>JGI24721J44947_10006372_pt1 | contig 15901 bp, 9 predicted proteins | sample YelNatPaOPGAMG01_FD_44947 | JGI IMG/M metagenome (IMG submission 44947)
TATCCAAAGGACGCCACTGTCAGTTGCATATCTGCGAGAGAGACGATCGGAAACAAATATGGGCTGCTGGTCCAGGTGTTCCAGGATTCACTGGTCTGAGTACGGTGTTTTAGATATTCGTATTACGCTTTCAGCTCGCATTGACTTTGTTATCGATAAAATTGGGCGCATACCCATGACGGTGCCGCAAATCTGTCCTGTTTTCGCGCGTTCACCATTGTACTACATGCTGGATTGCTACGAGCGCCCAAGGCAAGGCTCTAGGTCGCGAAACTCGCTGGGTCGACCAAAAGTCCGTTTCTCGGCAGCCGACTTGGGGCCCGCTCGCATACCGGACCAGAAGAATCGGTTGATCAATCCGTTCCCCGTTTCCCGGAAGCCGACTAGATGCTCGCGGGTGCATCGAATCCAGCTCATCCCGATTAATTCACCTGATCCCGATTTCTTCGCTGTCGACATGATCCTCGCAAGAATGCCGCATTCGTACCTGTGTAAGCGCGCTTAACATAGCGCTCTGATCGTTTTAAAGTGCTGCTCGCAACCGTCGCTCATCAAAACCGTCATCTTCACATCGTTCCAGTAGAGCAGCGGCTCCCATCCCGGTACCAACACACATACTGACCACGCCATAGCGCCCCTCCCGGATAGCAAGCTCGTGCAAGAGCGTCACACAGAGACGAGCGCCGGACATGCCCAACGGATGACCGAGTGCAATTGCACCGCCATTCACATTGAGAACGTCTCGGTTGAGTCCAAGTTTCTGGACACAGTATTCCGCCTGAGAGGCAAATGCTTCATTGATTTCGTATAGATCAATCAAATTAGCTTCGACTCCAGCCTGCGAAAGTAGCTTCGGAATAGCGGCCGCGGGTCCTATGCCCATGATTGCTGGCGGCACGCCTGCAACCGCAAAGGCCCGGAACGTTCCCAGCGGCCGGAGACCCCGCCGCCGTGCCTCGCTGCGCTTCATTAAGAGTACCAGTGCCGCTCCATCGCTGACTTGGGAGCTATTCCCAGCTGTAGTGGTACCCTGCTTTCGGAAGACTGGCGGGAGCTTGGCCAACGCTCCAGTGGTGACGCCCAAGCGAATACCCTCATCGCGTTGCGCCACAACCGGTTGTGGGACTGCGGGCGCGCGTTCCGCCGTGGAGAGGTTCCCGTCTGCTTGCTTCGCCGCTTTCCTGGTGGGATACACTTGTGTCGAAATGGGAAGGATTTCTCGCTCGAAGCGTCCCGAAAGCGATGCACGTGACGCTCGAGCATGACTCGAAGCTGCGAAGCGATCCTGCGCTGCTCGACTGATCGCAAAGCGCGCTGCAACGTTTTCCGAGGTGTCTCCCATACTGAGATAGGCATCCTCTGCTGCTGCGCAGCTCGCTAGGCGGTGACTTTTGCGCTCCAGACTTAACTGGATAGCATTCATCGACATGGATTCCACACCCCCGGCTATAGCGATACCATAATCGCCTCGCTGAATGGCAGCGGCAGCGTCAGCGATAGCCTGCAACCCCGACGCACACAGCCTATTTACCAGCCGCACTGGAACGGTATCAGGAAGGCCAGCACACAGCGCAGCGACGCGCAAACTCACAGCAGCCGCATCACCACGAGGTAGGGCGGTTCCGACGATAACGTCTCCGACCTCGGCGGGTTTCACAGCTGATCGATCCAAGAGCGCCCCGATGAGCGGCGCAAGCATGTCTTCGGGGAGCGTATCCTTCAGGAGGCCGCGCCCCGCTTTTCCGATCGCGGTGCGAACAGCGGCCACGAACACGATATCGTCGTCCGAGCCTGTCGCTAAACGAGGACGAGGAGGCCGCTCCAGCACAGGTTCAGTTGACCTTAGCGCACATTCGAGGGCAAACGACGGAGCGAATAGCGGGCACTGCGTACCGAATCGTGTATCCCATTCGCGCAGGCGCTCCAGGATGAGACGCGGCCCGCCGGGAAGATGCTGAGCCCAGTAGAGCAGGCCACCTCGATAGGCCGGAAAACCGTAGCCAAGCACCGATGCAACGTCGAGGTCAGCTGCTTTGTCGGCAATACGCTCCTCGAGAACCCGCATGGCCTCGTTGACGACCGGGAAGAAAATCATCTGCACGATGTCTAACGGCGTTAATGGCTCGCGCAGCGGTGGCGGCGTCATAGAGGCAAGGAGCGGATCCAACATCTCCCTATCTTCGATCGGTTTGCGATGATCCGCACCGTAGCGGTAAAAGCCAGCACCGCTCTTCTGACCTTTTCTGCCCATCTCAATCAACTTGCCCGCGATGCTGAGGCTACAAACTCGCTCGGGATACGACATGCTAAAAACCTGGTTCACAGAATCACAGATGTCGAGACCGACGAGATCCGCAAGGCCGAAGGGTCCCATTGGCAGACCAAGCACCTCTTGACATGCACGATCGATGTCGTATGGATGAATACCGAGGTACTCAGTGAGAAAGAACGCCATTTGGGTCTGGGGGAAGTACATTCGGTTCACGGCAAAACCGGCGCAGTTGCCCACAATGATTGGTGTTTTCCGCAGATGTTTCGCGAACGCAAGCACCATCTGCACTGCGCGGTTTCTGGTGCGGTTCGCACGTACAATTTCCAGGAGTGGCATAACATGTGCAGGACTGAAGAAATGTGCACCAATCAGACGCCCTTCCTTATGGACCTGCGGAATCGCTTCACCGATCAAGTCCAAGTTGATCGTGCTGGTGTTGGTCGCCAGAATGCAGTGTGGTCCCGTGCATTCCGCCAGCGATCGAAAGATGCCTTGCTTCGCTTGTACATTTTCGACGGCTGCCTCGACGACGAGGTCTACATCACTGAAAAGCTTTTTGTCGAATTCGATCGTGCCTTGAAGTCGCCGCCTGGCATCCGCGGTGTCGACCTTGGCGCGGCTCAAGATAGCCTCAATACGCTGTATAGCTGCAGCAAGGGCATTTTCATTGACTTCTTTCAAGACGACGCGTCCACCATTTTGTAGGATACATGCTGCAATCCCGCTTCCCATGAGGCCACCGCCGATCACCGCAACTGTCCGAGGCTCATGAAGGTGCGGCTCTGCCTTAAAATTCGTCACTGTTCTTCGCGAGGCAAGAAAGACATGAATGAGAGCTCGTGATGCCTCCGACGCCGCGCACTGTCGAAAAAGCTCCGCTTCTAGTGCCCAGCCAGCATCGCCACCACCACGCTCAATGCCTTCGAGGACAGCTCGGACACAGCTTTCAAACTGGATCTGACCAGTTTTCTGCCGCATTTCTACAGCTCTCGGCAGATACTTGCTGCGAATTTTCTCAACGTCGGCATTCCCAAGCTTGTCCGTTCGGGTTAATAGCGGTGGCGGCATCTTTTGAGGATCTGAGGCGACTTCCAGGGCTACAGCACAGGCCTCTCGCAGTAACGTCTCTCGACGACTCGCTGGAACGAGACGGTCGACGAGCCCGCAGCGATGCGCTTCCTCGCCGTCAATGATTCGCGAGTGCATAATCATATCGAGTGCTGGCTCAACGCCGATCAGTCTGGGAAGACGCTGGGTACCACCAAGACCGGGGATAAGGCCCAGTCTGAGCTCCGGAAGTCCAAGCTTTGCATCCGATAGAGCAACGCGAAAGTGGCACGCGAGGGCGAGCTCCAGGCCTCCGCCAAGCGCTGTGCCTGTGATACAGGCCACAGTCGGCTTCGGACTAGTCTCTAGCAGCGTCTTGAACGGCTCCGTATCCAAAGAGATAATATTCTCCGCACTTCCAAGCTTTTCAGGGAACTCGCCGACGTCAGCCCCGGCCGAGAAGGTGCTCTCGCCACCATACAGCACGATCGCCTTCGCCCGCCGATCAGCAACAACGTTCGCGACGTTCAAAGCCAGCAAACGCCGTAGGTTCACCGAAAGCGCATTCACTGGAGGAGCAGAAAAAACGATGATGGCAACTCCGTCGGGCTGGTATTGCACACTCACACTCTCTCCCGTCATAACTGAGTGAGTTTTCGACCCAGAAGAGAATCTAGAGCGTAGGTTCGTTCACGAATCGAGATTGCGACTGGGCAACAGCGCGCGTCGCGACATTTCGGGGGTGCCTACCAAAGCACCCCCAAGTAATCCCTCCTGATCGATGACACAGGCGCTTTCCTGGGAGACGCTTCGACGAGGCATGCAGGGGCTCTCGACAGATGCTCTGTTTCTTTTTATTGTCGGAAACATCTTTGACACCCACACGCATATGTACATATATACAGGGAGAGAGAGACCAAGGTTTACCAATTGAGGGCTTTATAGTATCGATTGGCCAAACGTCCATCGTTCCGTATGAGTTCCACGACCTATACGTTCCCTCCTAGGTATTTTCCACGTTCTATCTTGGGCTGCGTGCCTGCCCTGAGCAGCCCCAATAGCGCCTATACCGCTGGTGCGGTCGTAGCAAGGAGTCAGAACGGCTTTGCTTTACCACAGAGCGCGTCTGCTGCAGAAGCGGGCCATAGGTGCTTTCAATTGGCGCGCTGCTGCTGAGCAGCGAGGGCGATACCATGTAGGTTGTTGCCAGCTACCGCAGGACTCGCGGGAGGCTGCTGGTACCCTGTGTCTGTTAGGCGCACATCGCTTGTTGCACATACCCCGATCAACAGTGAAGTACTTGCCGCGTGCAAACCAAGGATTGGAGTCCGTCGGGAAGCGTCGCGTATACTCACGCTTTTCTCTCGCGCTTTTTTATGCAAGGAGGGACATTAAAGTTCTGCGACTTGACACCAGGAGGAAAGACAGGCCAGGTATGTTTGATGCGGCGCCCATATGTTGCATGGGGTTGATATTCTTATGCGCGAGCATCGAGATCCTCAGCTAGAACGCTTCCGATCCGCTTGCAATTCTTGACAAAGACCTTAGGGGAACTGATCCAATACCAGGGCCAGCCAGGTGGACCATCTGCCTGCTTTCCGTTATGGAAAGCGCAAAGGCGACACGAACTTTATGATTTTCTTCGTGTAGTTCTTCGTCATGAAATACGGAAACATCGCCAGCAAGGAAGCCAGCGTCGTGTGTCCCCCAGCACCAAGCATGTGGTGGCCGCTGCAGCAGCGGCCCTTTCGTTGCGTTTGTTAGGTGCAATATTGGCGAGTCAAAAGAGGGATCTTCGCTGGCGCTGTTTTGATCGGCGGCTAGGAGAGTACTCCCATGTCCAAGCGCTTCATATTTGACGCAACGCGTCGGCAAGCGTCGAGAAGCATACGTATTGAATGAGCTGCTGGCCAACAGCAATCCCGAGAGCCCACTCGCATATGTGCCACGTGAGTCAGATATCCATGGAACGTTGAACTGCTCACTATGTCCTGCTTGAGATTTTTGTTCGAAATTGTTTGATGATCAGCGTCGCCATTCGAAGTGCAGCAGTTAGGGCTTACATATTCAATGATCGTTTGAGGATTCTCGGACGTATTTCAGGAGCGGCTCCTTCCACGCTTTGCCGTTGGATTACTTTACGTCACCGGAGTCAAGATGATTCGCGACGCCATTGAACAAGAGTTCGTAAAACAGGCTGTATCACTATCCAATTCAAATGTACAACTTTCGACGCTTCTCTTTTCCTCACATAATGCAAGCTCGAATCACGCATGGTTCATGTTTTCGATCTTCGTGTCTCAAGGCAACTGGTAGATGCGGCATTTCGCGTACGGGGATTGACAAGGAAAGTATCCCGACGTTGCTCCTTGAAGATTATTTTTCAAGCCCATGCTGAAAGCTCACTGCGTATGTCATTTCAAAGAGGCGATTCCGTTCGAAACACAAATCCTCCTCTCCTTGAAGCCATCGAGGAAATGACGCTCGACAGTAGCATGGCACCTTTCACGGTATATGCTCCCAGGTGCTCCGGTCTCTTCTGCCTGAACGGAAACGGGTCTGGTTATTGGACCTGAGTCATCAACACGATCCATTGCGATAGAGGAGAGTGCGCCAGCGCTTCGCACGAAGGAGGCGTAGATGTATCGAAATTTCTCGACTTCTTCTCTTGCCCCTATTTCCCTTCCAACACTCGTGTCATCGTTGAAAAAAGCGCGTTCCAAGAATCCTTTATCGGGCAGAACAGCATGCGCTTGCACATACAGCGGACGTCGTACTCGCTCAGGTGATCGCCCAAAGGAAGCCGGCGATTATAGGGTCCGTTACCGGACGTGGAACTGGCGAGGAAATCGAAGCCAGCCTTCTGTGCCCGTTATGGGACTGTACTAAACGATGTAGCAAGCCTTCGCGCGCCGCAGTGCGGCAGCCTTCGGAAGAAGACGTTTAGTGGACATACAAAAACACCTGAACGCACCCGAGTGTCATTGCTGCGAAGCGTGCATCGAGCCTCTGCACCAAAAAGATGAAAACCGCAAACGATGTGTTGCTCNTAACTTTTCCCTATGCTCGGAATGCGTGCACAGTTTTCGCAAACTGCGGAGTAGGAATTTCAAAAGTGTGATCCACATCCTTCGACTGCTAACAACAGAAATAGACGGACGTGAGAGACTGGCATCTTTAAAGCCGCAGATAAGAGAGAGGGAAACGATTTGTCTCAGAAAAAGTCCGCAGAGGTTAGTGGTCACTAGAGCAGCGATAGACCCGCACTAGTTTGTGAACGTCTGGATTGGAGTAGTGGATCCGTTCTATTTTACACCGATTTTGGTGACGAGGATTCACGTAATCTTAGGTTTGCTTTTACTGTATTAGAACGTTTCCGTTTCCTAGACGTTCCTGTCACATTACAGGTAGTTTGCACCGCAGCGCCATGGCCAGCACACTCTAAAGATCGCTTTCAGGGCACTTTCATACACCGAAACTCGCCGTAGAAGTGTACCGCTTCGCTGCACCCGCATCAGGCGTTGCTGCGAACGTTTTCTAACAATTTCTAGCGGTTCGGGGTCTTCCCAACGGGACGCTGCCTCGCTGACGTATGCGTCCACGGAACTCATCTCCGTTTCTGCTGGTTGAGAATGATGCTGCAAAAAGGCTCAAGTCTCGGACACCAGCCGGTTCTGGAAAGAGTGCAAGTACCCAAAGCGTGCATCGCTCGGGACCTGCTAACGGGTTCGCCTGCAGAGCTGAGGCGCGTCTCCAAGAAGCTCACTGGAACCATCGGGAACCGTTTGCGAGAACTCGAAGACCTACTGCATTCCATCCCGGATAACGCGGATACAACGGTGAGCGTACCTACGCTTGGCGAGTTGCTCGTGCGTACTGAGCATCTCAGGGTGTACCTAGTCGCTCTCAAAGAGGTGGTTACGGCTTTGCGCCGACAGTCTCCGGACGGTGAACTGCCAAGCGTTGATATCGAGGGCCAACTTGACGCCTTTCTGCAATGGTTCAATAAGCTAGACAAGCTCGTCGAGCGACGACTAAACAAAGTGACCGGGGCAGCGCCTGGAGTGGAGCGCCTGGCGTCTGCCGAAGCGTTGCCTCGGAGGGAGCAGTCCGACCCCGAGACCATCGTAGCTGAGACGCTCGCGGAATACGCTCCTTTTTTTAAGTTGTTTGAGCCTATGGAAACGAAACGAGAAGAAGGGCAGGAAATCAAACAGCCTGTACTGCGACGCCGACGAAGCCACCCTGGCAAGGAGCATACCTGGTTGGAGCTTCCATCGGTCGCAGCGGACCCCACCGGACAAGTCTCATCGACGAGCTCGCGATATGCCATCAAAGCACCAGATGGGGTTCTCGCGCATTTCCAGCTTCAGGACAGGTACGTTGAGGTCTTATCGGATACCGTAGGTCGCATACGTGAGCATGCAGAACAGATTGAAGAATCGGTGACGCGGGACAATGAGATATTGGATCGGATGCAACCCAAGTTGGAGCGGAATCTGGAGAGTGTCCGAACGCAGCAGGGAAGGCTGCAGACCTACGTGAACGAACGGGTGCGCTCCATCTGCTCCCAGTGGCTATTGGTAGCGGTTGCCATCGCGCTATGGTTCGTTGCTNTCTTGGCGATCCGGATGGGGTAGTTGAATAGAGCGGTGTCGCGACGGGATTTGTTCACAGGAAGGAACCAAGTTTGGGACTCGAGCGCATATATCTTGGAGTCCGAGTTGTTTCGTGGCTGGACCATGCATGGAAAACCCGTCGGGTGTGTATGCTGATCGACGCTAGGACGCGCTTCATAGGCAAAGCGCCTTCGACATCCGGACCGTGGCGTTACCAAGGATGTTCTCTGTGGCGGCATCCGAGTGACGACGTTGACCNTGGTTCATGCAGCCCCGGTATCGTCCGGTAACGGCAGTAGGTGTGGGTGCAGAACGNNAGTGCAGTGGCTGAGGCGGCAAAACAACTCCTCCTCTAGCTTGCTATTTTAGAAACGTGGCGGTGAGAACGAGGCAAGATTTAGGGCAACACAGGTGCACAGAGCTTTTGTGAACACGAAATGCACGCTTCTATGTATCCGCTCTGTGACCGCAAAATCTGTTTCCACGCGTGCGCTACTTTTCAAGCGTTTCTCGTGAATCGTATCGTCGGTTTAAGCGGCAAACACGAAAGAGTTCATTACGCGAAAATACGCTCCGCATGGAATCCTTCTTCGTCATGGATGACAGCAAGAATGAGATTCAATACAACTGCGAATGTGTGAAGGTGACGACGATTTCCGACGGATGCATGGGAGCATGGGCGCGGGCCTTTGGTGAAGCGACCCGAGGGTGTCGAAGGCTTCGTGGATACGCCCATTCCGCACTCCACTCGTCATATCATGCTTGATCTTTCGGACGAGGCGGCGTACCAGGTGGTGTGGTGTGCGCACTTGAACTGCTATGGCCGGCTAGACGAGTCTGCTCCAGACGTGCCCGGAAAGCGGCAGCGGATACACGTGGACTGGAGTCGCGGCTGAATGAACGCCGCCTGCGAACAATGTCGCGCTCGCTTTCGGAGTCACTCGGTGTTGCGGGCGGTAGATCCAAGCTCGAGCGTGCATACTGACTCAGCTGCTTTTCCAACGCTGCTTTTTCCTTTTGAAGTTTCTGTACTTCGCGCTGGAGGCGGTTGACAATAGCCTCCTGCTCTGCCTCTAAAGCGTTCTCCATGTCGATTTTCTCCTTTTTCAGTTGCTCCAAGCGCTGCTGGAGCGTATTAGTTAAGTACTCCTCCTCTCGTTCAATATCACGAGCGAGCTGTTCTTTCTCTAAACGAAGCTCGCTAAGGCGTTTGTTCAGGCGGTTCGTTAGGGCCTCTTCTTCGGCTTCCAGCTGCTGCTGGATGCGTACGTTCAGCGCTTTCTGCTGTTGCACTTCGTTTTCCAAAGCAATACGCCGACGGCGTTCGTTGGCCAGTTCTCCTTCCAGTTCCTTTACTCGTGAGAGTGCCTCCAGCAGCGCAGCTGTGGCCTCGAGGGAGTCCGCGGGCAGCCGCGCGTCCCGCGACTCCACCGGGCTCGATAGAGCAGCATCGCTGGAAGCTGTCGGTGCTTCCATGCAGGAGCTCGCACGCACACACAAACACAGCTCGACTCAGAACTTTCTGAGATAGCGGGAAGACAGCAAAAAAGCAAAGAAGCAGAACCGGATACTAGAGAAACTGTTCACAAACAACAAGAAAGCTGAGGCGTCCCGAAACGCGTGCACAAACCCAATGGCGTCTTTTGCGTTGATTTTGTTTCCAATGACAAACCGCTTACGCTGACCACGGATGATCCCAGATTGCAGGATGGATATTGATAATTGGAAAATCGATTATCATGCTGCAGTCTATCTCCAAGTTTCATTACTTGCACTTCCTTTCGGATATACCGGTCGTTTAGTACGTTCTATGCTGACGCCGAGTACCTGCCTTGATGCACCCGCCAAAGCGCTTTTACGGCTGGTGCGCATCCAGCATGGAGATAGAACTGCTTTGCTATACCAGCTGAGGGCGTCGGCTCGAGGCGTAGTCCATTCGACGCGGAGTCGGGATACATTGTCATTCTCGGAGCATGCAAACTGCGCAGAAAGACGTACTTTTTGGAGCAGCGCGAAGCGATGTGCAAGGAGAGCAACCCGACCAGTGCGACGCCCAGAGGCAGTCTGCCCGCTCCTAGTCCCAGAATAAAGTGTGTTGTGTACGAGCTGCTCATATCTAACCACAGCACCAGTCATTGTTGGGAGCACCAAGCGCGAGCCCGGCAAAGGCGTCAGGGTCGCGGGACCTTCCGCCTAGATNGTAAGCTTTCGACAACATGGAAAGTTTTTCCTCCTTTTAACATATACCATGGGAGTTGAACGAAAATATCATCGAATTGCTAGTCAATTGTTTGTTTTTGTTCTTTTCTATTAAGCACGGTCGATACACGCACCTCCATACCAGGCTTTCACGATGTGTACGTCGCCGTTGACGGGGAATGAGATCCAGATCATCAGCGAGTTGCTGTAACGTACAAGTGGTCTTTGCGTTAAAGTCGTAGCAAAGTATAGTTTTTCAATTCGATTGTGTTTCAAACCTCAAACAAAAGTTTTCAAGTGATTTTTTGCTGGATATAGTAGAGGCTTTCAAAGAGCGTTCATATTCAAAAATTAAAAAGGAAAGAATTGAAAAATCAAGTCGACGATCATGGAGACCAATTGTCGCCGGCTGCCAGAAAAAAAAAACAAGAAACAGTGCCAAGTCGAGAAGAAAAGGAAGCGGAAAAGAGGCAAAAGGGGGAGGCCTTACGTCGAAGACTGCAAGAAAGACGACAGTACGACGAGATGGTTGTGAAAGCCTGTCTTCTTGGACATATTAAAGATCCGTACAAGGAGAAGATGCGAGAAGCCATCGGAAACCGTGTCGATTCGTAATCCATGAGTATTATACACGCTTCGTAAGGGCTAATGCATTTGGTGAAGGAGATGTATCGCAACGCGACGGAAATCAAAACAGTCGAGGTTCCGGAGGAATTTTCAACAAGACCTTCGTTCGCCACCTGATGGTTGGTACACGGGAGGCGCGGAGGGAAAATGAGCCAGTGCACGCCCTCTACGAAAATTTCGTGGAATTCCGCGTCGAGGGTACTCGATACATGGGTAACCGGGATATTTACACCTACGGAGCGACGAAGTACCTCACGTACCGGAAGAACCATATGACTATGAACCTCAAACGCTTCATGATAGGCTTCATCTTTGCGCTGTACCCGGGCCTCTCTCGCAAAAGGATATGGGCCATCATCGATGGCATCACGAACGATAGTAAGAATGAACAGGAAATGGAATTCGTCCACAAGAAGACATCACGCGAGGGAGAGAATAAAGCTTCTGTAATCTGTGCGGCTATTCAAGAGCACCGTGCGGTTCTGGGGCTGATGAATCCACAAAAAAAGGGTATCAATTATGAAAAGGATGGTATCCCTTTATCCTGCGGTATTTCGTGTTACTGAATCGAGAACTCGAGCGCAAGGCGGAGATGAAGCTGAGTGAGGGAAAAAATGAAGAGTGGGAGAGACGGAAGGCGTTCCTAATGGGGAAGCGCTTCAACGTGGTTCCAATGTGCAACATCAAGTCACATTTTGTTACATCGACTCCAGAATCCTTTACGGCATCATTAGTGAGATCAGTCCCGAGTTCGGTGTCAGCAAGGAGGNATTCTCCGGCGAAAACCGGGAGACGTACTGGAAGAATATCTTCGATTTCAAACGTCTCAAAGTCAGCAAACAAAAGGTATTCGCTGGGATGATCGAAACCGATGGAGTAGCCTTGAGTGTACACAATCGGCGCTTGAAGACAGATCGTCCAGCTCCGCCGGCGACGAAGAATGAAGATGAGAAGCAGGCGGGTCCTGCGACACAGAAAGTGCAAGATAACGACTTTGTCGTTGGCGCGGACCCCGGGAACACGAATATCGTTACCATCGCCGCACTCAAATGTGGGGAAGACGGCATTGACGGCAACTTACGTCAGAAAGACTTGCGTCTATTGAGGTTCTCGAGAGCGAGATACTATCGAGAATCCGGTATAATGAATGTGAGGAAGAAAATTGTTACGTGGAATTCAGGAATGAAGGATCACCTGGAAGCTTTGAGCGAGGTGACGAGCCGAGGAGCGGGCTTACAAGCTTTTCGGAAGTTCATGAATGTACGTGTTCCTCATTGGGATGCACTGTGGGAGGAGTATACAAAGCCCAGTTGGGCTCTTTTGCGAATGAATTTGTATTGCGGTAAGCGGCGGGCGTTCGCGAACTTTTTCAATCAACTGAGCGCCCTCAAAGAGGATCAAAGTCGGAGGCTCGTAGTAGCATACAGAGCAGGGCGCTGGAAGACCCAAAAAGGGACTACTCCAGCTCCAAAGACAAGAACGTACTAGGAGTGCGCACGGCGTTTTGTCACGATACCTGTTGATGAGTTTCGAACGTCTTATACACACCATGAACCGGGATGCACACTTCAGGGGGTCGAGATGGAAAAGTGCCAGAGGAGCCCTGAGGATATGAAAAAGTACGGACCGCTGACGGAAGAGCAAATGGAAAGGAGAGCGAAAGTTCGTGGACTACTTGCACTAATAAGTACAACCAGTGATGGCAAGAAACGTATGGAATTCGTGAACCGAGACTTTAACGCCGCTATCAATGTAAGGAAATAGGCGGTGCTGGAGAATAGACCTCCAGAACTGACACGAGAGAATTTTATTGGAAAACCTCTCAAAGTGGAACTATATGAGAAAAAGTTTGAAGAAGTGGTGGGTGGCCGGTCCAAAAAGACGGGGAGGCGTCTGCACTTCAGTTGGAGACTTCTTGTCTAGGGCAGGTCACTCGCCACTACTATACACGCCCGGCGACAACGTTTTTCTTTCGAAAGGCGTTGTTGGTGCGTGCTGTGCCGACTTGATTATGCTACCTTTTGATGGGATCCCCTCACGAACGGCCCCGTGAAACCGGTGAGCACGTTGGTTCGTGGAACTCCGAAAAAACACACCACTCCCGGGGGCTCCGGGTCGGTCGCTCGTTCTCAGCAGAGCAGCTTAACAGCGCGGGACGCCCGTTCGAACCTCTGGCGAAAGAGTTACGTTTGTTAGGATCCGTTGGCGGTTCAGGCAGCTCCACGGTAGGCACTGGCTCGTTTTCGCACTGTAATTCTGAGTACGAGAGCACTTGCCGCGCTTACAATGCACAGCAAAACCAGTCCCGAGCGACAGCGGCTGCAGTCGTTCCCGAACGGCCTCGCCACAGTGACNNGACCGAGGACGGCNACCGACAAGCAGCAAGTTCGGAGAGAGGCACGAAAAAGCTGTCTTTTCGTCAGCTCAAGTCGTTGCACGTCTCCTTGAGCACGGTGGAACGTTCCGTTGCCGCTGCCGGCGCCAAGGAGTCCAACGAAAAAGCGTCCGAGCTCAAAGTCATTGAAAGCGTTACACCGTCGAGTTTGCTGCAGGAGGCTCTAATGCGTGCATCTCGACGACGAGCTGATGGCAAAAAGATAATCAATTTGAGCGCCCTTACCGAAGCCATTGATGAGTTAGGTCGAGCAACCGAGCAGCTGGACTGTTACACGGCTCATCTCTACCAAGCGCAGGCTTTGGGAAGTAATCGCTACGTCCGACTGCGGGCCGGCCCGGAAGCTGTTGCGCAGCGAACGCTCGCACTGGATTTGGTGTCGGACGCTTTGTCGAAAGCACTCGGGACGCTTTCTGAAAACTCGAACCTTATTCGTCGCTCAAGAAAAGAACTGCACGTATCAGAAGAGCTATTCGAACGCAAAGTAAGCAAGCGTTCATTTCTGCGTTCGGTTGTACAGAGTCTTGAAACTATTCGACGGATGCAGCAGCTCTTAGACGAAGTGCGAGATGCGCTGCGTCTGCATCAGTATGATGAAGCGAATCGTCTTTGCAAGTCATTCGATCTGCTGTATCGTTCGAGCCTTCTCCGCAGAGACCTTGGATCTGTCGTTCGAAAGGGAAGAATATTTAGAGCTTTCTCAGACGTGTTCATGGACCTTGCCGCTCGATCGCTTCAGTGCATGTTCGAGCAGGTGCAGGGTCTCTGTTGCAAGTTCGATGCGGAAGTATTCCAGGCCGTCTGGAACGCCTATGAGAATCTCGGCGCTGAGTTGGTCCTAGCCGAGCGTTTCGCATATGCCTTGGAGCATGTGCTTGCCGAGATTCGTGCAAGGGCGCTCGAATGCGCACAATGGAGGCAAGCCTCCGGTGCGACTTTAAACGAGTCATCCAAAAGAGAGGCTACGGCGGCGTCACCGTTGCTTGCGAGCTTTACGAACGTATGGCAGGCTGCAGGCGCCCATGCCAACGCGTTGGCACCACGGACGCCAAAATCGCAACATGTGCCAAGCAACACCGCTCCATCTGGTGGGGAACTGGCCTCGAGACCACGGAATCCGTGGGAGTTTCTAGACTGCTGGGCTGGATTTCTCTCAGCAATCTGTTACCCAGTGCGACAGCTTTTCGAACACCCCAGGATCAGCAAACGATTTCGAAGCATCGTTTGGGAGGCACTGCAAGCTCGACTCGACGCGGACTGCGATTTCATGGCGAATCAGCTTGTCGCTGAACACGATACCTATCCTGTAGTGACGCTGGCGGAGCTTTGGCGCTCCCAACTGGTGCTGCACGCTCTGGAGACACAGTGGATATCCATTGCAGCCGATGATCACTTCCCGGAAGACGCTGATGGACGCGCCGCTGGTATCTATACCTTCGATGCGACTGCACCAAGGAAGCATTCAATGGTTACTGCAAGCCCGAACGGCTCGGTAGTGCGCACATCAACTTTGGAGCTGAATGCAGAACGCCCCCTGCGTGGTACTCGACAGAGGCAGCAGCGCACGTTGCCGCTCGCCAGGATCCACGAGAATATCGTGAAGCCTCTCCTCAAGAGTTATATTGATCTGTTCAAACGTGATATTGAGTCGCGCTTCATGGAGATATTTGCGACTCCCAATGACTGGCAAGCAATCAGCGTTCAGTCGCTGGGAAATACTGACACGCGCAACCAGATGCAGCTCGATCAGAATCGCTTTGTACCGGAGACTTGGCGTTCTTACTGGGAGACGATTCGCGCCTGGTATGCAGTACCAGATGCGGATCCGGATTCGTGCCTCGTGGTGAAGGTGCTTACCCACGAGCTAGCCTCTTTGCGCGTTGAAGATCTCCTGTCTATTATCTGGGAGCGCTTGCATCGTGATGAGGGTTATTCTATACCCGACGACTATACATTTACGGGCGCATCGGTATTTGGGATCGAATGCATTGGCACGCTCGCATCGATGCTGTTTGCACCATCTGAATATGCAAATGTTGCCCCAGCTGGTCTATTTGCGGAAGCGATTCAGCAAATCGCACTTTTTGCGATGTACCTGCTCGGTGTCGTCTACGCGCCGTGCTTCATGGCAACGGGTATTCTAGGCGGTAGTCTCGTTCAACTGGAAAAGTATGAAAGCTTGCGGCCAGCACTGAGTGCGTACCAGCGAGCACTTTTGGCACACTTTCTACATGAACCGGGATCCAGTGCAGCGTCGTCAACAGCGCTCCAACGACCGCGGTCGGAACTCAATTTGAGCAAGTTTTGTTGCGCTGTGGAGTCGGCCTGGACCATAGGACAGGTCGCTGCGCTGACTCTGGAGACAGCGGCCACCTTTCAGGAACAAACACAGGTTGCATACCGACCGGAAAGCCGATGGCGAAACGCGTTTGTCGCCGAGGCTCTTGGTAGAGCGAACCAGCTACGTGGCCTCGCCGATGCGCTGCAACTGGCATTGTACCGTTCCCTGGCACCGGCGCTCGTGGATACCGCAGAGATCACGCGCAACGTCGTTCAACAGTTGAAACAGAAAAAGGCACCCTGGTGGCAGTCTATTAGCCAGGGACAGAGCCCGGTCTCACCGTCGGCAGAAGGCGCTGTGCGTGAAACGCTTGGAGAAGCCTCTGCAGGCGGGAATGAGGATGCGGTCTCCGTTTCGCGGGCTAGTCCATATGTAGCCCAAATAACGGCTCGTTTGCGCAT
>JGI24721J44947_10006383_pt1 | contig 15884 bp, 10 predicted proteins | sample YelNatPaOPGAMG01_FD_44947 | JGI IMG/M metagenome (IMG submission 44947)
AAGCCGGCGGTTTGATCCGTCCGATCTGTTAGGTCCGCCGCCTGACGGCGGCTACCAAGGCAGTGGAATCCGTAGCCGCCGGCGTAAGCCGGCGGAAATGATTTGCCGGGTCCGGTTGGGTCCGCCGCCTGACGGCGGCTACCAAGGCAGTGGAATCCGTAGCCGCCGGCGTAAGCCGGCGGAAATGATTTGCCGGGTCCGGGTAGGTCCGCCGCCTGACGGCGGCGGCTACCAAGGCAGTGGAATCCGTAGCCGCCGGCGTAAGCCGGCGGAAATGATCCGCCGGGTCTGTCGGGTCCGCTGCCTGGCGGCGGCGGCTACCAAGGCACTGAAACCCGTAGCCGCCGGCGTAAGCCGGCGGAAATGATTCGCCGGGTCTGTCGGGTCCGCCGCCTGGCGGCGGCTACCAAGGCAGTGGAATCCGTAGCCGCCGGCGTAAGCCGGCGGAAATGATCCGCCGGGTCTGTCGGGTCCGCCGCCTGGCGGCGGCTACCAAGGCACTGAAACCCGTAGCCGCCGGCGTAAGCCGGCGGAAATGATTTGCCGGGTCCGGGTAGGTCCGCCGCCTGACGGCGGCGGCTACCAAGGCACTGGAGTCGGTAGCCGCCGGCGTAAGCCGGCGGAAATGATCCGCCGGGTCTGTCGGGTCCGCCGCCTGGCGGCGGCTACCAAGGCAGTGGAATCCGTAGCCGCCGGCGTAAGCCGGCGGAAATGATCCGTCCGATCTGTTAGGTCCGCCGCCTGACGGCGGCGGCTACGGTGGCACCCGGCTGACGGGCAGGCCGAGCGTCACTTTGAAGTTTTGCCTCCTAGTGTCGGATGGCATCTTAACTGCAGCCAGTGACTGCGACTGAAGCTATTGCGTTATTGGACAAGTTTCGTGCCGGCAAAGTCAGCCGCGATGAGGTCCTGCGTGCCTTTCAAGCTGCGCCGGTAGCTGACCTGGGGTTTGCGCAGGTGGACCTGCACCGGTCGCTGCGCAAGAATTTTCCGGAGGTGATCTACGCCGAAGGCAAGACGGCGGCTCAGGTGCTTGCCATCGCCCGCCAAATCATGAGCCGGAGCAGCCAAGTGCTGGTGACGCGGGCGGATCCATCTCACGTCCGCGCTTTGCGGCGTCGGTCCCGCCATTGGGTTTGGCACGAGGCGGCTCGATGCATTACCTACGAAAATCCGCCTTTACCCAAGCGGCCTGGCGTTATTGCCGTGCTGGCTGCCGGCACAAGCGACCTGCCCGTGGCCGAGGAAGCGGCGGTGACGGCCGATATCATGGGCAACCGGGTCGAACGCCATTACGACGTGGGCGTAGCGGGCGTGCACCGCTTGTTGAGTCGGCTCAACCAAATCCAGAAGGCCAACGTCCTGATTGTGGTGGCGGGCATGGAGGGCGCCTTGCCCAGTGTGGTGGCTGGTTTGGTATCCAAACCGGTCATTGCCGTGCCCACCAGCGTGGGTTACGGCACCAGCTTCGGCGGGTTGGCTGCCCTGCTGGCCATGCTCAACAGTTGCGCCAGTGGGTTGACTGTGGTCAACATCAACAACGGCTTCGGCGCCGGCTACGCCGCAAGCCAAATCAATGCCTTGGCGGCTGGTGAACGGGTATGAGCAAGCTGATCCGGCTGCGGNTTCCACAGTCCGTTGTGCCATGACCACCCTTTATTTGGACATCTTCAGCGGCATCAGCGGCGACATGTTCCTGGGGGCGCTGNTGGACTTGGGCCTGGAGCTGCCGACGCTAGAACGGGAGCTGAGCAAGTTGGGCCTGCGGGATTACCACCTGCACGTTACCCGAGCCCAACGGGGTGGCATGACTGGCACCCGATTCGAGGTGCACATCGAATCCGGACACGCTCATGCGCGGGACTCCGAGCCCCAGCCTGCAGCCCAAGCTCATGAAGCTCACCATGACCATCGGACGCACGGTGCAGCCCATGCCCATCCCGTTCATAGCCAACNGGCGCGCACCTTTGCGGATATCCGGCAGCTCATCCTGGCCAGCAGCTTATCGGACTGGGTGAAGCGCCGGGCCGTAGCGGTGTTCCAGCGGTTGGCCGAGGCTGAAGGCAAAATCCATGGGCAAGCCCCAGACCAAGTGCACTTCCATGAGGTGGGCGCGGTCGATTCGATCGTTGACATTGTGGGGGCGGCGGTGGCGCTGGAGCAGTTGGGCCGACCGCAGGTGTGGGCGGCACCCGTGGTCGAAGGCACCGGCTGGATCGAGTGCGCGCATGGCCGGCTACCGTTGCCGGCTCCAGCCACCCTGGAAATCTTGAGTGCCCGCGCAATCCCGGTGTCGCAATGCGACGAGCCGCATGAATTGGTCACGCCCACTGGGGCCGCGTTGCTGGCCGAATTTGTCGAGCGGTTCGGCCCGATGCAGGGTTTGACCGTCTGCCGCATTGGTTACGGCTTGGGCCACCGCGACCATCACACCCGGCCCAACGTGCTGCGCGTGCTCCTGTGCGAGGCAGCCCGGCCCGCCCCGACGCACGATTGGGAGACCGACACGGTGGCAGTGTTACAAACCAACCTAGACGACCTGAGCCCCGAGCTGCTGGGGGCTTTCATCTCCAAGGCCTTGGGAGCTGGCGCACTGGACGTGTTTTACACCCCGGTGCAGATGAAGAAAAACCGACCGGGCGTGCTGCTGACCTTGCTGTGCGCCGAAGCGGAGGTGGAGCGGTTTAGCGAGTTGATTCTGCGTGAGACCAGTGCGTTTGGGCTGCGGCATTACACCGCCCAACGGTTCAAGCTACGCCGCCGGTTCGAAACGGTCAGCACGCCCTGGGGACCGGTCACGGTCAAACTAGGGCTGTTGGACGGCCAGTTGGTGCAGGCTGCGCCCGAGTTTGCCTCGTGCCAACAAGTGGCCGAGCAAGCCGGTGTGCCGCTCAAACAGGTCTATGACGCTGCATTGCAAGCCGCCCGTGCGCTATGATTACCGACCGATTGTTGGAGATTCTCTGTTGTCCTGAGACACATCAAAAGCTCCGTTGGGCTGATGCCCAACTGCTTGACCAACTCAACCGCCGGATTGCCGCAGGCCAGGTGCGGAACCGTGCCGGTCAACCAGTGCGCCAGCCGCTGGAAGCCGGCTTGGTGCGGCACGATGGCCAAGTGCTGTATCCGGTCTGGTCGGGCCTGCCCCGGCTGCTGATCGATGAGGCGATCCCGTTAACCGGCCTGGGGGACTCATCCAGCGGGCCTTGAGCGTCTATGGCTAGCGCCAGCGGCTTGTGCACCAAGGCAAAGAGTGGCTGCGCCGCACCGCTACGCACCGGTGCAGCGTCTGGTGCAACCGCTGGAAGGACCGGTCCGCGGGGCCATCGCCGCCCAGCCACCTCCACTGGCTCACGTCTAAGGCTGAGTGCGTGCCTGGGGGTGGGCAGCCGCTTGGGCTTGTGGCTATGGCTTCTGGCGGTTGCACCCGGTTTGCAGGGTGCAATGCAACCGCCTCCGTCTCCTTCGGATGAACTGTTTACCAACGCGGGCATCCGCCATCTGCGCTTGGAAATCCCGCCCGAAGGCATCGCTGAGCTACGAGCTTATCGGTGGCGTCGGGCTCGGGACGCCGCCGAGCGCCCCAAGGCCCAAGCCACGGTGCGCGAGGGCGACGCCATTTACTCCGATGTAGCGGTGCACCTGAAAGGCGCCGCCGGCAGTTTCCGGCCCATCGACAGTAAAGCCAGCTTCACCCTCAACTTCGATAAGTTCAACCCGGGCCAGCGGTTTCACGGCTTGGACAAGTTGTCGCTGAACAATTCGGTCCAAGACCCCACCTTTGTCTGCGAGAAACTCTGCCGCGAGCTGTTCCTCCAAGCCGGTGTGCCGGTGCCGCGCGCCGACTACGCGACCGTGGAATTGAATGGCCGCACCTTGGGTTTGTATGTGCTGACGGAAGGTTGGGACCGGCGTTTCTTGAAGCGCTACTTCCAGGACCCCGGCGGCAACTTATACGATCCTGGCATGGGCCGAGACATCAATGCGACGCTGCCCGTGGTCTGCGGCGATAATCCCGAGGATCAGGCTGAGCTGAAAGCCCTAGCGGCTGCGGCCACCGAGCCGGACCCAGCGCGCAGACTGGCCCGATTGGAAGAAGTGCTGGACCTGGACCGGTTCATCACGTTCGCGGCGTTGGAAGTGCTGCTGTGGCACTGGGACGGCTACACGATGAACCTGAACAATTATCGGGTCTTTCATGACCGCGCCACCGGGAAGGTGGTGTTTATGCCTTCGGGCATGGATCAAATGTTTCGAGTGCCTGACGGCCCAATCGTGGTGAGCGGGCGCGGCTTGGTGTCGCGGGCGCTCTTGCGCATCCCAGCAGCCCGGCAACGCTATCTGGAGCGCCTGGCGCAGTTGCGGGCTACGCTCTTTAACCCCGCCGCTCTGTTGGCGCGCGTGGATGAGCTGGCTGCGCGCGTGCAAGCTGCGCTCGACACCGAGTCGTTACTGGTCCGAGCCCGACATGAAGCGGCGATCCAGTCCTTGCGCGAGCGCATCGTGCAGCGCGCCCGGAGCGTGGACGAACAATTGACCGGCATTCGCCACTTGGTGCAGTTAGCCCCAGGACAGTCGATTCCGTTGACCAATTGGGTGCCGCGCCGTGCCTCGGGCCAGCCGGCTTTCCACCGGTCCGATGCGTCCGGCACGCTGCAGGTCCGGNTTGCTGACCGGGGTGTGGGCGCCTGGGTCTGCCCACTGTGGCTGGAGGAGGGCTGCTACCGCGTCGAAGGCCGCATCAAGACACGCCTCGTCCAGGCCGATACCACCGATCCGCTGGAAGGCGCTGGCCTGCGGGTCATCAGCCCACGTAAGCAAACCGAAGGCGTCGAATGGGACTGGTTCCCGTTGCGGCGCGGACGCGACCCACGTCGCCGCGTCGAGGTACCCGCACTCGGGTTTGTCCCCAGACGCCTGGCTGGCACCCTGGATTGGACGCCGAGCCTGTATCGGGTGGATCTACGCCAACCGGTTGCGGAGTTGGAGGTCCTATGCGAGCTGCGCGCCGATGCCGGTGAAGCTTGGTTCGAGCTCGATTCGCTCCGACTCATCCGCGAACGGTAAAAGCCGGTCTGCCCTGTCCGGTTGTTCCCCGGCTAGCAGACTCGACCGGGTTTGTCTTGGCCCGCGAGGCGTCTCCGGACGAACAGCCAGGGGCTGGGCCAGTGCTGCTTAGCGCCTGAAGGGTTCAGCGGGCTGCAGGGCGCTCAGCTCGGGACTGGGCCGATACCAAAACGATCGCCAGTAAGCTTGGTCGGTTTGGAAGACGTCCAGCCGGGTTTTGGCCGGGTCAAAATCAGCCGGTAAAATTCCGAATCGCTTCATCTCACGCACATACTGGCGATTGGGCTGGAAGTTGGGCGCGCCGTACCGATGACTAGCTGCCAGCAGTTGTTGACCCTTGTGCAGCGCCCTCAGGAGCTGTTGGTAATCCGGGTCGGCTTTATTGGTGAAGACGATCCCGCAGCTTTCCCAGCCGCCGGCCGCCCTGGCCAGCGGCCCCAGGAGCAACGGCGAATGGTCCGGCCGGGTGAAGTTCAGCAGAATGTTCGGGCTGAACCGGGCGATGGGATCGTTTTCAAGCACCACCCGTTCATACTCGGCTGTGGGCCGGCCGAGGCGTTGCTTGTTCTTGCGGCCCCACTCCTGGGTGAGCGGCAGCGGCCTGGCCTCGCCGTCCGGGTCGGCTTCGTGGCAGGCGCCGCACCGGCGGTTGAGCACCGGCCGCAACGCGCCCAGCACCGNGCCGGTGGCAGCGCCGGCAGCTTGCTGCTGTTGTTCGTTGCGCAGGCCGGCGTAGGTGCCGGCNTAGGGCGCGCCGCTTTCAATCCACAGCCACAGGGTGCGCCATTCCTTGGGCGTGACTTGCACGTCGTGATGGCTGCCGTCGAGCTTCTTGAGCAGCGGGCTGGCCGAGCTGCCGATGGTACGCGGGGGCTGGTTGCCCAGGCCGTTGCGGCCGTCGGCCACCTGCCGCCAGGCGAACAGGCTGAAGAAACTGTGCGACCAATGCGGGCCGAGGTCGCCAGCCAGGATGACCTTGCCCTCGCGCCGGTCGTAGTTGTGGCAGGGCACGCAATGCCGGTCCAAGACGGGCTGGATGTCGCGATTGAAATCCAGCACGTCAGGCAAACCCTCGAACGGCTCGATCCGGCTGGGCGGCCGGCGCAGGGCCAGCAACGTGCCGGGAGCCTGATTCCGGGGTGTTTCCACGCGCTGTTCGTGGCAGCCGACACAACCGATGGTTTCGCCGGGCATCACACTGCACCAGCTTTGCATCCGTTTGACCGACAGGTCCTGGCCGTCCAGCGCCACGAAGAACACCTGCCGGTTGGCCGGCACCTCAAAGAACGCCGAGCCGTCGGCCTCCACCGGCACGGTGCCCAACACCCGTTCCAGGGTGAACGTGCCCAGCCAGGAGGTCAGGTCCGGCCCGCCGCTGAAGTTGACCGGCTTGGGAAGGGATTCCAGCACCAGCAGCTTCTTGATCTCGCCCCGTTTGACTCCGGGCAAGTTGCGGCCGCGATACACATCGGCCAGCACCATCCGGCCGGTGGCCTGGCGCGGATCGCTGTGCGGCTGGATGACCGGCTCGCGCGGCCGGGGCATGATCGGGCGCGGCTCGTGCACGCCGCCGGGGCCGGAGTGGGTGTAAAGCACCTCTTCACGCCCGGCACCGTCCATGATCAGGAGCTGTTTGTCCCGGGCCAACAGGAAACAGTCTTCCGACACCGCATAGGGGTCGCGGGTCAACCGGCCTTTGTGCAATGGGCGCGCCATGGCCTGGGCGTCCGGGCCGGCGTCGGGCGAGACCACCGTGGCGACGCCGGCGTGTTCGTTGACGCCGTGGCCGGGCGAGAACGAGGCGATGACCTTGCGCGTGCCGGGGATGGGCTTGGCGTCAATCATCACGATGTGCGGGTGCATGTTGCCGAAGAAGACCTGCTGGCCGGTGCCGTCCGGGTTCATCGTCCAAAGCCCGTGGAACTCGACCTGGCTGCGGTCCACGTATTCCCAGCGGGTGTAAAGCAGCCGGCCGTCCGGCAACATCCAGGGGGTGTTATCGTGCTCGGTGTTGGCGGAGATGCAGCGCAAGTTGCGGCCGTCGGGGTCGCAGCGGTAGAGCACGCCCACCTGCGTCATCCAGCAGTTGACCCAGCGATTGCAGCGGGTGGAGACGAACGCGATGCCGCCGTCGGGCAGGTAGGTCGGCTCGTAGTCGTCGAACGGGCCGGAGGTGATCTGCCGCAGGCCGGAGCCGTCGGTGTTAAGCTCGTAAAGGTGGTAATGGTCCGTGCCAGCCTTGCGCCAGGCGAACAGGATTTTGGCGCCGTCGTAATGCACCTGCGGATCGCGCACCGAGCCGCCCTGGGCGTCGAGCAAGACACTGAGCGAGCGGGTGCGGAGATTCAGTTTCAGCAACCGGCCATCGTCAGGCGCGCCGTTGCCAGCGTAGGCCTTCTTGTTTTCGTCGTCGCAGTAATAGCCGATGTTGGCGTACCAGTGCGGATCGTCGTAGCGTGACCGGGTGCAAAAGACCACTTCGTGAACCTCGCGTAGCGGTCCGGTTAGCGCCCGCTGCAACACCGGCCCCGGTGCTGGATTTGCGACGCTGGCCGGTGGGGTTGCGCCCAGCCCGATGTTTGCCACCAAGCTGCCGGTTCCCAGGGCCGCGGCCCATCGTCGAGTTAAGCCACTCATGCCGTCGGCCCGATTCTCTATCGGTGCAGGGCCGCAGAGCAATCCTGGAGCGCTGGCCCAGGCACTCCAGGACGCACCTCGGTCTATTGCAGCTCGGTATGCCTGGCGCAGTGCAAGTTTTCCAACCTGCCTACTTGCGCCGTGTGGGAAGCGGCGCAACGGATTGCTCGAACGTAGTCAGAGCAAGGTCCGCTGGGCGAAGCCACCGGACCTCACCCAGCCAATCACCTGGTCCCAGTCGGCAGGCCAAGCTTACGGTAGCCGCCGACGTAAGTCGGCGGACTGATCCGCCGGACACCCGCAGGTCTGCCGCCTGACGGCGGCGGCTACGGCATTGGGCGGTGCCGCAGGTGGGCGTCGCTTTTGTAATCCGCTTCACGGTGCCGGGTGAGCGCGCGGCGAGCGGTTTTTCGGTGCGATAGCCGCAGTCGGACTTGGCCCGGGCGCTTAGCAGGGCACGGCAGCTCGGTGCCGCGCGGCGGACGTCGCAGCGTTGGTTTGGGGCGCCGCCTTTTCGAAGCCGGTTCGGTTGGGCTCCTACACGTTTAGGCAACGGCGTGACCTAGGACTTCCTCGATCGCTTCGGCTAGGGCACCGACCATGCGGCGGAGTTGCGGGCGGGTAGTGCAGTAGGGTGGCATTAACACCACCACGTTGCCAATGGGTCGGGTCAAGACGCCCCGGCGTGCCATGGCTTCGCACACCCTGGCGCCCGCCGCTTCGGCCAGGTCAAACGCGCAGCGCGTCCGCCAGTCCCGCACCAATTCGATTCCGGCAATCAAGCCTACCTGGCGGATATCGCCCACGTGCTCCAGAGCCCACAAGGCTTGCAGCTCTTGATGCATCGCTGCTTCCAAAGCCGCTCGGGCTCGGCGGCCAGCCGGCTGATTCAGCAGCTTCAGGCTGGCCAGCGCTGCCGCTGCACCCAGTGGATTGGCGGTGTAGCTATGGCCATGGAAAAAGGTCTTGAACTCGTGGTATTCGCCCAGAAACGCATCAAACACCGCTTGAGTCGTCAGCGTGGCCGCCATGGGCAGGTAACCGCCGGTCATGCCCTTGGCTAAGCACAGAAAATCCGGGCGCACACCGGCCAAGCCGCAGGCAAACAGCGGCATGCGGCGCCTACCCAAGCCAGACGACGATCGGGTGGCAGCTCGACTGGAATGCAATCCTTCCATCGGGTCCGAGCGCAAGGGCCCGCCTGAACCGCATCGGCCAAACCCAGTCAGCACTTCATCGGCAATCAGTAAGGCGCCGTGGCTCCGGGCGATCTCGGTGGCTCGCTGCAACCAGCCGGGCGGTTGGGCGATCATGCCTGCGGCACCCTGGATGAGCGGTTCGAACACAAACGCGGCATACGGGTTGCCGCGCTTGGCCTGCTTGTCGAAGGCACGCTCGATCTCATCGACGCATTCCCAACGGCACCGTCGCCAACTACGCGCATCGGAGCGTTGGGGCTGACCACGGTTATGCGGGCAACGGTAACAGTAAGGCGCCGGCACCGCGTCAGACCTGAAGCACAGCCCAGCATAGCTGCGGTGAAACAAGCTGATGTGCCCGAGGCTCACCGCGCCCACCGTATCGCCATGGTAGGCCCCTTGCAGCGAGCAGAAACGCGGCTGCCGGCTACGCCCCGTTCGCCGAGCAAACTCGTAAGCCAGCTTCAATGCCACTTCCAATGCAGTGGACCCGTCGTCGGAAAAGAAGACCTTGGTGAGAGTGGGCTGAAGCGCTGGCGCCGTAGCCGAGGCGCGGGGACCAAATGCATTCTGGGCAGTTCGGACCAGTTCAGCCGCCAGCAAGCTGGCGGGTTCATTAGCCAGGCCCAGGGCTGAACAGTGCGCGATCTTGCGCAACTGCCGGCGTAAAGCGGCATCGATCTGCGGATGCCGATGGCCGTGCAAGTTGGTCCAGATCGATGAGTTGGCGTCCAGATACTCTCGCCCGTGCACATCCCGCAACACCGCGCCACGGCCACTGACAATGACGATCGGCTCACGCTGCAGCCATTGGCGCATTTGCGTGAACGGATGCCACACGTAACGATGGTCCAGTTTAGCCAGCCGATGCATCGCTCAAGTTCGAGTCTGGCCCACCCAGTGCCGTCAACGCGCGGTCCAGTTGCTCAAGGTCAGCGCCTGTATGGGCCGCTGAGACCGAGAGCCTGAGCCGCGCCTGTCCACGCGCCACGGTCGGATACCGGATAGCAGGAACGTAAATGCCTCGTGCCCACAACGCCGCAGCCAGCTCCACAGCACGCTGTTCAGACCCCACCCGCAAGGGCAGGATTGGGCTGGCCTGCTCGGCCAACGGCCAGCCTAACTTAGCCAAGCAGGACCGGATTTGGCTGACCCGGGCCCAGAGCTGGGTGCGGCGACGTTGCCCTTCCTCGCTTTGCACCAGTTGCAATGCGGCTCGAGCTGCGGCAGCCGCTGCGGGCATGGGAGCGGTCGAGAACATGAAGCTGCGCGCCCGGTTCACCAGATACTGGATAAGCACTTTGGAGCCGGCGATGTAACCGCCAGCAGCGCCTAGGGCTTTGCTGAGGGTACCCATGTGCACCTCGATGCGTTCAGCTACTCCGAAGGCCTGAGCCAAGCCGCTGCCTTGCGGGCCGTATAAACCGGTCGCGTGCGCCTCGTCCACCAGCAGCCAAGCGCCGTATCGATCTTTGAGTTCGACCAGCTCGCGTAACGGCGCTGCGTCGCCGTCCATGGAAAAGATGCTTTCGGTCACCACCAACACCCGGGGGCGCTTGGCTGCTACGTGGGGTCCCAAGCCGGCCTCGGCTCCTGATGGGTCATCGAGCTGTGGGCTGGGCGCGCTTGGCCGGGCACGGTGCGTACCCGAGCCAGCAGTTGCCCAACGCAACTTGGCTTCCAAGTCCTCCAGATCGTTATGCGCAAAGACGCGCAGTGTGGCGCCACTGAGCCGGGCTGCGTCCACCAAGCAGGCATGGGCTAGCTTGTCCAAGATGACGACGTCCCCGCGGCCAACCAAGGCCGGAATGCACCCTAGGCCGGTGGCATAGCCACTGGAAAACGTCAGGGCCGCTTCAGTGCCTTTGAACGCCGCCAAGGCTTCCTCAAGCTGGTGATGAGGGGCCATCGAGCCGCACAGTAACCGGGCCGCGCCTGCGCCCGCACCGAAGTCCGTCACAGCTTGGATAGCGGCCTGTTTGACAGCCGGGTGGTTGGCCAAGCCCAGATAATCGTTGGAACCGAAATTCAGCACACGGCGGCCCTCCAAAACCAACTCGGTGCCTTGGGGCGAATCGGCGCGCCGCAACTGGCGTTCCAAGCCAGCTTGGCGCAGGCTGGTCAGCGCCGCGTGCAGCTCCAAGTCCAATCCGTGCATCCGATAGTGCTACGACCCCCGGCTCGATCGCCTTGCGCCCTGCCCAAGGTCGATCGGCCCTGGCCGGAGCGCGTTCCGACCGGGCGGCCGGACCGGGTCAGTAGATCGGTTCGCCGGTGCTTTGGGTCAGGGCCCGATATTGTTCGACCAAGCGGCGAGTGATCGGCCCGGGTTTGCCGTCGCCGATGACCCGACCGTCGACCTTGACCACCGGCACCAGTTCGGCGCCCGTCCCAGTCAAAAAACACTCGTCGGCGTTGAACAAGTCGTAGCGCGTCAGATTCGGCTCGGCCACGGGAATGCCCGCGTCCCGAGCCATCTCCAACACCACTCCTCGTGTGATGCCGTAGAGTGCACCGGCGGCCAGGGGCGGGGTGAGAAGGTGGCCGTTCTTCACGATGAAGATGTTGTCGCCGGTGCATTCGGCCACGTAACCCTGGGCGTTGAGCATGACAGCCTCTTCCACGCCTGCAATGTTGGCTTCGATCTTGGCCAAGATGTTGTTGAGGTAGTTGAGTGACTTGATGGCGGGGTTCACTGCGCTGTGCAGGCTGCGGGTGGTGGGCACGGTGATAATCTCCATGCCCCGCTCATACAGTTCAGGCGGGTAAAGCTGGATCTTGTCGGCGATGATGATGACCGACGGCCGCTTGCATCGGTTGGGGTCCAAGCCCAGTGTGCCTATGCCCCGGGTGACCAGCAGGCGGATGTAGCCGTTACGGATTTGGTTCCGGCGGCAGGTCTCCAGCACCGCCTGGGTCATCTGGTCCGGCGTCAGCGGGATGGTCAGCAAGATTGCCTTGGCCGAACAATAAAGCCGATTGATGTGCTCCTTCAGTTTGAAAACGCGGCCATTGTATGCGCGGATGCCTTCGAAGACCCCGTCGCCATAGAGCAACCCGTGGTCGAATACCGAGATTTTTGCGTTCCGCTCGTTGTAAAACTTGCCGTCGATGTAGATCTTCATGGTCGAGCGGCCCCACGCTAGACCAACCTGCACCCGGGCGCAAGCGCGCCATTTTGAAGTCGAGTTTTGATCAAGGCGCCGAGCTGCTGCGCCCGGCTTATTGGGCCGCCCAGCAAACAAGGCAGCACGCCGCTCCCGTAGCCGCCACCGTAAGGCCGCGGACACGGTAAATCTCGGGCATTATTTCCGCCGGTTTACGCCGGCGGTTACGGAGGTGCCTGTGGGAATACTGTAGCCGCCGTCGTAAGACGGCGGACTCAGCTAATCGGCTCGGTGAATCCGCCGTCTGACGTCGGCGGCTACCGGTCAGCTTGGCCTGCTGGCTGGAAACCGGCAATTGGCTCGATCGTGCCCGCTTGCTGGGCCCTGTGGGCCTTGCTTCCGGTGCGGCCGCGCACTCGCTTAAGTCGCTTCCCAAGCGGCACAAGTCGGCGGGTCGGGGAAGCTGCGCAATTCGGCCCATACCGACCCGCAGCGAAGGGGGTGCGTTCCCACTTGGCTAGCGTGGGATTCGCCCCTTGCTGCCTTATGGGGCAGAGCTTAGCTTGGGGCGGTTGCATGGTTGGGTTCGGCGCGGCCATTTTCACCGGGGCATTCCTGTTGTTCATGGTACAGCCGCTGATGGCCAAGTTTATCCTCCCTTGGTTTGGCGGCAGTCCGGCAGTTTGGACCACCTGTTTGCTGTTTTTCCAGGTATTGCTGGTGGCCGGCTACGGGTATGCGCATTGGAGCATGTGTCGGCTCAGGCTGCCGGTGCAGGTGGTGGTGCACCTGACTTTGGTGGGGGTTGCATTGCTGCTGTTGCCGATCACCCCTGGAGATCGTTGGAAGCCACCGGATGGCTCGATGCCTGTAGCCCGGATTTTGCTCCTACTGAGTGCTTGCCTAGGGTTACCGTATATGGTGTTGGCAGCGACCAGCCCGCTATTGCAGGGCTGGTTTAGCCGGGTGTATCCAGGGGCGGCACCCTACCGACTGTATGCCCTGTCCAACGCCGGGTCGCTGTTGGCGCTGGTCAGTTACCCATTCTTGGTCGAGCCAAACCTGACGCGGCACGCGCAAGCGGGCTGGTGGTCGGCGGGGCTGGGGCTGTTTGCGCTGCTGGCGTTGGGCTGCGGACTGCAGGTTTGGCGTCAAACGCGTGAGGTTCGGCCAAACGCATCAGCCGCACCTGTCAAGGCCGTCCCCGGGAGCCCTAACGCCAGCCAAGACGGCACCACGCCCGGGACCGACTTGCAGCCCGCTCTCAAGGTGGTCAACGCGGATGAGGCGACAGGACCCGACGACCGCGGGCACTCGCAGCCGCAGGCTGGGACTCCACCAATGGCGGCGACAAGCGATGGAGCTGGGTTGATTCGGACGTTGTGGTGGGCGTTGCCGGCATGCGGCTCGGTGTTGCTCCTGGCTGTCACCAACAAGATTTGCCAAGACATCGCCGTAGTCCCGTTTCTGTGGGTGCTGCCGCTCAGTTTGTATTTGCTGACGTTCATCCTCAGCTTCGATAACCCACGTTGGTACCAGCGGCGGATTTGGTGGCCCGCCTTGGCCTTGGTGTTTGGGATGGTGCTGTGGCTGATGTTGGGGGAGACTGTGTCGCTGCCGGACCGCGCGATGTGGCGTCCGGTTCGGTGGCTGTTGGCCCAAGCGGGCGCCATGACCCTGTTCAAAACCATCGCGCTGTATCTGGCCACCCTGTTTGTGGGCTGCATGGTCTGTCACGGCGAACTGTATCGGCTCCGACCGCCCCCTGCCCAGTTGACACGCTACTACCTGCACATCGCTGCCGGAGGCGCTTTGGGCGGGGTGTTTGTGGCCGTGATTGCTCCAAGGGTGTTTAAGGGCTACTTCGAACTTGAGACCGGAATAGGCCTGTTGGCTGCGCTGGTAGTGGCGGTGTGGTTTGTGGATGGCCGCAGCCCACTGCGGGGCGGGCGGCGACCCTGGGCTTGGGCGGTTGTGACATTGGCTTTGGCGGGACTGAGCAGCGGGCTTGGCTACCATGCGGTGGCCAGCAACCGCGGTGCAGTCGAGGTGGTGCGCACCTTCTACGGCGTGTTGAAAGTCGAAGAATTCGGCGCCGATGAGCCGGAAACGCACGCGCGCCGGCTCATGCATGGCACCACCACCCATGGCCTGCAGTATCTGGCCCCGCACAAACGCAATCGGCCAGCCAGCTATTACACTCGCACCAGCGGCGCGGGCCGGGCTATGCGGGCCTTAAGCTGGCGGTCCCCAGTGCGGGTGGGTGTGGTGGGCTTGGGGACCGGGACCATGGCCGCGTGGGGTAAAGCAGGCGACTATTTCCGATTCTACGAGATCAATCCGACCGTCGTGGAGTTAGCGTATCGGCAGTTCAGTTACTTGACCGAGTCACCGGCCTCTATCGAGGTGGTGCCGGGCGACGCGCGCTTGGCGCTGGAACGGGAGCCCGCTCAAGGGTTCGATCTGTTGGCCTTGGATGCCTTCAGTGGCGATGCCATTCCGGTGCACCTGCTGACCCGGGAGGCGTTTGCCATTTATCTCCGGCACGTGCAGCCGCAGGGCATCCTGGCGGTGCATATCTCAAACCACTTCCTGGATTTGGAACCGATCATACGGCGGGTGGCCGATCATTTTAGCCTGCGGGCCGTTTTGATCCGCGACGAAGAACGCGAGTGGTTCGAGGACGACGAGGAAGGCATTGCAGCCTACGGTTCGGACTGGGTGCTCTTAAGCCGCGATGCAGCCTGCTTGGATCAGCCAGAAATCACCGAAGCGGCCACCGACTTGTCCACCCCAGCGCCGACAATCAAGCTGTGGACAGACGACCAAAGCGACTTGTTCCGCATCTTGATTCTGGACAAAGACAGTTGGCTGGCTTGGCTGCGGCGCCGCGTGGTGCCACGGCTGGTTCGCAGGCAGCGGACAACGGAGCCTGAACACGCCTACGGACCCAAGGCATCAAGCACCTGCCGCGCAGAGCCTGCACCGTATGCCCTTCGGGTGCAGGCTGGCCACTCCTGCTCGGACTGGCTTCGAAGCAACGACTAAGACCTTCCGGCGTGGAGCCGCAGGCCCGGGGTGGTAGCGTAAGCAAGGAGGATTGCGACCTACCGAGCCGGAACGGGCCGCTAAGAGTCTGTCAAACTTAGCAAGGCGCCCATTCGCAACGGACCCAAGTTCAGCACATTAAGTCCTAGCTTCGAGATGTGCCATTGTTGCCGATCAAGCATTTAGACGGTGAGCCCTACAGAATTTCTCAGCAATCCACGGCGAAAATTGAGCAAGAAACGTATGGCAGCCAAACCGTCGAGCGGTACGGTGACTTCGATGCAGCTCGTCTGCCTCGGCTCGTTGGCGAAGCGTCTGCGGCCTGCGCAGGCCGGGCGGGCGGAGTGCCTTCCTGCAGCTTTGAGGTGTTTATGCCCATCACTCGACGAAGTTTCCTGCGTTACTGCGGCCTGTCGGCGGCCGCGCTCGGCCTGGACGCAGCCAAGCTGCGGCTGCTGAACGAGGCCTTGGCCAACCCTGCGGCGCCTTCGATCATCTGGCTCATTGGCAGCGCCTGCACCGGCTGCTCGGTGTCGTTTCTCAACCGCATCTCGGACGTGGCCCCGGTGGACGTGGCTGACGTGGTGGCCAACGCCGTCAACCTGGTCTTCCACCCGACGATCATGGGCGCGGCAGGCGAAACGGCCGTGGCCGCGCTCAAGACCGCCTACGCCAAGGGCAATTACATCCTGGTTTTGGAAGGGGCCGTGCCCACCGCCTTCCAGGGCCATCCGTGCGTGGTCTGGAGCTACAAGGGCGAAGAGGTCACCTACCAGCAGGCCGTGCAGGAACTCACCGCCCGGGCGACCGCCACCGTCTGCGTGGG
>JGI24721J44947_10006415_pt1 | contig 15843 bp, 13 predicted proteins | sample YelNatPaOPGAMG01_FD_44947 | JGI IMG/M metagenome (IMG submission 44947)
TCTGGTAGATGGGGGCGACGTGGGCGTGGGCCGGGTCTTTGCCCTCGCCGAGGTGGGTAACGATTGTGCTGAGGCCGTGTTTGGGGGAGAAGGAACTCATAAATCCACTCCTTTGCATAAGCAGAGTGAATGCCAGGAAGATGAGCGATGTGATTATAGTCTTTTTTATTTCATCCCGAAGGGTGTGCTATAAGGATTTTGCGATTTGAACTTATTTCATATTTGTAAAAAGCTAAGGCTGCTGTTGCGATATAACAAATTGCCTCCGGGCTAGCCGGAGGCAATCAATCGACCTAACAACTTTAATCATCGGGTAAGCCAGTCTATAACCCGTTTTAAAACCTGCGCGCGTGTATTTACAGCCGCACCATTGATGGCTTCGAAGCCGAACGAGAAATACACCACTCGATGGCCGTTCTCCTCGACCCGCAATGCACCCGCTATCGGTTCGGACGAAGGGTTGCAATATATTTTCCCTGTGGCTTTTCTTTCAGGAATGGTATGCTGCCTTCGGAACGATCCGCGTCCGTCGCTCCGCTGGACGAATCATAGTAAAGGATGGGGACTGCCGGACTTAGCGCGGAGATGCCATCAGGCCAGACTTGATTATTCGCTCCATCGCCATCTGCGATTGACAAGCTGAGGCCATCACTGATCGGATCATTTAAGACACCATTTAACCGGCTCAAATTTGTGTCGTCTACCAGGTAGTTGGCGCGCAGATAATCGGTGTAAAAACTCTCGTCGCTCAGCAAATTGAAGTAAAATCCAATGTCCTGGCCGGTAATGAAAAGGCGGCCGCCGCTGTCCAGGTAGCTCTTCAATCCATCGCGGACGTCACTGGAATCATCCGTCAGCCAGCCCGAGTTCGGCATAGCATAAATGACGACACCATTTACATAGCTGCTCAGCACACTGGTGTCCAGTTCTCCGCGATAGAAACCATCCCACAGGTCATAGGTGTAGCCATTGGCACTCAGGGCTCCTGTGTAATACACATTGACCTCGTTGTAGGACTGTTGGTCGAGGACCAATAGTTTGTTGCTGGTCGCTGTAAATACCTTGGAAGAGAATCCCACCATCTTACCGCGTGTCTGGGTATTGTTGCGGGAATCAGTGGCGCTCACGTCCACATAGAAGTCATTGGCTGTAGAAGGTGTAAATTGGTTGACGAACCAGCGGTCACCTGCCATGGAGTCGCCGTGAGAGCCGTCATCGTAGAGCGTCAGCGTTGCGACGGGGGTAGAAGATGTAGTCTTGTAAACCTTAGCAGTTACAGACTTCAATGTCCCCGGCTCCAGGACGAAGGCGTAAATATAAGTGGGTTGAGAGACAGACATTAGTTTCGGCCAGGTATCGGCCCACAATACTTGAGGAGGGGTAGCGTCGAAGCCGTTAACCACCAATGAAAAGTCGAAGGCCCAAATTTTCCCTTCGCTATCCCTCACTGTCAGATGAAAAGGTATGGTATGACCGCTGGGCGTATTCGAATTTATGAGCAGGCGGAAACCGGCATTCTCTGAGGATCCAGGATCAATCTGGTCTATGTACGTGTCCATCCATTCGTAACCATCGTAAGCAGGATAGGCATTGACATATGGATCGGTTGTAGATAAAGAAGCAAACACATCCAGGGCTTTTCCGGTACCAAAATTCTTGATGTTCACCTCTAAATAGATCGTCTCTCCTGGATTTGGCTGATGATCTCCGTTGCCAAATGAAAAATAATAATCCNCCGTTCCGTCATAAACGCTGTAGGATTGTAGCCTCAGGTCTGGAGATGGGCCGAAGATCAACGGAAGGAATACAGAATGGTCCAACGAGGACAGATCTTTTAGCTGCAATGTGATTGCGCCATAGACCCCCCAGGGTTTTCCAATCTGCATCGGACCAAACTCGTACCAATGAGGCTCGCTAGAGTGTATCCCAGGTATTATTAGCCCCATAATATTGAACACCGCCTGACTCATCGTAACCACGAACGGTTACGAAATGATCCGTATAACCATCGCCGTTAGAATCAACCAGAAAAACGACTGGCCGGCCGGCATCGATCTCNTTTTTTAACAGGCTCCAGTTTAAAGAACCATCCGACATATAGTAATTATGNGTGATTGCGGCATAATGCGATCCCGTTGTTTGATTGACATAATTGACNTATCCGGAAAATGCAGGAGCTACACCACTGAACCAGCTCCAGCCATAAAAATTTCCATCTGCACTCCAAGACGTATGCATGAAATCTCCCAGGCTATTGCTGGGATGTTCATCGCCGACAGGAGGCTCTGATTTATCGGGTAAAGGCTCGCTTTCGCTGCCGGTCTCCATTGGCAGCACATAATCGGTATAATGGGATTGGATGCCGTTTGAACTCGCTATTGCCTCGTTCACCGCAGGCGTTTGCGTCCATGCATCCCCTGAGATGAGCGCTGGAAAACCATGAGAATCCCAATACCCAATGACCATACCCGCGGCGGTAGGTCCGCAGCCATGCCGCCAAGAATAGGCGGGAACATCCAGGGTCACTGCTGTGGCCGACGGAGCATGGGACGGGGATAACAGTGCACCAGATGGTGGGACCGGACCGGTGGTGCTTTGCGCGTCCTTCAATGGATCATGGACCTGGCTAAGGGGGGGAGGGGTGGGCGCTCGCGGCGGTTGGGGGTCCTGCGCCTGGACGGGCGCGCCCCCGGCCGAGGACAGCAATCCAAGCATCACCACCAAGCCAATCAAGCGTAGCCAGAAATTCTGGTGTTTCATCGCAGACCCTCCTGAATAGATTGTGTGGACAAAGATGTTCAACTGCTGTGATCGGGATAAAAATTACATCCCGACGAGATTGATCAACCAGCCCCCAGTAAAACCAGAAAGGATATACACCTAAGTAAGTATGCATATCATTTATACATCACTCAGTTGAAGAATGCAATCGAAAAATCTCTGCCAATTTTTTCGGGCATCCCGCCCATCTTGACCACCCATGTACCAGCAGGTTGCCTGACGGCGATTCGTTGACAGCCCCGCGCCGCTCTGGTATGCTTGATGCGAATGTCCGGGTGGGACCGGCGCGGCGGAATCCCCCGAACCCCGTCAGGTCCGAGAGGAAGCAGCGGTAAGGAGGCCATTTCGGGTGCCGCCGGGAATCCTGTCCGGACATTCANTCGCCATGCAGACTCCTCCCATCTGCGATTACGAAGGCTCGGACTACCAGTCCCGCTTCTGGGAACAAGGCGGGCGCGACTACGAGGACGCGGCCGAGGCGATCGCCCTGCGCCGGTTGCTGCCCAGGGGCGGCCGCCTGCTGCTGGAGCTGGGCGCGGGCGCGGGGCGCAACACTCCGCGCTATCATGGCTTCGAGCGTGTGGCGCTGGTGGATTACTCGCGCTCGCAGCTCGAGCAGGCGCGCGCCCGGTTGGGCTCCTCCCCGCGCTACCTGTACGTGGCCGCCGATATCTACCGCCTGCCCTTCGCTGACGGCCTGTGCGACGCGGCGACCATGATCCGCACCCTGCACCACATGGTCGAGCCGCGCCGGGCGCTGGCTGAGGTGCGCCGGGCGCTGCAGCCGGGGGCGGTCTTCATCCTGGAATACGCCAACAAGCACAACCTGAAGGCCATCCTGCGCTACCTGATGCGGCGCCAGGCGTGGAGCCCATTCAGTCTCGAGCCGGTGGAATTCGCTCGCCTGAATTTTGATTTCCACCCCAGGGCCGTGCGCGCCTGGCTGGAGGAGGCCGGTTTCCATATCCAGCGCCAGCTCACCGTGTCTCATTTCCGCGCGGGGCTGTTCAAGCGCCTCGTCCCGGCCAGACTGCTGGCGCAGTTGGATGGACTGCTGCAGCTAACCGGCGGCTGGTGGCAGCTCACCCCTAGCGTCTTCATGCGCGCCCAGGCGAGCGGCGAGGGCGGTTTGGCTGATGCAGGGGCTTTCTTCCGCTGCCCAGAGTGCGGGGCGGAGATGCCCGAAACGCAGATGGACGTGACCTGCCCGGGCTGCGGGCGGGTGTGGCCCTATCAAGATGGGATTTACGATTTCAGGCAGAAGACGCAATCATCCAATGATGGCGGGATAAAGGAATCTGGGCCATCGTATTTTTCGAAGGAAGGCCCTTAGTCGCAGAATTCTTCGCCATGGCTTTTCCAAAATCCGAAGGGGCGTTACCGGCCTGATATTCCCACCTGCTTTTTTATCGGAAAATCAAGGCGGATGGTCGTCCCCGCGCCCGGCGCCGATTCGGCCGCGACGCTGCCGCCATGCGATTCCACCAGCGCCTTCACGATTGCCAGGCCCAGGCCGGTCTCCCCTGTTTCGGCATGGCGGGACTTGTCCCCGCGCCGAAAACGATCAAAGATGAACGGCAACTCATCGGCGGGGATGCCTTCGCCGGTGTCCTGGACGCAAATTTCCACTGTATCATCCACAGAGCGCGCGGAAAGAGTGACCCGGCCCCCCGAAGGGGTATATCTGAGCGCGTTGCTGATCAAATTGCCCAGCACCTGCATCATACGAGCCTCGTCTACCCAGCTCGGGCAGGTTCTCGCTTACGGTGACCATGATGGTGACTTTTTGTTGTTCGGCCAGGTGCCTGAAAAGGGTGGCAGCTTTGTCCAACAGGGCCCGAGGAGCAATGCTTTGCGGATTGAGCGAGAGTTCACCCGCGTCGGCCAGGGACAGCATGCGCAGATCCCCGACCAGGTTTTGGAGCCGCTCGATTTCGGAGTAAATGAGCGCCAGGCGCTGCGGCGTTGGTTTGAGCACGCCCTCGCGCATGGATTCGATGTAGCCGGAGATGACCGTCAGTGGGGTGCGCAAATCGTGAGCGATGTCGGCCGTCATTTGCTTTCGCAATTGATTGACGCGCGCCACCTCCTGACTCATGCGGTTGAAGGCGGTGGCGAGCTGGCCGATCTCGTCGTTCGATCTCACCTTCACCTGTTGTTCCAACTGGCCGCGGGTGATGCTCTGCGCGGCCTGCGTCAGCGCCTGGAGCGGACGAGTCAGCGTGCGNGCCAGGAGGACTCCCATGACCAGCGCAACCAGCATGGCGCCCAAAATGGCATAGATGAGCGCCTCCGTGGTGCGTTGTAAGAACTGAACCTCCTGGGGGCTAAAGCCGGCCGGCTGGCGGGCGGTCAGAATGGTGCCCACCTGCTTCCCATCCACGGTGACTGCCACGCCTGTCTTCAGGAGGTTGGCAGGCAACGTCGAGCCGGCGGGATGCTGCGGATCGACGGAAACGATTACAGTTCCTTCGGCGTCGGCCAGGCCGAAAAAGCTCTCCCGGCCCTGTCCCCCAGGCGGATTGCCTGCTTGAGGAGTGTGATCCACCGTCTGGAATGCNGGGGCGGGAAAGTTCCTGAACTGGAGCTGGCGCCAGTTCTGAGCCACCCCAGACCACGAACCGTTCTCCGCGTAATACTGGCTGAGGGTCTGCACCAGGCTGCTGCGCTGCTGTTCGACGACAAACTGCATGAGCCGGTTCGCGCTGGTTAGGCGGATGAACACCGCCACCAATGCAGCCGTGGTGAAGGCGACCAGCATGAAGGCAAGGGTGAGTTTCCAGTAAAGGGATCTGAGCATCGGTTAAGAAGCGCCTTTCCCGAACCCGTTTTACGAGAGACCCCCGCCAGCGTGGGGATGATGTTGAAAGCGGTAACCCACACCGAAAACCGTTTCGATATAGGTCGGATGGTCCGCATCCGGCTCTATTTTTTTACGCAGATTGCGCACGTGCACGTTCAAGGTGCTATCCAGGCCGGCGAAGTTGCTGTCCGCCAGCAGATCAGCCAGCTCCGCGCGGGAGAAGACGCGGCCCGGCGAGCGCATGAGGGTTTTCAGCAGAGAAAACTCGATGGGGGTCAACATGACGGGCCGGCCTTGCACCGTGACGGTGTGGGTGCGCTCATCCAGAACGATCTCCCCACTGCGAAGGATTTCAAACTTCTCTACATTATCCTCCGTACGGCGCAGGGCGGCGCGTATGCGGGCCAGCAGCTCGCGCATGCGGAAGGGTTTGACCACATAATCGTCGGCGCCCAGATCCAAGCCCAGCACGGCATCGGTCTCTTCCTCACGGGCGGTGATGATGATGATCGGGGTCTGACGTTCAAGCCGGTACTTACGGATAAACTCATAACCGTCCATGTTGGGCATCATGATGTCCAGCAAGATCAGATCGGGCTGTTCGTGGCGGGCCATGTAGATCGCATTCTGGCCGTCGGTCGCGGTGAACACCCGGTAGCCCTGTTCGGTCAGGTAATCCTGCAACAACTGGCGTACGCTGGATTGATCGTCAACGACGAGGATCGTATTTGACATATTTTCATCCGCAGGCGGGTCTCTTGCGGCCCAATCGAGGATAGATGTGCTTCGCTATGGGATGAGATCATTCCGCCAACCCGAATGTGTACCAGGGAGCCACCTGATAATTATTGTACTTCACGATTTCCACCGCGTCGGGATAGCTGGTGAACAAGCCTTTCAACTCGATGGTCACATTGGGGTTGCTGCGCAATGGCTCGAAGACATAGAGTGTATTTTCAGCGTCCACCGCCTGGTCGCCAAAGTAAAAGGTGGCCAGTGTCTGGTTCCTGGTGCCGATCACGATCGTCTCGTTGGTGCGGTTTTGAGCCAGTAACGTCAGGCTGATCCGATCGGCGTAACGGGTGATCTGCAGTGGGGTCATGGACAATCCGGCGGTGGTTTGGGTTTCGAAACCGAGGGTGTGGAAATCGATCAGGTTGTTCCAGTTATAGCGCCAGTTCTTGTATTCCAGGCGAACAGGCCAGAGCTCATCCTTTTGGGTGACAACATCTTCGCCGCTCTTGGCATCCCTGGTCGTCAATCGGTAAGCGACGTGCACCAGGACGGTCTGGTCATCGAAAACCTGGCTGTCCACCACCTGGAGATCGGACCATCTGGTTCCCGCGGACTTCTGCGTGGTGAGGGCAGCGATCACGTCGCCGGCGGTCATGCGGAAGGTTCTCAGGCTGAAAACCGAGATCAGCCTGGAGGCTGCGGCGAAGTCGCTGTTCTGTAGGGCGGCGAAATATTGCTGGACGGTTTGAACGGCAGCATTGGTCGCCGAAGTCGCCGTTGGGGTGGGCGCGGGCGTGTTGGTTGGGAGCGGCGTCTGGGTTGCGGCGGCGTTGGTCTGATTGGCCTGCCCCCTCTGGCCCATGGTGAAGCCCTCTCCCGGGCGGACGCCGGAGGCGATTTGGGTTTGCAGCTCCGGGTTAGAGGCGATCTGGGTCTGCAACTGCGAGCGAGATGGGAACTGGCCCGATGTCGACCCGCCGGCACTTCCGGTATTGGCGCTGCTGGCCGCCTGGCAGGCGGAGAGAAGTGCAACCATAACGATGCCGATGATCAGGGTGCGCAAATTTTTCTCCATAGTCTTTAGTTGCCTTTCGATGGATATTCATAACCGCGATAAATGGCTCTCATTCGTAACGCAACGCCTCGACCGGCTGGAGGCTGGCTGCCCGGTTCGAAGGATACAGCCCAAACAACAGCCCGACTGCGCTGGAGAAAAGCGTCGCTAAAAGGATCGAATCCAGCCCAATGGTGGGCGTGAGGCTCGTGCCGGATGAAGCAGCCACGCGGACGATCACCTGGCAGATCACCCAGGCCAGACCGATGCCGATCATGCCGCCAATCAGCGAGAGAAGGACGGATTCAGAGATGAACTGCACCAGGATATCCAGCTTGCGGGCGCCGAGGGCTTTGCGCAGTCCGATCTCACGGGTGCGCTCGGTGACGGACACCAGCATGATGTTCATGATGCCGATCCCACCGACCAGCAGGGAAATGCCGGCGATGCCGCCCAGGAACATGGTCAGGGTGCCGGTCACTGAAGAAGCAGCGCTGACCAGTTGGGTTTGCGACAGGATGCTGAAATCGTCACTCGCGCCGGCTTTGATTTTGTGCCGGGAACGAAGGATTGCCGCCACCTCTTCCTCGGCCGCGCTGACCGTCGCGGCGCTTTTGGCCGATACCAGGATTTGATTCACCTGGTTGGAGGGGCTGCGGCGGATCAGACGCGTCTGAGCGGTGGTGAGGGGCACCAACACCCGGTCGTCCTGATTGCCAAAGCTTGAGCCGCCTTTGGAAGCCAAAACGCCGATCACTTTATACGTCTGCCCGCTAATGCGGATGGTCTTGCCGACCAGCCCGCTGGTCGCGCCAAACAGGTTGGTGGCGGTTGTCTGGCCGATCACGGCCACCAGCGAGCGGCTTTGCACCTGGTGGTCAGTGATGTAGCTGCCTTCAGAGAGGGTGTCATTGCTGATTTGCGCATTTTGCGGCAAGACACCGCTGACCTCGACCGTTGCGGTTTTCCCATTGGCGGTGACGGTGAAGCGGGAAGAGACGATTGCGCCCACTGCAGCGATGTCCGGAGCAGCCGAGGGGTTTTGCAGGGCTTTCACGTCATCCATGGTGAGCGGCACCGGGTTCGTCACCCGTCGGGTGAAATTGCCGGACATCACGGTCAGCAGGTTGGTGCCCATACCGCTGATCGAGCTGGTGATCTGATTCTGCGCTCCGCGACCGATCGCCAGCAGGGAGATCACCGCCGCCACGCCGATCACGATGCCCAGGATGGTCAAGGCTGAGCGCAACTTGTTTGCCATCAGGCTGTCAAGGGCTTCCACGAACGCATGGCCGATGTTCATGTCCCCGCCTCCACCACCCTGCCGTCGCGCAGGTTGATTACCCGCTGGGTAAAGGCGGCGACATCCGCCGCATGGGTCACCAGAATGAGGGTGGTGCCGCGCTCCCTATTCAGGGACAGGAGGACGTTCATGACTTCCTTCCCGGACCTGGAATCCAAGTTGCCGGTCGGCTCGTCGGCGAGGATGATGGCCGGGTTGTTGACCAGCGCCCTGGCGATAGCCACGCGCTGCTGCTGGCCGCCGGAAAGCTCATTGGGCCGGTGGTTGATCCGGTCGCCCAATCCAACCGCCTCAAGCGCCTCCAGGGCGCGCTTCTTTCGGGAGCCATTTCCACCGGCGTAGCGCAGCGGCAATTCGACGTTTTCCAGGGCGGTGGTACGGGCCAGCAGATTGAACTGCTGGAATACAAAGCCCACCTTGCGATTGCGGATTCTGGACAGATCGTCGTCGCTCAAGGCGGCGACTGGCTCGCCGTCCAGATAATATTCGCCATTGGTCGGCCGATCCAGACAGCCCAGGATGTTCATCAGGGTGGACTTACCGGAGCCCGAGGGCCCCATGATGGCGACGATTTCAGAGCGGGCGATCTGGAGCGAGACGCCATTCAAAGCGTTCACCTCGACTTCTCCCATCCGGTAGATTTTGACGAGCTCGCGGGCATCGACCACGTAATCGGACATGTTGGCCTCCTCAATTCCCCGCGGCGCCGCCGCTGGAACGGCCCGATGATCCCGAAGGTCCACCCGAAGGAGGCGCGCCACCTGGGGGTTCGCCTCTGCTGAAGATGCCGCCGAACAGACCGCCGAAGAGGCCTCCTTGCCGGGTGCCTGTCGTAGACGTGGAAGTTGCGCTGGGCGGGTTCAGCACGAGCAGATCACCTTCTTTCAGGTTCCCGCCAATCACCTCGCTGGAGGTGTCATCGGAATGGCCGATCGTGACCAGCACCGCTTGCAAGGATCCATTCTGGAGAATATAGACGACCTGTCGGTTGTTCACCGTGCGGATGGCGCTGCTCGGCACCAGCAGAACGTCGGTCAACTGCATGACCGTGATATCGGCCGATGCGGTCATGCCAGGCCTGATCTGGGCGTCCGGATTGGTGATCTCAACGGTGACGTTGTAGCTAACCGCTCCCGATGAGATTGTGCCGACCATGTCTATATCGGTCACTTTACCCTCGTAGGTCTTGTCTGGAATGGCATCGAAGGTGATCGCCGCCGGCTGACCCACTTCGACGCTGTTGATGTCCACCTCCGAAACGGATATGTCGGTGTAGAGGTGCGACATATCGTCGATCTGGAAAGCCGCCGAGCCCGCAGAGACGAGGTCCCCTGGTTTGATGCGGATCGCGGTCACCATTCCCGTGATGGGGGCTTTGACGTAAGCCTGGTCCAGGATGGCCTGAGCAGAGGCCACTTTGGCCTCGGCTGCTGCCACGTCGGCGGGATTGGGGCCGTCCTTAACCCGCTCCCAGGCTCTCTTTGCGTCCAGATAGGTGGCCTGAGCCAGGTCCACTTTGGCCATGGCTTCCTGGACTTCCAGCGAATCCGGCAGGCCCTGTACATAATACAGGTTGTTCTGCGCCTGCTCGAATTTCTGTTGGGCCGAAGCGAACTGGCTGAGCGCGTTGGCGTACTGCACGTTGCTCGAGCTATTCTTGTTTTTGTTGTAGATATCTGCGGCCTTGTCCAAGGCATCCTGAGCCATGATGAGGTTGGCACGGGCGATATCGATGGTCTCCTGGCTGGCGCGCTGGAACTGCTTGCTCTGGGCGGCTTTCTGGGCATTCAGCAGATCCTGTTCAGCCTGGATGAGGGCCAGCTCGGCGTTCGCGCGGGCGACATCAGAGCTGAGCAGGTCTTCCAGCTCTTTCTGCGCGGCCGCCAGGTCAGAGGCTGCGTTGATGACGCTCTGCGGCAGCGAGGTCTGCACCAACTCAGCCAAGATCGTCCCCGCGGCGACCTGCTGGCCTTTGCTCACGTACACCTGATCGACGATGCCGCTCGTCTGCCAGGTCAGGCTGGCCGTCTGACTGGTGTAGACGTTGCCGGTGGCGCTGACTGTCGAGGTCAAACTTCCCTTTTCGACTGTCTGGGTGGTATACAAATTCGTCTCGCTGGTGGTGCTTCCCATGAATCTTGGCAACACGAAGATTATTCCCGAGGCCGCGATGACCAGCCCGATGCCGCCATATAAAATCCACTTCTTTAGAAATTTCTTCGGCTTTTTCTCCATATTTCCCTTTCCTCCTTGATGTCATGCCATTTATTACAAATCTAAACGGCTTCCGACAACGAAGGCCGGAAAGCTCGTGTCCAGCGGGATATTCTTCGCAGGCAAACTACGAGCTCGCGCGGGGCGACCTGTTGGGTCGGTGTTAGAGGCGTGCTTAACCATCGGCTCTGTCCACCCATTTCAGACCTAAGGTTAACAAATAGTTATTTAAATNTGATTCAGGGAGGATAAAGAAGCCATATAAATTGGGAAAGCTGCTACCGCCCCCCTCCCTATGGCCTGTTGTTCATTTTCGCGGAAGTAGAGACATGCAATGCCTCGGGTTTTATTTTGGGGAGAGCGGAGATCTACGAAATTAATCGATTCCCAATCCACCCTGAATGAGTTCTGAATGATTTTCTGCTATGCTGGCTGCGTAGATCCGCAAAGGATCGGATCACCGGTCATTCAATTGCCACAAGGAGAAACTATGGATCGAAAAAAGATGATCGCAATACTCACCGGAGGGTTTCTGGCGCTGATCATCGCCTTCGGAGCCTTCACCTACAGCTATGTACATGCCCAATCGGCGACAACCACTCCCTCCTTTCCCGGTCGGCCAGGTTTTGGGCGCGGGATGAAAGGCGGCTACACGGATCAAGACCTGGCAAATGCTTTGGGTATCGGCCTTGATCAGCTTCAGACAGCTCAGAAAACCGCGTTCGAAGAAGCGCTCAAACAGGCGGTAGCCGACGGGGTCATCACCCAGGCTCAGGCTGACCAGTTCAGTCAAAACTACACGAACGGGAGGCCTTTCTTCGGCCTGCCTTTCCTCAAAGACAGCAACATTGACTACAACGCTCTTCTGGCGAAGGCTTTGGGGATCAGCACCGACCAGCTCAACGCCGCTTACCAAAAAGCTTTTGAAGCCAGCCTGTCCCAGGCCGTCCAGAATGGAACGATCACCCAGCAGCAGGCGGACCTGATAAAGGCCAGGAATGCCCTGGTCAACGACTCGAAGTTCCAGTCCACGATGCGCTCCGCGTACGAAGCGGCCGTCAACCAGGCAGTCGCGGATGGCGTGATCAGCCAATCCCAGGCCGATCAGCTCCTGCAGGACAGCGCGGGGATGATGTTCGGCGGCCCAGGCGGCTTTGGGCATCAGGGCGGGTGGGGAAGAGGCAGGTTCGGCGTCCCTCCAGCCCAGGCGAATCCACCCACGTCATCGCCCACGAGCGCGCCATAGAGCGGGAATGGGACGAAGTTTGTCCCGATGCTTGTTGGCAGGAGGCCCTCAGATAGCTAATTGAGAGCTTCCTAAAATCGAAGAAGCGCCCTTCCGGCAAGAAGGGCGCTTCACATTTCCCAAGATGATCCTGCCTGAGAGCGCCGCGGCAGGTTTATCCGGCAGCTTTCCCGCCGGCGTATCCCAACCTGCAAAGCAAATCGAATTCGACGCGTCGGCTTTCTCTTGGTGAGGCAGCTTCTCAAATCTCTGAAAGCTGTTCACCCACCCCCTTGATCAGACCTCCCGGTTGGCAGGTACGGCAGAAGTTGGTGATGCGCTGGTTGGCGCCTACCAGCGAAATCGGCGTACCGCAGCGCGGGCAGGGTTTGCCGGTCTTCCTATGCACGGCGAAGAATTCCCGCGGTTCGAGGTCGATGGCTTCGCCCATCTCCGCGCGCACCTTTTCGATGGATGCCTGCAGCGTATCGCGCATGGCAGCGTACAGGCGCTCGACCTCATTGGCGGTTAACTGGGTGCGTTTACGATAAGGGTGCAGGCGCGCGGCCCACAGGATCTCGTCTGCGTAGGCGTTGCCGATGCCCGCCACGCACTCGCCCCGCGTGAGCACGCCTTTGATCTCGCCGCGAAAGAGCTTGAGCCTGGCGCGGAACTCTTCCAGGGTAATATCCAACGGCTCCGGGCCCAAGCTGGCATAATCCGGGACGTCATGGAGGTCTTGAGTCAAATAGAGCTGACCCATCTGTTTCTGGTCGCGGTAGCGCAATTGCCTGCCATTGGCGAGGGTGAGCACCACATGGGTTTTCGCCAGACGTTTCTCGCTGGGCGCAGAGAGCTGCAGACGCCCGGTCAGCTTGGGGTTGACCACCAGAAACAGCGGTTTTTGCTCCGTATGCAGCGAGAAGACCAGGAACTTGCCTCGCCGGGTCACCTCAGCGATGGTCGCGCCGCTCAGAGCCGCCGCGAAACCGCGATGGGTCAGATCGCGCACGACGATCGGCCCGCCGGGCGGGATGACCTCGACGGCGGAAATGATCTGACCGACGACCCGATGCTGGAGCACTTCGCGCACCACCTCGAGCTCAGGAAGCTCAGGCATATTCACATTATACATTCCGGGGGCGCACGCGCTCGATAAAAGTTGATCCGACCCTGCGCGGTGCATCATAACAGGCTAGAGGGAAGCGAAGCGGCTGTCCTCGGCGACGGCGGTAAAGAAACCCCCGGAAGGCTGCCGCGTTCCGGCTTGCGATAATTTCTGACAGAGCTGCTCCTCCCCTTGGATGCAACCATCGCACTGTCCACAGGAACGCACCGGTCATCCGATGCCGAACCGATCCCCCTCCTTCAGCCTCGAAGCCGGGCTGCCCACGGCGCGGATGCATGCCCAACGATCTCGCGGCCGGGGACAAAAGGCGCATGCCCCGCGAGGAATAGATGCTTCGGCTCTTGAATGGGGCGAAAAGGCGCTTACCATTCCGCTCGATCTCGAGACGAAATGGGTTGCGATAAAAAAACGGCCATTTTATGCCGATTGCAGAGACTTTATTCTTTTTTCCCGAAGTACTTGAAAAAAAGCTCTTTGGAAAGTTTTGCGCCTTCTTCGGACAGAGTGATGGTGGGGGCTTTGGTCTGCGGATCGCTGATGTAGCCCTTTTTGTACAACCTGTCTAACGTTTCCCAATCCAGCCCCTTCCAGGCGCGGGCGCCGTATTGATCCCGCGAGCTGGTGAGGTACAGGAGCGCAAGTACGAACTCATCCACTTTATCGCGATCGTACTCCATGGCATCCATTTATTTCCCGTGCAAAGAACAGGTCAATGGATTTGTAATCGTACGCTTGTCTAGCCTTGATTATACGGCGTATTCTTGCCTGGCTCTCGCAATGAACCACTCAACAAAATCAGGAAACGCCTCTGGATGGATAACGCCGCTCAGGTCAATTGAATGAAGGTAACCGAATCGGGAAAAGTAGATACCCACTTTTGTTATCGCCGGCATGGGGATTAGGCCGCCAACGCCTGCAATTTCGTGCAGAACGGGCGGGTTCAGCCGCACGCGGTGGGGCAGGCAAGACCTCTTCGCTAACTAAAACCTTTTCCGGCTCGCGGTGCATACCCGGAGCGGCGAAGCCGCTGTCCGCATGCAAACGGTGTTGGAGCCCACTGGAGCAAGACGCTTTTGCATTATCGGAACACCCAGTAATTGAAAACTATGCCCGTGGGCGGTATCCCGCCCTGATAATGGGTCGGCACCAGGAAACCCGGTTGACCAGCGTTCGTGATAAAGCAAAAGTACAGGTCGGTCTGCATGGCCAGATCGCCAGGCTCATAGCGCGCCCCCAGACAGGCACTACGACCAGGCGGAGTGCTGGTAACGTAACCCGAGACGCGCGCGCCGTTCTGCTGGCGAATCAACGCCGGTTCCACCAGCCAAATGTCGCACTGACTGTTCGCCGAGGCAAAGACCTGNCCGCTGTCAAAGTCGAAACATTCCCCGTTTTGGAGCGTCACCCCNGTGTACGCGGCCGGCAAAGGATCGGGAGGGAATTCTTCCGGCATGGTCGAGGATGGCAAAGCAGCCACCGTAGGGGCCGGCTCGGCGGTACTCGTTACCGCGGGGGGAACTGATAGCGGNGTTGTGCTGGAAGCCGCCACTTGAGTCTGGAGTGCTTCAAGCGTTTGCACCACCTGCGTGGCCTCCGCCTCGTGAGTATATGCTGTCATTGTCTGGGCCACAAGGACACCTACATCTGGCGTGGGAGGGGGCGGCGTTACGCTACCACAGGCCAGAGCCAGCAAGACCAGAAACGCAAGAGCGAAACCGAGTGAACGCATGGCAATCCTCCCCGAAAAGTACGGCTGTTAGGTATTTTGTCTCAGAATCGATTCCGTAAGGGGTTTCCTGTAAGGAGATCATCCCCTCTCCCAACGGCACCGAGCTCAGCCGCTGCGACCGAGCGAGCGAAGCGATCGGCTGAAAGCGCGTGTTGGGCAGCGAGTGCCTTTTAGCGACCATTGGTCCACCATCTCAGTGTTGTCGTGTGGAGTTCAAATATCATAATCTCTGGATCATCATAATAACGATTCAGATGTTGCTTGGTCATCTTCCAACCAACTGAGGTTGCGGCTGGAGGGTGCAACTCAATCAAATGTTTCATAGACGTTATAAAAACACGAATGCAGTCTGCTGCATCCACAATAATTGCAAAGTAAGGCACACAATCAAATGCGATACAAGCTTCCTGAGCTTTTTGTAAATCTTCTTTGGCTATTCGCACGGTTGTGTCTTCTTTACCAGGATTTCGGGAGCGACCTTTTACAGAAATCCCCATCACTTCACTCGTGTGAGGGTTTCTGGCAATCAGATCAATGCCTGTATGATCAATGCGAGCACATTCGAACCCGTGTTTGGAAAGCCAATAAAGCACAAGGGCTTCACCGAAATCGCCCGTTATCTTCGAGTGACGCGAACTTTTGCTGATCTCCATTTACATTTTCCATTGTCCAAAGCTGGTTGCAGCACTCATACTCCGCCGCCTACCTATTAAATATGGATTTCTGATATCCTGCATTTTCGCCGTTTAGCCAGCCCGATGAAGTATGTTATTTTGCAGTTCTGCCTGGTTACCTGAAACCCTCCGATTAGAATAAATGTCTATATAGATTTTATAAGCAAATATTTAAATAGTGTCGCTGTTTTTTATG
>JGI24721J44947_10006436_pt1 | contig 15811 bp, 13 predicted proteins | sample YelNatPaOPGAMG01_FD_44947 | JGI IMG/M metagenome (IMG submission 44947)
CTCCTTTCGGCCACTGGCTTATCGTAAAAGCACCGGTGGCCACCCCATGGCTTGCCATTCGTCCGGCCGTACGATGCGGACGCGGAGACCGCGCACCTCCGAGAAAACTGCCTTTCGCGCCGTCCCGGGGTTTCCCCCGCAAGGCCATCCTAGCTCGGATGGTCCCCCCGCGGAGGGGCGGGCTCTGCACGCCCGCAAGGGAGGCATCGGCCTGGCCCAGACATGTTTCCGGTAGGCCACAAGCCTCTGGCCTCATCGTCGGGTGGAAATGGAATGCCTCGGCACTCGTTTAGCCTTGCCATGCGGACGCACAGAGTGCGTCCCTCCGAGAAAACCACCCTCCGCGTTGTCCCTGGGTTTACTCCCCGAGGCCTCTTAGCCAGGCTAGCCCCCCTGGAGGGGGGGCTCCGCCCGCCCGCAAAGGGAAGTTGGCCCTTTACAGGGCCATCCCCCCTTCGGGCAACCAGCTTCCCGCTAACCCCTCCCAATAATGAAGGCCCTCTACATCCGTTAGGCCGTGCAACACGGGCGCACAGAGTGCGCCCCTCAAAAAAAATCCCCTGGCGTACTTTGGGACGTACCCCGCGAGGCCCTCTCTTTCGGGCCCGCATCCTCGCGGAGACGAGCTCTTAGACAAACTTGGTTGGACCATCCACTACCGCGAATTGGGAGGGATGTTAGGCTGGAGAGAATTTGAAACGGACCCGAGTGCTTCGGATACCTCGGAAACCACTCGGGAAGCTCACAATCCAAGAAGGAGCGGAGGGAAAGTCTCATTTGTCATTTGGGGGCGTGCCGTGGGTCTAGCTGTCCATCAAGGGATGATATTGCCTTCAGGCGATCCCATAGCTATGAAGGTAGTGGGGGCCTCTCTTACGGAATTACGCTCCCGTGAACCATTTGCGGGAAGATGCGTGGCATCTCCCCCAGATAAAGACCGCAGCGAAACGCAAGTTGGAGGTCCTGTCCCAGGAGGAGATTCTTCTCGTGAGGGCCTCTTTATGGGCTTAGACCTCGAAGAGGACACCGAGGAGTTCGCCCGATGGTGGGTCGGAACGAGTTCGTCTCCCTCCCTCTCACCCCTTGGGAGGGGATTCGATCTTCTCCTCGGTCCCTGAGGGAGAGAGCCGCGTCACAGCCACTGTGTATCTGGCCAGGTGAGTGGCAGCTGTCCTGAAGGCCTCCTGGGCTTTTTCCAAGCCTTTTCCCACCTCCTCGAACCTCTGTTGAAAAAGCTCCAGATGCCTCCTCGCCCTGTGGAGCTCCTCCATGGTCCGTTCCACGCCTCTGGCCATTTGATAGTATTCGTGGGCAATGGCTATGCCGCGGAGGGTTATTGCCAAGGTATTGGGCGATACCGGATGGACCCTCTTCTTTCCCAGCTCCTCCCACAGCTTCCCATCCCTTATGGCCTCGAAATACAAGGTCTCCGAAGGAAGGAACATGAGGGCCATGTTCATGGTTCCAGCCTCGGGCACTATGTACCTCGCTATCCTTTGGGCCTCACTCCTCAGGACCTGGGCCAACACCTTCCTCGCCTCAGCCAGGCGATCCGGGGATGTCGCCTCTTCGAAAAGGGGTAGGACCTGTTCCCTCGGGAACTTGGAATCTATGGGGAGAGAGGCTTTGGGAAATTTTACAAGGGCATCCACTCTTCCAACCCCGGGTATTTGGGCCTGTAGCTCGAACATATGGGAAGGGAGGAAATCCGAAAGGAGCCTCTCGAGAGTCGCCTCCCCGAAACCTCCCCTCAGATGGGGCAACCTGAGCAGGGCGTTGAGTTCCTTTATGGAAGCCCCCACCTGCCCCACTCCCTGGAGCTGCAGCTCCGCTGCCTTCAAGTGTTCCTGGACCTTCTCCATATGCTGAAAACCCTCCCTCAGATTCTGGTCCAGTTTGGACTGGACCTGTTGTCCTATGAGCTCTAGCCTTTCGTCCAACTTTCCCCTTATGGCCTCCAACTGATTCCTAGTCACTTCCTGGAGATTGGCGAATCGAAGTTCGAGAGCCTGAGTGGAGCGGGCAAGGCCCTCCTGTAGCTCCCTTCGACCTTGTAGCAACATGGAATCTATCCTCTCCTGCATGGTCTGGAAGTCCCCTGCGAGCTTCTCCATGAGCCCTAGACGAATCTCAGCTGAGGCCTTGGCTATCCTCTCGGAGGTATCAGCCCCCTGCTTCTGGAAGGCATCCAGGACCTCGATCCTGTATTGCCGAAAAAGGCCGTCGAGTGACTCTCCTATACCCTTCTCGAGCCTATAGATCCTGTAAAGGGCTAATCCCACTCCCAAGGCCAAGACAAAAAGCCCCAATCCCGCCGAGCTATCCATGCCTCGCACTCCTTTCTCCTGGGTGAATTCTCCCGGTGAGGTCCGATTCCCCGAAGGTCCTGAGTTCCCACTGGGGACTTCCCTCTCGAAACTTCGAAATCCCCATCAATCTACCGCCTTTCCTNGCAGGCCCGTATGGATCGGATCCTCCCTTTCCCTCGGAAGTCTTCTGGACACCCTTGGACGANAAACCGTGTTACACTTTTTCAGGTGAAGTTGCAACATAGATCTCCAAGGNGCGCTGATTTAGGGATCACTCTGGAAGGTTCCTTTTTGCCATATCGCCTACCTCGGGGAGNANNGACATGCGGCTTTGGCTCTATAATACCTTGAGTCGTGCCAAGGAGCCCGTTTCGCCTCGGGACCCGAATAGGGTAACCCTCTATAGCTGCGGACCCACAGTTTACAGGGACGCGCACTTGGGCAACCTCAGGACCTTCCTCATGGCGGACTGGATAAAGAGGGTCCTAAGGTTTCTCGGCTACGAGGTGTTCCACGTGAAGAACATAACCGATGTTGGCCACATGAGGCAGGAGATGCTCGAAAGGGGGGAGGACAAGATAATCGCAGCTGCCAGGAAAGCCGGCCTCAAATCCAGAGAGATAGCGGAACATTATACCAGGGTCTTTCTCGAGGACGAGGCCAGGTTGAACATCCTTCCCGCAGATGTCTTTCCCAGGGCAACCGAACACATATCCCATTGCATCGAACTCATCAAGGTCCTCATCCAAAAGGGCCACGCCTATGTGAAAGGCGGAAACGTGTATTTCGATGTAGAGAGCTTTCCCAATTATGGAGCCCTCTCGGGAAATATCCTTCCCAACCTCCTCGAAGCTGTGAGGGTGGAGGCCGATCCCCTCAAGAGGAATCCCCAGGACTTCACCCTGTGGAAGGCTGCTGAGCCAGGAAGGGAGATGAAATGGGATTCCCCGTGGGGAGAGGGATTCCCGGGCTGGCACATCGAGTGCTCAGCAATGTCTCTCCACTACATCGGGGAGCATGTGGACATCCACACAGGGGGGGTGGACAACATCTTCCCACATCACGAGGACGAGATGGCCCAATCAGAGGCTGCAGTGGGCCACAGAGTCGTGGGCCATTGGGTTCACGGCCAACACTTGCTCGCTGATGGGGCCAAGATGGCAAAATCAGCGGCCAATGATTACACCATAAGGGATTTGGAGGAGAGGGGATACGATCCNCTGGCATTCAGATATCTGTGCCTCACTGTGCATTACAGAAGNCGGCTGAATTTCACCTTCAGGGCCCTGGGGGGAGCTCAGAGGGGGCTTTCCCATCTGAGGAGACATGTGGAGGATGGAGCTTGGAGGGATGTGGAGTTGCCCAGGGAAGGTCCCGGGGCTCGATGGATAGAGGAGTTCACCCGATGGATCTGCGACGATCTGGCCCTGCCCAGGGCCCTCGCTGTTGTCTGGTCCATGCTTCACGATGAGTCGATTCCCCATCCTCTCAGGTCCCGGATCCTGGTCCACTGCGACCAAGTGCTGGGATTGGATCTCGCCTCCTGGCCTGAGAAATCGAGAGACCTTCCCCCCGAGGTCCAAGAGAAGGTCCGCATACGCCATGAGGAGAGAAGNAGAAAGAATTTCACCGCCGCTGATTCCCTGAGGATGGAGCTGGAAAGACAGGGGGTGGAACTCAGGGATCATGCCCAAGGGACATTGGCCCTGAGAAGATCCAGGGCTGAGTGGAAAGGAGCACCCAGAGAGATCTCCTCTTCCGGAGATGTTCCCAACCTCTTGGAAGAGGAGGAAAGGTACGACTTCACTGTCTCCCTTGTGGCGTGCGACAATGGGCACGAGGTCTTGAGATGTTATGAGGCCTTGAAGGCCCACGGGGGNGGCAGGAGGATCCAGACCATCATAGTTGAAGGTGGCTCTAGGGATGCTACGAGGAGATTGCTCCAGAAGGCCACATGTTACGACCCCGACTGCCTCCTCGTCCTTGCGGACCATAGGCTGGGAGAGGCAGCTTCCAGGAACGTGGCACTGAGACAAGCCCTGGGAAGGATTGTCCTCTTAGTGGATCCTTGCGTGGAGCCAGTGGGGGACATCTTCTCTCCCGTAGAGAGGGTTCTCGAGGATCGGGAGGTGGGAGTCACAGGGGCCATGGGGCTNCTCACCAAGGATTGCCAGAACTTCGAGGAGGGCGAGGGGCCAGAGGTTCACGCCATAACGATTTACTTTATGGCAATACCGAGGGATGTTGTGCGCAAAGCTGGATTCATGGATGAGAGATTCCGATTTTACAGGCATCTGGACCTGGATTACTCCTTCCGGATAAGGCATTNGGGGTACAAGGCAGTTGTCGCTGGGGGACTTCCTCTGAAGCTCCACCCCAGTTCCCTTTGGGAGAACATGGATCCAGAGGAAAGGGAAAGGAGAAGCAGGGCCAATTTCTACATCTTTTACAGAAAGTGGCATCACCACACGGAACTTTTCGNGTAGTTGGNAGAGAGGTCATCCCCACGAGGGACGAACCATTGGCACCCGATGGGGAAAAGGAGGGCTTGGATGGACCAGAGAGAGCCTTCGATTCAACTGGTGGAGGTGGAAAAGAGGACCTACGAGGACATCCTCCCCGATCTTGTGCCGAAGCTTTACAGGGTCGCCTATGGAATAGTCCAGGATCCCATGGAGGCCCAGGATGCTGTCCAGGATGCCATGGTGAACCTCTTGGCAAAGGGCGAAGGCTTCGAGGAAAGGGCATCCNTATCCACATGGCTCTATAGGGTCACGGTGAATGCCAGTTTGGACAGGCTCAGGGCCAAGCGAAGGAAGGGTGACACCGTTTCCATCGAGGACTTCCTTCCCAAGTTCGATGAAGAGGGAAGATATGCGGAGGAAATTGTCGATTGGTCCCAAAGGCCCTTGGAGAGGCTTCTTTCCAAGGAGGCCATGGAGACCCTGGAGAGGGCCCTCGGTTCTCTTCCCGAGGATCACAGGATCGTGATTGTGATGAAGGATATGGAGGAGATCCCACTGGCCGAAATAGCTAGGGCACTGGATCTCACCATTGCGGCAGTGAAATCTAGGCTTCACAGGGCTAGATTGGCCCTCAGGGGAGTGCTGGCTTCCTACTTCAAGGAAGAGGAGAAGAGGCCCATGGCGAGGCCCAAGACCAGAAGAAGGCACAAGCAAACCTGTAGGGAGATCGTGGAGATCCTGTGCGAGTACTTGGAGGGGGAGCTACCTCGGGAAGAGAGGGAGGAGCTCGATCGCCACTTGGCGGACTGCCCGCCATGCCTAGCCTTTCTCAACACTTATAGGAAGACCTCTCAGTTGTGCAGAGCCTTGAGACCTGAAGACATTCCCGAGGAACTCAAAAGGAGANTGGAGAACTTCCTCAAGGAGATCCCTTCCAGGAGATGCTGAAGGAGGTCACCTCATACCCATGGCCCTGCTCATCTTCCTATGGACCATCAGCCTCAGGACTATCATCAGAAGGCCCAGTGCGCTCGCTATGGCAGTGGCCANTATGAGAATGGGACGGTTTATGGAAATGGACAAGTAAAGGGCGATCAAGGAAAGGACGGTCAAGAAGATCCAAAGGGCCATATCCACCTCCAATCATTTCTCATCCCTCTAATAAGGTTCAGCTCCCTGAGATAAAGCCTCTCACCAGTTTGGTTATGGCATCCATGTAATCCCTTTGACCAATCCAGAGGAGATCGTTGTGGCCAGCCCCTGGGATCACGAGCAATTCCTTTTTCTCTGAGCCACAGGCCTGCCAAAGGGCTCGAGCATCTTCGAGGGGAATGATCTCGTCCAGCTCACCGTGGATTATGAGCGTGGGGAGCTTGACCCTCGATATGTTCAAGAGGTTGATCCGAGGCCATGGCTCTGGGATGAGCCGAGCGCCTATGGGAACTCCCACCCTCTCGAGAAGACCCAAAGTGTCCGCGAATCCGCTTTCCACCACGAGGCCCTCGAAAATCTCTCCCCTCGAGGCTGCAAGGTGAATGGCAGGAAGACTCCCCAGGGACCTCCCCATCACCCAAAGAGAGCCATCGAGACGATTGTCCTGGAGCCATCTCCCGAGCGGCTCCACCAAATTCTCGGCATCCTCGAGGAGGCTCGATATTGTTGGTCTGCCCGAGCTTCTCCCGTATCCCCTATAGTCCACAACGAGGAGATTCAATCCTCGCTCGAGATAGAGGGGGGCTATTTCGTCATAGTCGCTGGCTATCTCGCCGTTTCCGTGAAAATAGAGGATGGTGGGAGAACTTTTCTTCGAGAGAAAAAATCTTCCGCCTATGGAAACGCCATCCGGGAGATCCAAAACCAGATCCTTGACCGTTTCCGTATCCAGAGGAGGTCCCCACTGCTTCCTCGGGAAAAACACGAAGGCTGAAATCATCTCCTCGTCCATGGGGTCCATGGATCAACTCCAAAAACTTTTTGGCAAATGTATCACAGGGACTTTCCATTGGAAAGACGAACTCGGTATCTTGCTCGGGAAACTTCTTCTCGTCATGAAGTAGCATCCCGAGCCCCCCTGAAAGGAATGAAAGGGATCGAGGATGGCTCTCTCCACATGTTCGCTTCTTCGAAGGAGCCGGATATTCCCTGGGAGCCCTTTCCAGGAAAAGTCCCTCTGGAGGATGGGGAATACTTGGCACCCCCAGGGCCGCAGGTACACCTAGGCGCGAAGATGCCCGGGGTGTCCAGAGGTCCCGAGTCCCAAGGCTTCTGAAGAAGAATTCCGGGCAGGATTGGCCCGCTCCCCAGGCTTCCCGAGGCGGAGGGCATCTTCCCCGGACAGACACTCATTGGGGTTCACTCAGCGTGGAGCCTCTTGCAAAGCTCAGCTACCCTCCGGCCTAGCTTTCTTGCATTCTCAGCAGTGCCCACATCGGGGGCTCCCACACACGATACCCCGTAGTGGCCAGTGGCATCCAGGGGATCGCCCACCACTATCATCCCGTAGATCAAAAAACATTGGATGATGGAGAGCATGGTGGTCTCCTTTCCGCCGCTTGGGTCACCCGATGTGGCAAAGGCTGCNCCGACCTTGTCAGCCATCTTCTTTCTCACTCCCACGAAATCATCGAAGACCTTCTTGAGTTCCGCGGCCATGCCCCCGAAATAAACGGGCGAGCCGGCTATTATTCCCGAGGCCTCGATGAAATCTTCCTTCCTCACATCGTGAGGGGTTCTCATCACGGCCTCAACACCCTCGACGGACTCGACCCCCTGTGCCACGAACTCGGCGAGTTTTCTCGTATTGCCGCCCTTGGAATAGTAGAGAATGAGAACCTTCATCCCTGATCCCTCCTTTCACTCGGTCCAATCGAAAGCAAGAGGTTTCTTTATCATTTGGGCTGGGCCTTTGCAAGGCTTTTGGGAAATGGGAGATCCCTTGTCAGATACCCGAGTGCTTTTGTAAAATGGTCGGAAAACCAAACGGGGGTTTTTCAAATGCGTCTGTCCACGAGAGGTAGATATGGAGCTCGATTCATGGTCGATCTGGCCATTCACGGGACCGAGGGACCTGTTCTCCTCAAGGATTTGGCCAAGAGACAAGGGATTTCGGTCAAGTACTTGGAGCAACTGGTAGGGCCTCTCAGGAAAGCCGGCCTTGTCACGAGCAAGAGGGGGGTGAGGGGAGGATTCCAGCTATCGCGGCCTCCGGAGGAGATCAAGATGCTCGATGTGGTGGAAGCTGTGGAGGGCTCCCTGAGCCTCGTGGAATGTGTGGTCCACCCTGATGGGTGTCCTAGGTCCACAGAGTGCATAACCAAGGAAGTGTGGGCCAAGGCTGCGAGCGCCATAAGGGATGTTCTGGCCGGTATAACGTTGGCCGACATGATCGGAATGAAAAGAGAGAAGACGGAGGCCGAAACCCATGCGCATATTTGAGAGCATAACCGAGACCATAGGAAGGACTCCCCTCGTGAAACTGAGGAGGGTGACCCAGGGGATCGAGGCCACGGTGGTGGCCAAGCTCGAGTCCTTCAATCCCTGCCACAGTGTGAAGGACAGGATAGGGGTGAGCATGATAGAGGCTGCAGAGAGGGCGGGGAAGATAGGCCCGGATACCATAGTGCTGGAGCCCACCAGTGGAAACACGGGCATAGCCCTCGCCATGGCCTGTGCTGCCAAGGGTTATCCGTTGGTGCTGACAATGCCGGACTCCATGAGCATCGAGAGGAGGATACTTTTGAGGGCTCTGGGAGCCAAGCTGGTTCTCACCCCTGCTTCCGAGGGAATGAGAGGGGCTGTGAGGAGAGCCGAGGAAATGGCGGCTCAGGATCCTCGGTATTTCATACCTCAACAATTTCAGAACCCAGCAAACCCGGAGATTCACAGGAAAAACCACAGCTGAAGAGATATGGGCGGACACAGATGGGCAAGTGGATATCCTCGTGTCAGGAGTGGGGACAGGTGGCACCATAACGGGAGTGGCCGAGGTGATAAAACCGAGGAAGCCCTCCTTCAGGGCGATTGCGGTGGAACCAGCGGAATCCCCAGTTCTCTCAGGGGGAAAGCCTGGTCCCCACAAGATTCAAGGAATAGGAGCTGGTTTCGTCCCCGAGGTCCTCAATACGGAGATCATAGACGAGATAGTGCAAGTGAAAAGCGAGGATGCGGGCAAGATGGCAAAGAGACTGGCGAGGGAGGAGGGCATACTGGCCGGGATATCGAGCGGTGCTGCTGTGTGGGCGGCCCTCGAGGTAGCTCGAAGGCCCGATTCTCGTGGGAAGCTCATAGTGGTGGTCCTGCCGGATACAGGGGAGAGATACCTGAGCACCTGGCTCTTCGAGGAAGAAAGGCGGGAAGACTGATTCCCCCCGTCTGAAATCTCAGGGGGTCATGGGGCACGAAAAGAGACCCCTGGCCTCGTGCGGGAGAGAGATGGAGAAGGGGATTCAGATGGGGTAAAATTCCCAGGAAGATTTTCGAAAAGTGGGCCCGGAGGTTGCCAAAGGGCCCTTGAGACCATACGGGAAAGGCAGGTGATGACCATGGGATGGATCATGCGTAGCCCCTTCGGGGGGCATTCACGGAAGCTGTATTTGGCAACCATTTACGGGTTGGACGCTCGAGGGATTGTGCAACCCATGGGTCAACACTCATGCTTTCCTGGAGGTCGAGATGGCGAAGACGATTCAAGAGATAAACGAGAAGATAAAGCAGGGCAAGGCGGTTGTTGTGACCGCCGAGGAGATAATTGAAATAGCCAAGGAAAAAGGGGCCAAAAGGGCAGCGCAAGAGGTGGATGTTGTGACAACGGGCACCTTCGCCCCCATGTGCTCATCTGGGGCCTACTTCAACATAGGCCATACGAAACCCCGGATAAAATTGGGAGGGGGACATGTGACCCTCAACGGAGTGCCAGCCTATTGCGGATTTGCCGCAGTGGACATACTCGTCGGTGCCACGGCTATCCCGGATGACGATCCCAGAAACCAGGTCTATCCTGGAGAATTCAGATACGGCGGCGGCCACCTCATTCAGGATCTCGTTTCTGGGAAGGCTGTGAGACTCGAGGCGAAGGCATATGGGACGGACTGTTATCCCCGAAAGAAACTCCAGCTCATGATACGCCTGGAGGACATGAACGAGGCAGTGCTCTTCAATCTTCGAAACTGCTATCAGAACTACAACGTGGCCGTGAACCTTTCCGACAGGGTCATATACACGTACATGGGCACCCTCAGACCCAACTGCGGAAACGCCAATTATTGCAGTGCGGGGCAGCTCTCCCCCCTTCTCAATGATCCCCTTTACAAGACCATCGGGGTGGGCACCAGGATATTCCTAGGAGGGGGTATAGGTTATGTTGCCTGGCATGGGACCCAGCACAACCCGTGCGTTCCGAGAACCGAGAAGGGCATCCCCAAGGGAGGGGCAGGGACACTGGCCGTCATAGGCGATCTCAAACAGATGAGTCCAGAGTGGTTGAGGGGGGTCTCCTTCGTGGGATACGGGGCCAGCCTAGCCGTGGGAATAGGGATCCCCATTCCCATTTTGGATGAAGAGATACTGGAGTACACCCTGGTCACCGATGCCGATATATGGGCTCCAGTTGTGGACTACAGCGAGGCATACCCTAACAGGTCCTCGGAAGTTCTGGGCTGGGTCACGTACGCCGAGCTTAGAAGCGGTAAGATACAGCTCAATGGGAGGGAGATCCCCACAGCCAGTCTTTCGAGCTATGCGAGGGCGAGGACAATAGCCCAGACCCTGAAGAGTTGGATCCAGGCCGGGGCCTTCCTCCTCACACAACCCGTAGCCCCCATTCCAGGCCCGGAAAGCGGCTACCAGTTCAAACCCTGCAAAGAGAGACCTGTGGCCTGAAGCGCCTTTCCAATAGAAGGGATGTTCCGGGAGCCTTTGGCCCGCATCATTGAAGATCCACTCGTGATGCGGGCCAATTGACTTGGCCTTCAGTTCATCCATAATGATCTCTGACAACTGGAGCTCGTAGCTCGGTGGGGGATGGAATGTTCACCCTGGAAGAGATTCTCGAAGCGCGAACTGTGGCGGTCATAGGGGCATCGAGGGACAAATCCAAACCCGGTGCCATGCTCCTCAGGGTCCTCAAGGAGGTGGGGTTCAGGGGAGAGGTTGTGGGGGTGAATCCCCAAGGAGGGGAGGTCAACGGGGTTAAGCTTTACAGAAACTTGGAGGAGGTCCCCTTCCAGGTGGACTTGGCTGTGGTCCTCATTCCTCCAAGGCAGGTCCCGGAGGCTGTTGCGGCCTGCGGCCGAAAAGGGGTTAAGGGGGTGGTCATATCCGCTGAGGGGTTCGCGGAGGCGGGCCCCGAAGGGAGGAAGCTCCAAGAGGCCGTCCTCAGGGTGCTGAGAGAAAACGGGATGAGGGGGTTCGGGCCCAACACCTTGGGCCTCGTGAACACCGCAACAGGCCTCACCACCTCATACTTCGCCACCAAAGCCATGTTGAAGCCTGGCGCAATAGGGGTCGCTGCCCAGTCCGGCATCTTCGTGGGCGCTCTTCTTCGTTACATGAGCTCCATGGAGGGACTCGAGCTCTCCAAGGGCCTGGGTCTTGGAAACAAGATGGATGTGAACGAGTGCGATGCCCTGGAGTACCTGGCAAGGGATGACCAGACCAAGATAGTGGTCATGTATCTCGAGGACTTGAGGGAAGGGAGGCGCTTTCTGGACATCGCCAAGAGGGCGACCAAAGAAAAGCCAGTTCTCCTCCTAAAGGGAGCGAGGACAGCTGAGGGGGCCAGAGCGAGCAGTTCCCACACAGGGAGTCTCGCGGTGGAAGATAGTGTGCTCCAAGGGGCCATTGGACAGGCAGGGATTCTCAGGATGGGATCCATAGAGGAGCTCATCTGGACCCTCAAGGGCTTCAGGACCATGCCCCTTCCCAAGGGAAACAGGATAGCCATAGTCACCTATAGCGGGGCCCAAGCCATACTCACCATAGACGAGGCCGTGAACTCGGGTCTCAAGATGGCGACCTTCCTCCCCCCTACCCTGGCCAAGTTGTCGGAAGTGATAGCCACTCCCTCCAAGGCATCCAACCCAGTGGACCTATTCCCCGACATGATGACCCACGGCTTCGAGAGAACATCAACCAAGATAATGGAGGCCCTTCTCGAGGATCCAGGGGTCAGCGCGATCATCTTCATCTCCTTTGCCGCAACTGGGCCAGAGCCATATGGTCCCGTTGCTAGCATGGTCAGGGAGAGCGCCTCAAAGCCCGTATTCTTCTCCCTTCTGGGAACCAGGGACGACATGGAGGCATGCAGGTCATTTCTGGAGGGTATGGGCATCCCCTGTGTTCCTTTTCCAGAGACCGCCGCCAGGGTAATCTCCCACATGTGGCGTTACACCACGTTCAAGGAACAAGGTGAGCCGTGAAGGATGTTGGCGCCTTTGTCGCGCATCTCAAGAGAAGCCACCGTTTCTCCAAAGCCCTGATCCACCACCGCTACCTGCCGCCCAAGCCAGCCAGGTTCGAGAGGCTCGACGAGTTGGTAGACCACAGGATAGCCAGGGCCCTGAGGCTCCAGGGGATAATGGCCCTCTACAGCCACCAGGCCTCGGCCCTGAGAAGGCTCAGGGAAGGGGAGAACGTGGTCGTATCCACCCCAACGGCGAGTGGAAAGACCCTCGTGTATACTCTCCCTGTTCTCGAGGCCGCCATAGAGGACGCGAGGGCTCGCGCCCTCTATGTGTTTCCCCTCAAGGCCTTGGAGCAGGACCAACTGAGGGTGGCGAGAGGTTGGATAGGCTCCCTGGGGGCGAGCCACCTCTTGGCAGCCGGCATCTACGACGGCGACACCCCAACCCAGCAGAGGAAGAAGCTGAGGGAATCTCCGCCCCAAATATTCATAACGAATCCAGATATGCTTCACCTCGGCCTCCTCCCGTATCACCAACAGTGGAAGGAGCTGCTCGAGAACCTCAAGTTCGTCGTCCTGGATGAGATCCACGCGTACAAGGGAATATTCGGCTCCCACATAGTTCAGGTGCTGAGAAGACTGAGGAGGATTTGCGGCCATTACGGAGCGAGCCCCCAGTTCATAGCCCTCTCAGCCACCATAGGAAATCCGGGGGAGTTTGCCCAGAGACTCACCGGTGTGAGATTCTCCGTGATCGAGGAAAGCGGTGCGCCCAGGGCTGGGAGGCATGTCTTGTTCATGAACCCCCAGGAAAGCCCCTATACCCTAGCCACTCGCCTGCTCAGGGAGGCCCTGGAGGCCGGGCTCAAGACCATAGTCTTCACCCAGGCCAGAAAGATCACAGAGCTCATCCATACCTGGATCGCNCAGGAGGCCCCGGAGCTGGCAGAGAGAGTGAGCTCCTATCGAGCAGGGTTTCTTCCCGAGGAAAGGAGGGAGATAGAGAGGAGACTCGCATCGGGAGACATGCACGGGGTCATCTCCACCAGCGCCCTGGAGATGGGCATAGACATAGGAGAATTGGATGTCTGTATCCTGGTGGGATATCCAGGGACCATCATCCAGACGTGGCAGAGGGGAGGGAGAGTTGGGAGACAGCAGCGGGACTCCGCTCTCATCCTGGTCGCTCAACCGGACGCCCTGGACCAGTACTTCATGAAACATCCCGATAGGTTCTTCCAGAGCGAATACGAGAAGGCCGTAGTGGACCCTCAGAACAGGGTGGTTCTGAAGGCACACCTCGTCTGCGCTGCTTCGGAGCTCCCCCTCAGGGCAAAGGGGGACCTCTTTCCCATGGAGGAAGAGGACACAAGCCTCCTCGTCCAGGAAATGGAGAGGGAGAGGCTCCTCATGAGGAGCGCCCAAGGAGACCAGTGGTATACCCCGAGAAAAAGGCCCCAGAGGGAAGTGGACATAAGATCCGCGGGAGAGAGCTTCACCATCATAGAGGAGACCACAAGCAGGATAGTGGGCCAGAACTCCGGAATCCGAGCTCTCACAGAATGCCACGAGGGAGCCATATACCTCCACAGGGGTGAACACTACCTCGTGACAAGACTCGATCTAGAGAGGAGAAACGCGTGGGTCAAGGCCGTGAGGACCCAGTACTACACGAGGGCCCTCTCCCAGAAGGAGACGGAGATCCTCCAGACTAGAAGATCAAGACCCATAGGGAACTCGGTCGTGAGACTGGGCCGACTGAGGGTGAGGGAGACGGTTGTGGGATACGAGAAAAGGAGGATATCCGGCCAAGACCTTCTCGGTGTGTACCCCCTNGAGCTTCCGCCAATTGTCTTCGAGACCGTGGGCATATGGATAGAGGTGGAAGACTTCGTAAAAGAGGCGATTCAGAGACGGAACCTCCACTTCATGGGTGGAATCCACGCAGCGGANCACGCGATAATAGCCCTCTTTCCCCTATTTGCCCTCTGCGACAGGGACGATGTGGGAGGCATAAGCACCCCCTATCATCCCCAGGTGGGCAAGGCAGCGATCTTCGTTTACGATGGACATCCCGAGGGGGTGGGCCTTGCGGAAAGGGCATACGAGGTCCTGGAGGAGCTATTGGAGGCCGTGCTGTCCACCCTGGAGACTTGCGACTGCGAGGCTGGATGTCCGGGATGCATCCACTCGCCCAAATGCGGCTCGGGAAACAAGCCCCTGGACAAAGAGGCAGCGATCCTCACCATAAAGGCACTTTTGGGTAGAATGAGCCCTAGGGAGCTAGGGGTCCAGATCACAGAAGAGGAGGAATCGGGGGAGAAGACCCAGGAAGATTTTCCTAGAATCCGACCCCAGGAAAGGCCCCTCAGGATCCTCTTCCTGGATTTAGAGACCCAGAGGACCGCAGAGGATGTTGGGGGATGGCACAACAAGCACTTGATGAGGGTCTCAGTGGCAGTGGTGCACGACGCACTGGAAGGGACCACTCGTTGTTTCCGGGAATCCGAGGTGGAGGAGCTCATAACGTACCTGGAAAAGGCGGATCTCATAGTGGGCTTCAATGTGAGATCCTTCGATTACAAAGTGCTTTCCGCCTACACTGCCAAGGACCTGGGCAGGTTTCCCACCTTCGACCTCCTCGATGACATAAAGGAGAGAGTCGGGTTCAGGTTGAGCCTGGATCACGTGGCCATCCATACCCTCGGGGAGGGAAAAAGTGGCGATGGACTTCAGGCCGTGGCTTGGTTCAAGGAAGGGAAGATGGAGGAGCTGGAAAAGTACTGCAAGAAGGACGTGGAGATAACGAGGAGGCTCTTCGAGTTCGGCTGCAAAAATGGGTTCGTGATCTACGAGACCAAAGAGGGCCAGAGGGTGAGGCTCCCGGTGAANTGGAACCTGGAGAACATCCTCAAAGACCTGAAGGAGGCTTCATGAGAAGGAGTGTGTGGACGATACTCGCTGCCGTGTCCCTTTTCTCGTTTGGGTGCTCTGGTTTGGATCCCGTGAGCCAGAGGCAGTGGGAGGCCAAGGTCTTCGAGAGTCCTTATGAGATAGTCTTTNGGGCAGTGATCTCCTTGTTGGAACAGAAAGGGCATAGGATCACTCAGGCGGATTTCCAGACAGGAGTGATTGATACTGAACCCACAGAGGGCAAATTCAAGAGAATGAAGGTCTCGGCTGAGGTGAGACCTCTGGGCAAGAATCTCACGGAAGTGAGAGCCAGGATAGACCTGGAAGAAAAAGGGCTTCTTGGGGGAGGCTACAAGCACGAGCAGCCCAAGCTCGCAATGTATGACGAGCTCTTCACCGAGATAGAACTACAGGTCTACAGGGAACACTTCCTNAAGATAGAGAGGAGATCCAGACCAACCCCATAGGCCCCATCGTTGGAAGGTGGAAGCTATGTTCATGATGTGGGGGAGTGAGTTCCATGCCCAGGACGGGGGCTGATTTTCTCTTTCACTTTAGCCCTGAGTCGGCCTCGGAATGAGAAAAGGGATCAGGGATTCAGGGGGCGAGGCCTTCCAAAGGGGTCAGCCCCCATGCATCCTTTGGGATAGCCGTGTGGTCTCCCGTTCTATGATGTCCAGGATTCCTCCTATGGTCCCGAGCTCCTCTGGATCGATCCCCCTTTT
>JGI24721J44947_10006439_pt1 | contig 15804 bp, 14 predicted proteins | sample YelNatPaOPGAMG01_FD_44947 | JGI IMG/M metagenome (IMG submission 44947)
GCGGTCTGAGGCCAGCCCTCGTTGGGGATGCTCCAGCGCCCGTCGCTGAGCAGCAGGGCGATCAGCGTCATCACCGCGATCAGGCCGTACATGAATGCAATCTGGCGGCGACGGAAGCGCAGCACCTCGATGGGCACGATGCCGATCAGGATCAGCATGGCGATGAAGGCGATTTGCGGCTGCCACACGGCGAAACCCAACTGCACGCTGACGTTGAGCAGCAGGAAGACGTAGGTGGGAAAGCTCTTGGCGCGAACCGCTTCGTCGCTCAGGCGCTGAATCCAGGCATACAGCCCGATGTTGACCAGCGCCCCGATGCCGAAATACGCCGCTGCGACGAGCGGCGGCACCAGGCCGATTCCTGCATAACCCAGAATCGTCAGCGCGCCCACGCCATAACCGGCCAGATTCAGCGCCAGAATCGCCTTCTGCGGACGACGCGATTGATTGGAGGGATGGGCTTGATCCATGGGGGATGATGCTGGCCAGCGGCGCTCGGGCGGAGAAAAAACGCCGAAACAGTGTAGGGACTCGGCATGATGCGCACTGTAAATTCAGCCAAACATCAGGATCTTGCGGCTGTTTTTCACGGTCAGCCCCAGCGCGGCCGTCTTATCCCCGCATCAGTCGCCCGATATGGAAAGTCAAACTGGCAAGTTTTTCGTTTGAGATTTCCATTTAGGGCATGGACTCGACTTCCACCCAGAAGCCCGATCTCGACGCCGCCGTGGCCGACCTCACCCTGGCCGTCGGCCAGTTGGTGCGGCGTCTTCGCGCCCAAGGCAATCCCAATGCGCTTTCGCTGTCGCAGCTCAGCGCGCTGGCGCGGCTGGAGCAGCAGGGCGCGATGACCACGGCCGATCTGGCGCGGGCCGATGCCATGAAGCCGCAATCCATGGGCGCCGTGCTTGCGAGCCTGGAACAGGAGGGGCTGGTCGAGCGCCGGCCTCATCCCACCGATGGTCGGCAGATTCTGTTTGCGCTCACCCCCCACGGTCTGAACGAACGCCGACAGCGCGGCCTGGCCAAGCGCGCCTGGCTGCTGGCGGCGATGACGCGGCTGTCACCGCAGGAGCGCGCGGCGCTGGTGGCCGCCATTCCCCTGATCCGCCAACTGAGCGAAGGCTGACGCGTTTTTGCCCGCCGGCCCACCCCTTTCTCGCAGGATGCCTCCCATGCCCGCCACCCGCCTCGATCCCCGCCCCGCCCTCATCGTCATCGACCTGCAGCACGGCATCGCGGCCCTGCCCACCGTCCATCCCATGACCGAGGTCGTGCGCCAGTCCAGGCGGCTTGCCGAGGCCTTTCGGGCCCGGGGGCTGCCGGTCTTGCTGGTCAACGTGAACGGCTTCGCCCCAGGGCGAACCGAGCAGCCCGGCCGCTCCGGCGCCTTGCCTGCCGACTGGGCCACGCTGCTGCCGGAGCTGGGCGTTCAGCCCACCGATCTGCGCGTGACCAAGCGCACCTGGGGCGCGTTCGCCCACATCGATCTCGAAAAGCAGTTGCGCGCGGCCCAGGTGACCCAGGTCGTGCTCGCCGGTGTGGCGACCAGCATCGGCGTCGAATCCACCGCGCGCCAGGCCTATGAGCTGGGCTTCAACGTCACGCTTGCGGTCGACGCCATGACCGACCGCAACGCACAGGCCCACGACAACAGCGTCGCGAACATCTTCCCGCGCCTGGGCGAGACCGATCGCACGCCGTCCATCATCGCCCTGCTGAACGCCGAACCCGTCTGAGCTGGCGTGAACCCATCCTCCGTGCCCGACGATGGGCCCACACAGGGTCGCCCCCTGGTGGCGGTCATCGTGGCCATCGCCTTTCTGATGGAGCAGCTCGACGCCACCATCGTCACCACCGCGATTCCCGACATGGCGCGCTCGCTGCAGGCGAGTGTGGTGCAGATGAGCCTGGCGGTGAGCGCCTATGTGCTGACCCTGGCGGTCTTCATCCCGCTGAGCGGCTGGTGCGCCGATCGCTTCGGCGGCCGCCGCGTGTTCGTCGCCGCGCTCGGTCTGTTCACCGCCGGTTCGGTGCTGTGCGGCGTGGCCGACAGCTTTCCGATGCTCGTGGCCCTGCGGGTGCTGCAGGGCCTGGGCGGGGCGATGATGACGCCGGTCGGCCGTCTCATCCTGCTGCGCAGTTTTCCACGTGCGCAGCCCGCCTGTCCGCAGCCTCGCTGGCCGCGCTGCCCCTGCTGGCTCTACCGGCCTTTTCTCATCTGCAGGCTCACGATGGCGCCATCGCGAGCGGGCATGGGGCGCAGCCCCAGCGGGACGACTGAGACGGGCGGCGGCGCACAATGCCCGGTTTTCCTCCTGAGTACCCACGTCATGGCGCTGAAAGCGACGATCTACAAAGCCGACCTGCAAGTGGCCGACATGGACCGGCATGTCTACGCCGACCATGCCCTGACCCTGGCCTGTCACCCCTCCGAGACCGAAGAGCGCATGATGGTGCGGGTGCTGCTCTACGCCCTGTATGCGCAGGAAGGCATTGCCCTGACCAAGGGCCTGTTCGACGTGGACGAGCCCGACATCTGGGTGAAAGACCTCACCGGCGCGATCAAGCTGTGGATCGACATCGGCCAGCCCGATGAGAGCCGCGTGCGCAAGGCCTGCGGGCGCGCGGATCAGGTCGTCGTGGTCTGCCATGCCAGCCGTTGCCCTGTGTGGTGGAAGCAGAACGCGGGCAAGCTCGCCCGTCTGAAGAACCTGACCGTGCTGCGGCTGCCGCCCGAGACCAGTCAGGCTCTGGCCGGTCTCACCGAGCGCAGCATGCAACTGCAGTGTCTGGTGCAGGATGGCGCGGTGTCGCTCAGCAGCGCCGCCGCCAGCGTGGCGATCGAACTCGAACCGCTGCAGACCGCCGCGTGAACGAGGCCGCCAGCGTGAACACACCGGCCCCGTCCACCTACGCCGACCTCAGCCCCGATGGCGTGCTCGACGCCATCGACAGCCTGGGCCTGCGCTGCGACGGCACGCTGCTGCAGCTCAACAGTTACGAGAACCGGGTCTTTCAGGTGGGGCTGGAAGACGGCAGCCAGCGCATCGCCAAGTTCTACCGCCCCGGCCGCTGGAGCGACGCGGCCATTCTGGAAGAGCACGCCTTCACCCTGGAGCTGGCCGAGCGCGAGGTGCCGGTCGTGCCGCCCCTCCCGATCGGNGGCCGAACCCTGCATGCCGTGGCTGGCCACCGTTTCGCGCTGTTTCAACGTCAGGGCGGCCGCACTCCCGAGATCGAGCAGGAGGAAACGCTGGAATGGCTGGGCCGGTTTCTCGGACGCATTCATGCGGTCGGCGCCTGGGCCACCTATCGGGCGCGGCCCACGCTGGATGTGCAGACCTTCGGCGTGGCCTCGCGCGACCTGCTGCGCGAGGGCGGCTGGCTGCCCACCGAGCTGCGCGACGTCTGGCTGGGCGTCGTCGATCAGGCGCTCGACGCCGTGCGCCAGGTCTATGCACGGGCCGGGGACGTGTCGCTGATTCGGCTGCATGGCGATTGCCACCCGGGCAATCTGCTCTGGACCGACGACGGTCCGCACTTCGTCGACTTCGACGACAGCCGCACNGGGCCGGCGATGCAGGATCTGTGGATGCTGCTCTCCGGCGACGCGGCCGACATGCGGCGCCAGTTCGCGGCGCTGCGGCGCGGCTACGAGATGTTCCGCGAATTCGACGATCGCGAGAAACAGCTCGTCGAAGCTCTGCGCACCCTGCGTCTGCTGCATCACAGCGCCTGGATCGCCAGCCGCTGGGCTGATCCAGCCTTTCCCGCAGCCTTTCCGTGGTTCGGCAGCGTGCGCTACTGGCAGGACCGCATTCTCGAACTGCGCGAGCAGGTCGCGTTGATGCAGGAACCGTCGTGGCTCTAGAACANGCTCCGAGCAGGCGNGAACCGCCCGATGAGGCGGCGGGCGCNGGGCTCGCGATCGGCATGGCTGGTCGTGCCGATGGAATTTCGACTCACCAGTCCGCGTGAGGCGGCGCAACGTCTCACTCCACCGTCACGCTCTTGGCCAGATTGCGCGGCTTGTCCACATCGGTGCCGCGGGCGGTGGCGGTGTGATAAGCCAACAGCTGCAGCGGCACCACATGCAGGATGGGCGAGAGCGCGCCGTAATGCTCCGGCAGGCGGATGAGGTGTACCCCATCGCTGGCTTCGATCTGGCCATCGGCGTCGGCGAAGACGTAGAGCTCGCCGCCACGGGCGCGCACTTCCTGCAGATTGCTCTTGAGCTTGTCGAGCAGGGCGTCGTTGGGGGCCACGGCGACCACGGGCATGGCTTCGGTCACCAGGGCCAGCGGACCGTGCTTGAGTTCGCCCGCAGGGTAGGCCTCGGCGTGGATGTAGGTGATCTCCTTGAGCTTGAGCGCACCCTCCAGCGCGATGGGGTAATGCATGCCGCGGCCGAGGAACAGCGCGTTCTCTCGGCGAGCGAACTGCTCGGCCCAGGCGATGATCTGCGGCTCCAGCGCCAGCACGCTCTGCACGGCGGCGGGCAGGTGGCGCAGCGAGGTGAGCATGTCGGCCTCGGCGGCATCGCTCAAGCGGCCTTTGGCACGCGCCAGCGCGCCGGCGAGCAGGTACAGCGCGACGAGCTGGGTGGTGAACGCCTTGGTGGAGGCTACGCCGATTTCGGTGCCGGCGCGGGTGAAGAACTGCATGGCCGTTTCGCGCGCCATGGCGCTGGTGGCCACGTTGACCACGGCCAGCGTATGGGTGTGGCCGAGCTGCTTGGCATGTTTGAGCGCGGCCAGGGTGTCGGCGGTTTCGCCCGACTGCGAAATGACCACGACGAGCGCGGCGGGGTCGGGCACCGAGTCGCGGTAGCGGTATTCGCTGGCCACTTCCACATCCACCGGCACGCGGGCGATGGACTCGATCCAGTATTTGGCGGTGAGCCCGGCGTAGAAGCTGGTACCGCAAGCCAGGATGCGCACGCCGCTGATGGCGGGGAAGACGCCGGCAGCCTGCGCGCCGAACAGCACGGGGGTGATCGCTTGGATGCCGTCGAGCGTGTCGGCAATGGCGCGCGGCTGCTCGAAAATTTCTTTCTGCATGAAGTGGCGGTAGGGGCCGAGTTCCACGGCGGCGGTGTAGGCGGTGATGGTGCGCACCTCGCGCTCGACCGATTTGCCGTCGCGGTCCACGATCCACACCTTGCCGAGTTGCAGATCGGCCACGTCGCCGTCTTCGAGGTAGATGAACTGGTCGGTGGTGCCGGCCAGCGCCAGGGCGTCGGAGGCGAGGAAGTTCTCGCCCTGCCCCAGCCCGACGACCAGCGGCGAGCCGTCGCGCGCGCCGACGATGCGGTGCGGCTCTTCGCGGCTGAACACCGCAATGGCATAGGCGCCGTGCAGCTGCTTGGTGGCGGCCTGCACCGCNTCGAACAGGTCGCCGGCGTAGAGATGGTCGATCAGGTGGGCGATCACCTCGGTATCGGTCTGGCTCTCGAACCGATAGCCGTCGGACTGCAGCAGGGCGCGCAGCGCCTCGTAGTTCTCGATGATGCCGTTGTGCACCACGGCGATGTGGGCCGACTCGGCGGTCTTGTTCGGCCCGGCGGAAAAGTGCGGGTGCGCGTTGCCCGTGGTGGGCGCGCCGTGGGTGGCCCAGCGGGTGTGAGCGATGCCGGTGAAGGCTTGCAGATCGTGTGTCTGCGCGTCGAGCTCGGCCACGCGCGACACACTGCGCGCGCGCTGCAACTGGCCGTCGGCATAGACCGCGATGCCGCAGGAGTCATAGCCGCGATATTCGAGTCGGCGCAGGCCCTCGATCAGGATGGGAACGATATTGCGTTGCGCCACGGCGCCGACGATGCCACACATGAACAGACTCCTACGGTTGGACTGGGCGCCATGATAGGCAGGCGGTTGTGAAATGAGCTGGCAATATTTCACAGAAAATGATTGAAGATTCCATGACTATGCAGCGTCGGAATAAAATTCCAAAAAAATGAAATGAATGGAATGAAATGGATGTCATTGAACTCGATGAGGCCGACCGGCGCCTGCTCGAACTCCTGCAGGAAGACTGCTCGCTGACCAATCAGGAACTGGCGCAGCGCGCCCACCTCACCCCGCCCACCTGTCTGCGGCGGGTGCGCCGTCTGGTCGAGTCGGGCGTGATCGAGCGGCGCATCGCGGTGCTCAACGCCGAGCGGGCCGGGGCCGGGCTGACGGCCATTGTCGAGATCACCTTGGCCGAACAGGCCGCCGAGCGCATGACCGCGTTCGAGGCGCTGGTGGCCGACGTGCCCGAGGTGCAGCAGTGCTACCGTGTCTCGCCCGGGCCGGACTTCGTGTTGGTGCTCCTGGTGGCCGACATGCCCGCTTATCACGCCCTGGTGCACCGGCTGTTCACCGCGGCGCATCAGGTGCGCAATGTGCGCGCGTTTTTTTCGGTGAATCGCAGCAAGTTCGCGCCGCGCGTGCCCCTGCCGGGTTGAACCGGCTCGGGCTCANTTCTTCTTGGTCGGGCGGCTCCAGCCCTGCAGGGTGACGGCGCGGGCGCGGGCTACCGTGAGCGTGCCGCCCGGCACTGCCTTGGTGACGGTGGAGCCCGCCCCCACGGTGGCACCCGCGCCGACCGTGATCGGGGCGACCAGCACGGAGTTGGAGCCGGTGTGGACATCGTCCTCGATGACGGTGCGGTGCTTGTTGGCACCGTCGTAATTGGCCACGATGGTGCCCGCGCCGATGTTGACCCGCGCGCCCACCGTGGCATCGCCCACGTAGCTGAGGTGGTTGGCCTTGGAACCCCGCCCCAGCGTGGCGTTTTTCACTTCGACAAAGTTGCCGATATGCACGCCGTCGGCCAGCGCCGTGGTGGGGCGCAGGCGGGCGAAGGGGCCGATGCTTGCGCCTTCGCCAATGCCCGCGCCGTCGAGATGGCAGAAGGGATGCACGACCGTGCCCGCCCCCACGCGCACATCGCGCAGCACCGTGTAGGGTCCNACGCGCACGCCATCGCCCAGATGCACCTCGCCCTCGAACACGCAGCCCACGTCGATGAACACATCTCGGCCGCAATGCAGCGCGCCGCGCACGTCCAGCCGGGCTGGGTCGGCCAGGGTCACACCTGCGTCGAGCAGGCGTTGTGCGGTGCGGGTTTGCACCACGCGCTCCAAATGCGCGAGCTGGCGGCGGTCGTTGACGCCGAGCACGTCGTCGGCATCGGCCACTGTGGCCGCGCGCACCGGCACGCCGTCGGCCACGGCCAGGGCCACGATATCGGTCAGGTAATACTCGCCTTGCGCGTTGTCGTTGCGCAACTGGCCCAGCCAGCGGCGCAGATGCGGCAGCGGTGCGCACAGAATGCCAGTGTTGCACTCGCGCACTGCGCGTTGCGCGGGCGTGGCGTCCTTGTGCTCGACGATGCCCTGCACGGCGCCCTCGGCATCGCGCAGGATGCGGCCGTAGCCCGTCGGGTCGTCCAGCTCGACCGTGAGCAGGGCCAGCGCGCCAGCCTGCGCCTCGGCCACCAGCGGCACCAGGCTGGCGGCGGGTGCCAGTGGCACATCGCCGTAGAGCACCAGGCAGACGCCGGTATCGGGCAGATCGGGCAGCGCCTGCTGCACCGCATGGCCTGTGCCGAGCTGTGGCTCCTGCAGGGCAAAACGNAGGTGCGACTGATGCGCGAAAGCCTCCTGCACCCGTTGCGCGCCGAAGCCNGTGACGACCACGGCGCGTTCGGCCGCCAGCTGATGCACGGTGTCGAGCACATGCCCCAGCAGCGGCTTGCCCGCCAGTGGCTGCAGCACCTTGGGCAGGTCCGATCGCATGCGCGTGCCCTTGCCCGCGGCAAGAACGACGACGGAAAGGGCGGAGGAGGGGGCGTGAGCGGTAGTCATGCCGCGCATTCTAAGGAGTGGCCCAGGGGGCAGACCCCGCCGAAGAGTCCAAAAAACCCCGCATCGGCGGGGTCTGCAGCGCAGGCAAACGGATCAGGCCGTTGCGGGCCGGGTGACGGCCTTGGGCAACTCGGTGACGATGCGCTGCACCAGGAATTTGGGCAGACCGATCCACATGTCGAGCAGGGCCGCGCCCATTTCCAGCATGGCGATGGGGCAGGACAGCGCGCCGCCGATGAGCACGAACCAGGCGAAGTCGGGGTTCTGCTTGGTGAGGAACCAGCCAGCGAAGTCGATCAGCATGGCGATGAACGGCGTGATGACCGAAATGGCCTTGATCTGGCTGTGCACCCGCGTCTGCAGGAACAGCCAGCCGGCCACCCAGAAGATCAGCCCAAGCATGGTCAGATGCACCATGCCGTTCATCAGCATCGCGTTGTACGACATGCCGGTGTCCACCTTGGCCACGGCCTTGACGTCTTCATAGCTTGCCAAGGGAGGGTTGTGCAGTTGTTTGCTCATCGCCACGCTATGGCACATCATGCAATGCTGGTCGATGATGGGCTTGATCTGGCTGTCGTACTCGGCCTTGGTCTGCCCGCCGACCACCCAGGTGTCGATGGTTTTTTGCAACTGCGGCCATTGTTCCTTGGGAATGCCCGCATTGGTGAACATGGTGGGCAGCACGGTCTGCAGCTTGCTGCTGTCGCGATTGCCGTAGTAAGAAATCTGGATGTCCTTGAGGGTCACGCCAGCCTTGCCGTCCAGCCCGGAGTGCGTGACGTAAAGATAGGCCTCGGCGCAAAGCAAGCCGATGCAGACCAGGAAAATGAAGCCGGTATGCAGCAGTTTCTCCGGCACGGTGAGTTGATGAAGGGAACGCATGAAAGGCTTTCTCGCAAGAGGGTCGCGGTTGTGAACGAGACTGTTTTTTTACTTTTGTCAAAAAAAAGCGTTGTCATCCTACTGCGTAAAAACCCTTAAGTAAAAGCCTGAGTTGCGCGCAGGGACACGCGCAATGTTTTGTTTCTATTGCGTTTTACTCGCTGGAGTATGTTGATGGCGCANGGNAAGCATGACGGTGTCGGGGCTTGAGGGTGGGCTGCAGAGCCATCGGCGCTCGGCGGCAGGTCGGTCCCATGCTTTGCATGGGATCTGGGTTTAAGCTCTCGCCATGCACCGTTCTCACCGCCTCGTCGCTCTCTGGCGCTTCATAAGAAGGGAAGCCCGCAAGTCCTGGCTGAACTACGGCGTGCTGTGGGTGGGCGCGGTGCTGGTGGGTTTGGCTGCCGTGTTGTTTGCCAACTGGACGAACGATGTGCTGGCGCTGTTTCTGCGCTGGATCGAGGGCCGCGCCTGGCTGGCGCTGCTCATTACCCCGACCTTGACCGCTGTCGCGGTGTGGCTGACGCGCACCTGGTTCCAAGGCAGCGAGGGCAGCGGTATTCCGCAGGTCGTTGCCGCGCTGCACGGCCCCGCTGACCCGAGCCGCATCCGCCGTCTGTTCGGCCTGCGCATTCTGATCGGCAAGCTCGGTGTCGGGCTCATTGGCATGCTCGGCGGCTTGACCCTGGGCCGTGAAGGGCCAACGGTGCATATCGGCGCTTCGATCATGTACGAGATGCGCCGCTTTTATCCGCGCGTGTCGCTGCGCATGGAGCGCATGCTCTTGCTGGCGGGATCGGCGGCGGGGCTTTCGGGCGCGTTCAACACCCCGCTGGCGGGCATTTTGTTTGCCATCGAGGAACTCACCCGCAGTTTCGAGGTGCGCACCAATGGGGTGCTGATCACCAGCATTGTGTTTTCGGGTCTGGTGTCGCTCGCGCTGGCGGGCAACTATCTGTATTTCGGTCAAATCACCGCGCCCGACCTGTTTCCCGTCGCCTTTGTGCTGCCGGTATTGATAGCAGCCNTGCTGTGCGGACTGGCTGGGGCGGCTTTCAATCTGGCCTTGCTCAAGCAGGCGCGGTGGATTCCCGCGAAGGTGCTGGTCTGGCGCGATCGTTCGCCGCTGGTCTGGGGTGCGGGATTGGGGCTGCTGGTCGCCGTGATCGGCATCGCCTCGGGAGGGCAGACCTGGGGCAGCGGCTACGACCAGGCGCGGCACCTGCTGATGAACCACGGCCAGCAGGTGAGCTGGGATTACCCCCTGCTCAAACTGCTCTCCATGGTGCTGTCCTACATCACCGGCCTGCCCGGCGGACTGTTCTCGCCCTCGCTGTCGATCGGTGCGGGTTTTGGCCAGTGGGTCAGCCAGTGGTTCGGGCAGTATCCGCAGTCGGCGCTTGTCGCCATCTGCATGGTGGGCTATCTGGCGGCGGTCACGCAGTCGCCGCTGACCTCGTTTGTCATTGTCATGGAAATGATCAATGGCGGCGGGCTGGTCATTCCTCTCATGGCCACGGCGCTGATCAGCAGCCGGGTCGCCAATCTGTTCACGCCGCCGCTGTATGAAGCGCTGGCGGTGCAAAAGTACTATGCCTTGCCGGCCGAGACCGCGCCGGGCGGTGCCGACACGCGGCGTTGAGCGTCGGCGCAAGCCCTCTCGTTGGGCGTTTCGGCGGGTAGCACCGGGGGTGACCCAACCCCCGGATGGATGTTCACAACACAATGGAGACGCAACATGGCAACACTCCCCTCGGCGGCAACGGCGCCGCCTTCCGAACAGGTCTATCGCCGCATCGGCTGGCGCCTCATTCCCTTTCTCATCCTGTGCTATTTCGTCGCCTATCTCGACCGGGTGAACATCGGCTTCGCCCAGTTGCAGATGAAGGGCGATCTGGGCTTTTCCGATGCGGTGTACGGGCTGGGCGCGGGGATTTTTTTCCTCGGCTATTTCTTGTTCGAAGTGCCCAGCAACCTCATCCTGCACCGGGTGGGCGCGCGGGTGTGGATCGCGCGGATCATGATCACTTGGGGGCTGATCTCGGCGCTGACCCTGTTCGTCACCACACCCACGCAGTTTTACGTGATGCGGTTTTTGCTCGGCGTGGCCGAGGCCGGGTTCTTCCCNGGNATCATCCTCTACCTNACCTATTGGTATCCGGCGGCGCGGCGCAGTCAGATGACCGCCTGGTTCATGAGCGCGGTGCCGCTGTCGGGTCTGATCGGCGGGCCGGTGTCGGGCTGGATCCTGCACCACTTCCACGGCCACCACGGCTGGGCCGGCTGGCAGTGGCTGTTCGTCCTCGAAGGCCTGCCGGCCGTGGTGCTGGGCATCGTCACCCTGATCTATCTCGACAACGGTATCGCGCATGCCAAGTGGTTGAGCACGGACGAAAAAATCATGCTGCAGAACGCGCTCGACCAGGAGGCGCACGCCAAGCCCGCGCATTCGGCGCTGCAGGGCATGGCCCATCCGCGCGTCTGGCTGATGGCGCTGATCTATTTCTCGGTGGTCATCGGCCTGTACGGCCTGAGCTTCTGGCTGCCACTGCTCATCAAATCCACGGGGGTGACCGATCCGCTGACCATCGGCTGGCTGGTGGCCGTGCCCTACGGCGTGTCGGTGGTGGCGATGATTCTGGTGGGCCGCAGCTCGGATAAACACCACGAACGCCGCTGGCATGTGGCCATTCCGGCGCTGCTGGGCGCGGTCGGCCTGGTGCTGTCGACCTTCTGGAGCACCGATACAACCCTGGCCATGGTGGCGTTGACCCTGGCCACCGTCGGCATCATGGTGGTGCTGCCGCTGTTCTGGTCCTTGCCCAATGCCTTCCTGGCAGGCAGCGCGGCCGCTGCAGGGATCGCCCTGATCAACGCCCTGGGCAACTTGGCCGGATTCTTCGGCCCGTCCATCATCGGTTGGGTGAAGCAGACCACGCAGAGCACTACGGGCGGCATCCTGATGCTGGCCGCCTTCATGGTGTTGTGCGCCGTGCTGGTGCTGCTCACGCCCAAAGCTAGCCGATAGCGTGCAAAAAAAGCGCGCGTGAACCGTTCAGCTTCGCGCGCGCCGCCTGGAACTGCGGACGATCAGAGTTCGACTTGCAGCCGCGTGGTGTCCTTGACTTCGTCGATCACGGCGAAGGAACGCGTTTCGCGCACGCCGGGCAGATTGGCGACGACATTGGCCACGAAGGTCCGGTAAGCCGCCATATCAGCCACGCGCACCTTGAGCAGATAGTCGAAGTTGCCCGCCACCATGTGGCACTCCAGAATTTCCGGTCGGACCTTGATGGCTGACTGGAAGGTCTCGAATGCGTTGGGCACGGAGCGGTCGAGCTGCACCTCGACGAACACCATCAGTCCCGCGCCCAGCAGATTGGGATTGAGCCTGCCTTCGTAGCCGAGGATGAAGCCGTCGCGCGTGAGCCGCTTCACGCGCTCGAGCACGGCCGTTGGGGAGAGATTGACCATCTGCGCCAGGCGCAAATTGGCAATACGGCCATCTTCCTGCAGCAGATTGAGCAGACGACGGTCGATGCGGTCGATGCCGCCGATTTTTTCACTCATGGCGGGTCTCCTGAGTCGGGGCTGGAGACGGCGCCTGGAAGACTAGAGGATTCTTCATGGGCTTGGGGTGAACGGTTGTAGAAATCGAAGCCTGAATTTAGCGCATCAGTGTCGCTCAAGCCGGAGTCTTACGACAATCGCCTGACAGACACCCGGGTCTAAGGGGGACAAAACGCGCGAAAGACGCAGGGNTTGTCGGTCATTCGATGCGTTGGCTCGATCGATTCATGCCTGGATGAAACGCATCATCCCCCGCCTCAGACGGGCGGCGGGGGGTGGGCATGTCAGCGCCAAGTTGGCGCTGCGGGCTGCGGCTGCGGGCCGGGCCCCGTCATCACCGGGCGAGATAGTCGTGCGCCACCCGCCCCAGCCCCAGGGTGAGATCGGTGAGGATGTGTACGCCCGACACCACCTCCAGCACGGGCAGCGCGGCCACTGGGGCCAGGGCGTGCGCATGCAGTTCCAGCGCGGCGGGGCCTTCCCAGGCGCCTTTGACCACCAAGTCTTCGAGGTCGTACTGCACCAGTTCGCAGATGCGCGGCGTGCAGTCCACATGCGGAATGATTTTCAGCAGGAAGTTGGGCTGCTGCAGCGAGGCCAGCACCTGAGCCGTATCCAGCGCGCGGTGTTTGTAGCCCATGGTGCCGGTGGCGATGCGCACCGGGCCGTAGTCCAGCGTGCCCACCAGCGTATCGGCGGCCACCTCGATCCGCGGCTTGGCGAGTTTTTTGGGAAAGCCCCAGATTTCCCGCCCGCCGGCAATGGGGGCCTCATCGTCGAGATACATCGCAATCTGGAAGGTGGCGGGCTTGCCCTTGTAGAGCACAGGCACCACCTGACCCGACTCGGTGTAGGCGCCAAANCCGGTGGAGTCGGGCATGCGGATGAATTCGAACTTCACCAGATCGCCCGCGGGCTCCAGCGGCTCGGGAATCATGGCGCGCAAGGCCTTGGCGTCGGTGCGGTAGGTCACCACGAAAAACTCGCGGTCGATGAAACGGTAGGGGCCGGGCGGGTAGGCGGGGCTGTCTAAAGGCATGGAAAAGGCGGATCGAGCGACAGCTTCGGCTTTCATAGGAACTCCTTGATCTTGGTGGCGATACCGGATCAGTGTNCCGATTCTGGCGTCGGTTCNCCGCAGGGCGTGTGCCTTCAGCCTGGGTTCAGTTCCCCGCATAATGGCCACTCCTTCTTATCGAGAAAATCGCCGTGTCCCGACAATGGCTCGTTTGGTTGCTGGCCTGTTCGGCCCTTTCCGGTTGCGGCGTGGTGGCCGCGCCCTGCCGCGTGGCCTCGGCGGGATTGAAGATGGTGCCCGTGATCGGTCATGTGGCGGCGGCGCCGACCGACGTGTGCGCCAATGTGATCGATCCGTGAGGACATCGCCGTGTCGCTGATCGCCGCGCTCGACCAAGGCACCTCCAGTTCTCGCACCCTGATCATCGACCCGCAGGGGCGCCTGGTCGCCAGCGCGCAGCGCGAATTCGCGCAACATTACCCCCAGCCCGGCTGGGTGGAACACGATCCGCTGGACATCTGGGCCACGCAAAGCGCCACCCTCAGCGAAGCGCTGGCGCGCGCCGGGGCGCAGCTGCGCGATCTGGCCGCCATCGGCATCACCAACCAGCGCGAAACTGTGGTGCTGTGGGAGCGCGCCAGCGGCCAGCCGCTGGCCAACGCCATCGTCTGGCAAGATCGGCGAACCGCGCCGATCTGCGCCGAACTCGTCGCCCAGGGTCATGCCCCGGAGATTCAGCTGCGCACCGGGCTGCTGCCCGACGCCTATTTTTCCGCGACCAAGCTGGCCTGGTTGCTCGATCACATCCCCGGCGCGCGCGNCCGCGCCGAAGCCGGAGAGCTGGCCGCAGGCACCATCGACAGCTGGCTGGTGTGGAATCTGACGCGCGGCGCGGCGCATCTCACCGATGTATCCAACGCCAGCCGCACCTTGCTGTGCAACCTCGATACCGGCGATTGGGACGATGCCCTGCTGACCCTGCTGCGCGTGCCGCGCGCGGTGTTGCCCCAAATCGTGCCGAACTGTGGTCCGCTGGCGGTGGCGCGCATCGGTGGCGTCGAGATTCCCATCACCGGCATGGCGGGCGACCAGCAGGCCGCGCTATTCGGCCAGGCCTGCCTGCAGCCCGGCATGGCGAAAAACACCTACGGCACCGGCTGCTTCGCCCTGCAGCACACCGGCACGCAGCCGGTGCGCTCCCGGCACCGCCTGCTGAGCACCATCGCCTGGAAGCTGGGGGACGGGCAGCCGCTGCACTACGCGCTCGAAGGCAGCGTGTTCGTCGCGGGTGCCGCCGTGCAATGGCTGCGCGACGGCCTCGGGCTGGTGCGCAGCGCGCAAGAGGCCGAGCAACTGGCCGACAGCGTGCCTGACAGCGGCGGCGTGCTGCTCGTGCCGGCCTTCACCGGCCTGGGCGCGCCGCACTGGGATGCGCAGGCGCGCGGGCTGCTCACCGGCCTCACGCGTGGGACCCGCGCAGCACACCTGGCGCGTGCCACCATCGACAGCCTGGCGTACCAGAGCGCCGAACTATTCATCGCCATGCAGGCCGATATTGCCGCGCAGGGTGGCCCGCCGCTTTCCGAACTGCGCGTGGACGGCGGCGCCGCGGTGAACGACCGGCTGATGCAATTCCAGGCCGATTTGCTGGGCGTGCCCGTGGTGCGCCCGCAGCAGGCGGAGAGCACCGCGCTGGGCGCGGCCTATCTCGCGGGTCTGGGCGCCGGGCTGTGGCCGCATGCCGCCGCGTTGCCCACCTTGTGGAAGCCGCAGCGACGTTTCGTGCCGCACATGCACGAAGACGAGCGCCAGCGGCTCATGGCGCGTTGGTCACGGGCCGTGGCGCGAGCCCGAGGCTGGGAGGACGCGCCCCTGGAGCCGGGCCCATAGCGCGGCTGCCGTGGGCCGGACCCTCTACCTTTGTTGCGTTTGCTTTCACCTCAAGGGCTGAACCTGGAGGGACAATCACCCTACTAAGTGAAACAGGGCCTGTGTCTGGCANGTGGCCCGCATGGGAGAACGGATATGGGTGAATTCAGCATCTGGCATTGGCTGATTGTGCTGCTGATCGTGATCATGATCTTTGGCACCAAGAAGCTCAAGAACATGGGCAGCGACCTCGGGCAGGCGGTGCGCGGCTTCAAGGAGGGCATGAAAGACGCCGACGCGCCCGCTGAAAAATCAGCAGACGAGCCCAAGGCTGCTGCAACGCCTCCCCAGGTCACCACCACGGCCACCTCACCGCTGGGCGCGCGTGCCGAGCAGGCCGAAGACATCGCTTTCAAGTCGAAATGAGGTTTGGGGTCAGATCTAGCCACGTTGCAGTGCAATCGATCTAGACCTGACCCCGTTCAGGTGACCCAATCGATCTAGACCTCCCGAGTTCGTAAAGATTCGGTGATGCCGTAGCGAGAAGGGGGTGGGCGTGCAAAACGTGCTGGACACAACATTGTTTTTGCCGTAGTCTGCGCTTTGT
>JGI24721J44947_10006443_pt1 | contig 15797 bp, 8 predicted proteins | sample YelNatPaOPGAMG01_FD_44947 | JGI IMG/M metagenome (IMG submission 44947)
GTCATCATCCCGTCGTCCAGGCACGATTTCTCGCCTATATCCCCTCATCACCATCTTCTTCTTCATTCGCTTGTCTTTGCTCGAGTAACATCGAGGAGAGGATTTTGTTGATTGTTTGCCGGCAGCCGGTGATGACAAATCTCCAGGATTCCTGATTTCCGTGTGCATGCCTCTTCCATGGTTTTATATTCTTTTAAGATGAACGCACTTTGAACGCATCTGGTACAAATCGCGAAAAAGCATTTGATGACACACAGCTGGGGATGGAACGCAATTGAGGTGAAAGACTAAAACAAGGTGCATGCGCTCGTACCGAATGCGTGCATCCAAACATGAGTCATATAGCTTAGACGATTCGAGGCAGAAACGCACGCGGAGAACCCACCTACCATCTGGCATACAATTGATAGTTGCATACGTCTTGACGGGGACTGTACCTGCGCTCTTTTACTGTACCAGATTGAGTTCCTGGACAGCAAATGCGAAGCAGACGAATATAGCTAGCGCTACGCGAAAACATCTGTCAACCTTTACGTCGAATCTGCGAGAGGCTTGACAACATCGGTATTCAGCTCTTAGAATGAAAATGGAAAGCGCGCAGATTTTTTATACTGGCGGAAAGCAACAGATCTGCAACCGCACACATAACTAATCCTGTGATTGCACATCCAAAAAAAGGACGACCACTTATATCGGGNACGAGCCATCGCACTNGACATGCAGTGAATTCAGCGCAAGATATGATGCCTCGCGACCATCTGAGCACAGCAGTAAAGGATCGAAGTGAACGGAGTATGTCACAGCGACACACTCTGGAGCAGATCTATGCCTTACGCCATAGAGAAAACACTTGCCCAAGGTTAATGGCACACATTAAAGTTTGAGGAAGGGCATTGGCCTAGTCCAGGGTTGCGGCAGCAATCGCACATCCGGGGTGACTCTGGTTCAAAGCACCGATCTCGCACCATCAAAGGAGCTGGAGCATATAAATGAATCTTTGACGGTCCTTTTCCGGGCCCATGATCCCGCAAGAAGCCGCTATGAACAGTACGTAGTACGCTCGCGAAGCCAAGAAAAGTATTCATGAAGATGCTGGGGAGTTCTCAGCGATATTCGAGGGGATACGAATGCTTGGCACGCCTAATACTGTTGGTCGTCTCTTCTTTTGTCGACTAGGAACGCCTCTGCGGTTATCCCTTGAGAGTCCGTCTCCAGCAAGGCCTACCGCATTCGGATGACGAACTCCGTGAGCTCTGCCAACAGGAGAGGTTGCCGAAGAGCGCGAAAAGATTCGATCGTTGTCCAGGATCTTCCGGGTTCGCGGATGCGAAGCTGCGGAACCTCGTGCGCTTGCATCAGCTCCATCTCGCAAACGCGATCCTTTGCGCATAAGTGTTTCCCAACCGCGGGCAACGTTTCCATGTATCCAAGTATCCTCCAAGTAGGAGGTTTCCATATCATAAATCTGACGCTCAATTCGCGCAAGCTTCTCCTCTAGCTCCCGTTTGCCCTTCTCGAGCATATGTAGCTCGCTCAGTGGTGCTCCTTGCTCACCCTTGCTCGAGGACCGCACGCTCGAGTTGCGAAAACGCTTTCTCTTGATTGGAGGAGCCTCTCGTTGCTCGTGAGCTCCGAATGCAGACTGAGCTGGCGTTTGCGGGTCACCGCTGAAGGTGTGTCATCCTTTGTTTGCGAGTCGAGCGGTGCAGGCTGCAGCTCTCCGGTGACGCGCATTTAAGACCCAGTGCACGAGCTTCGAAGGCAGCGAAGCAAACTGAGGGAACGCAAAGCACCCCCGGAAACTAGACCGCACAAGTTCAAGTTGGTTACTGCGGGTGCTCCACGCCAAATAGGTTTCCACCTGGAAAAAGCGGTTGAGTTGCGTAAATGTATTCTGGAAATTGAGCGCGCCACGATAGAGGCGCAATATTAAAATGTAACACCAAACTGCTTGCACTGTTCCTGCCTTGAGATTTTTCCGAAATACTTTTACGTTTACAGCTTCGGCATACTACACATGTCAGTGACACAGAAAAATGTCCCAACCTCACCTAGGATAAATAAATATCCACGCGCGGACGCCTCCCATACTTTTGTGACTGATCCTATGCTATCGTTTTCAGTTTCTCCTTGCACACTTCGAGCTTTAGAGGATGCCTCACAGAGTTCGATCGGTTCAGCTCCGCGGGTCTCTTCTTCAGAACCGCGCAACGTTTGATACTAATAACAGTGTTGAAGTATCAATCCACGAACTGCTTGCATTTATCGCGGCTGGTGGAACTCATCATCGCAAGGATTGCTGGAACTCGCGCCCTCTGTGCCATTAGTCTCGTCATCGTCCCGTCGGGCGAACACTTTTTCTCGTCTGGCTCACCTTTGTTTCTTCTTTTTTTCCTTCGTCACTTGCTCTTATTTCCTCGATGGCTGGCGGGAAGAGAAATTTTTGCCATTTTCTTGTCGAAACTGACAAAGAAGGCACTCCAGGATCCCCGACTTCTATATCAATTCCGTTCACTTGGGTTTTTATTTCTTCAAAAGAATGCAGTTTGAACGCGTCTGCTCTAAACAGCGAAAAAGCATTTGATGACACGCACCTGGGGGTAGAGTGCAAATGGCGTAACTAAAAGCCCTTGTCTCCGCGAGCGCGTTTCTATGCAGAGCAAAGATTTGCTGCTTCAGTGGTGACTGGGATCAGCGGGCATCTGTTTTGAACTGCAGCGGAAGTTCTTGACGTATCTCTAGAGACTATTGCCGTGGCCGGTGTGAAAGCAAGCTGTTACCCTGCTACGCACCCACGCCGAGACCGTTTGAACGGGAACAAAGGTTGACAGTTAAGGACAGCTGCATCGCAACAGAAGCTGAGATCCTTAGAGTGACTCGCGCAGCCTGGATAAAAGGCCTGTGCAGTAAACAAGTTTGAACTGTAAAACTGTGGTCTGCGTTGTAGCTTTAAGCACGTGAAGCACGAGTCAGCGCTGCCCCGGAGGACAGCGTTCGACGGAGCTGAACTCGAATGCTTGGTTTTCGCCTGGGTTCGCTCCGACTCTTCCTTGAATTGATTTTACTCCTCCAGCTTTATGGATTTTTGGGAAATATTTTCGAGAAACACCTCGCGCTTGCGCATGATCAGCAAAAGACTGCAGCAGAGCATCGCTTCACGGAGAATGCGTCTCGAAGCTCCGCCGCATCGCTGCCAGCGCAAGTTCGAGACAGTTTCTTCACCGTTCTGCAGATAAGCGATATTCACCTCGATTACCAGAACGTGGACGCGCTGGATAATTTCAAGACAATTGTGTTTGATGCGATACCGTTCGTAGCGCCGGATGTTGTTATCGTTACCGGTGATATCACGAATGCGAAGCGGCGGAGAGGCCTTGGCCACTTCTCCGAGCAGCGCGTAGACGAATGGTCGCAGTACTCCGAAATCGTCCAAAGAGCTCGGGTGGAAGGGATCATTCCAGCGGAAACCGCTTGGATTGATCTACCGGGAAACCACGACATGTTTGGTGTGCCATCGCGACTCGCGGGAACAAACCGCTACTACGGCCAACATTGCCAGTTGTACCATTCACTAGCGAATGTCTCGTGCCTTCAGCCGCGATTCAGTTGGTTTAGCTTCCATAACGGCAGCTACGCTGTTATGCGGGTAGATGCAGTGCCAGAACCAAGCCTGCACCGACCTCTAAACTTTTTCGGGGATCTTTCTCGTCTACGTGGAGATCAACGAGAAGATCTGGAGTTGGGCGCGTTGAATCAAGGTATTGATTCCGCTTTTGTGTTCGTTGCTGCTCACTATCCATCATCATTTATTAACACTGAGTTAGACCTGCATTCAACGCTGGGGAAGGCAGCAAAAAACCGGCCGCTCGTGTACCTGTCAGGGCACCTGCATACGCTCATGGGCCTCTGTCCGCGACTCTATTCTGTTGTTCCAAGAAAACGTCTCCTTGATCTGGAGCTTGCCGACTTGCGATACGAGCGCCGTTTCCGAGTTATCATCGCGAGCTCCACCATGGGAGCCCTGGGGTTCCGGGATTTCTCCTTACGAACTGGCACAAAGCCTGAGCGAAACGAGGTACCACCGTGGCTCCTAGTGTGGATGCGGGCTCCAGTGTTCTTTGCGGATTCAGAGATTAGCAGAAAACCTCACGACTATGCTAGTTCCGAGCTTTATTTTGTGATTTGGTTCCGGTCTAGAGCGTGTTCTTCTCCGGATTTTGAGGTCACAGTGGATGGAGTTCCTGTCGGAAGAGCAAGTCGGTATTGCCCACCGTCTCGACGTTTTTGCCTGTACACTATAGGAAAGAATCTGATGCGTGAGGTAGCCGGCAGAGACGTACGAGTTAGCCTGCAGCGAATCAATAACAGTCCTGATGAACTGCTTTGTGGACCGGACACAGTGACGGAGATCCTTTCGTTTCTAGACGATGCCCAGAGCATAGTGAACGTCCCCCAAGAGGGCCGTGCCTCGAATCTGTGCCGCTTGATTCTTTTCCTCAATATGCCTCACTTTTTTCGAGTAATGACGTTGTTGATCGGCTNTGCAGCGCTTGTGGTTTTATCCGCGGCCCTCGTTCTCATGAGAAAGCGCGGACTGCACNCAGAGCCAAGCTATGGNGCTGTGCATCAGCATCCTTCCCAGGTGCGTCACGGTGAGACCCTCCGGCGGATGAAGCTTTGCGCAAAACAACTTGCCATCTCACTGACGCTTGCCCTATTTTGGTTCTTCCTAGGGCCATGGATTTTGAGCAATCGAATGACGGACAACTTTGGAGGAATCGTCTTTCTCTGGACAGTTTATTTGCCACGACATGGCCGGATTGGCCCGAACGCTGACCTCTTCTGGTTGTACGGCATTCAGGCGGCCGCGCTGATGTTGATGCTAACGCTCAACTACCTCCTTTTGTTGTGGAGAATGGAAGGAATCATTGGGCGACCACCAAACAAAGTGCCAATATTATCGCGCCGTGCGTCAGGGTTGGCAATCGCCGTAACCAGTGTGACTGCGTTGCTGGTTCACTTGCACAACCTGCTTTCCCTTCATGGAGCTTTTGGAGTACTTGCATCGATCGTATCCCCTGTGGGTGCTCCTTTTTCGGCTCTATCAAGCTATGCACTGAGCCGCCTCGCGCATTTGCACCGCCTGATGCAACGACACGCCTCCTTAAGCATTGGAAATAAATGAGGTATCATAGATAGTCCAGATGGCGATAGCGGAGTCGTCAGCACCGGTCGCGAAGACTGAACCAAAGTCAGCAAACCGTAAGCATCGAACGGCACCGCGGTGTTTTCGCAACAGTGCGAGTTTTCTGTACGGCGACTTGGCCGAAAGTACCCGAACACCGTGATCTGAGCATCCTCCAACGAGTATGCGGGTATCACTCGGACGATAGGCGAGTTCGGAGATCGCCGCGTTGGCCACAGTGAGCTGTGCAGTGGTCTCAAAGCAGGCTGTCGCTGGTGCATAGCGCATCATAGCAACTTGTCCATGAAAACCGCTCGTCGCGAGAGTATAGAACCGCTCCGAGCCGTCTACGGCGAGCGGACGGATGCTGTCCAGCGCTAGGAGCGGTTGAGCGTGCCGGAACACGGGAACCTCCGCAACCGGTAAATCGGAACGTCCGCGATAGTCCCAGGCACACATGTGATTATCTTCGTAGCCTGCGAGAAGTGTGCGCTCTGCAGGCAAGGCTTTCATACATAAACAAAGCGCGGAAATCCCATCGCCACCAGCTGTGGTCGAAGATGATCGCCTCGCTTCCAGAGTCCCTTCACGACAGAGCTTACCAACGGGTTTCTCGCTGCTGACCCGCGCATCCCACAGGTAGATGGATTCATGATTTTTACCGCCACTGGTGGCTATAAGGATGCGATCGGATGCTGCGAACTCGATGATCCCTGGGCGGCAGAAGCCGTGCGGTTCGCCCCGAAATAGCACTCGCCCTCTGGACATCGGAAAAGGCTCCAGCATCTCACCAGCCGCATGCCTCATGTCCGCCACGGAACTCGATAACTGGTCCATCTGGATGACTCTGACGCAACCATCGCGACTGTGGGTTATGAGAAGGTTCGGCTCATCGGTTGCTGCCTCAATGGAGAGCAGTGGCGCCTCAGTGCTCTGTTTCTGGTTAGCGATGACCTGCTCGAGGTCTAGATCCCAAACCAGCAGGTTACCTCGCGAGTCTCCTGAGACGACAATACGGGGCCAGTTTATTGTGGGAGCGTCTTCCCATACACCGGAGCGTGGCTTAGCTGACTTGAGAGCGCGTTCGCTATGCCCCAGCAGACAGAGCGCTGTCACTGGGCTCGTGTGACCCCGAAGGATTGCCTGCGGCGCCGGTTCCGAGTCCGAAACGGTGCTCCCCATCTCGGGCGGCAAACGTGTTGAAGACCACCTATTAGGACAGATAATGACGTGCCTGCAGCAGGAAATCGGGAACGAAACCTACGCAACTTGACAACCGGCTCGCTGGAATTCGGCCCCAGCAATCGAAGAGTGTCGGTGACAGCGGTTTCGTTCAGGAAAGCGCGCAAGTCTTCTGGAGCATCTTTCGGCGAACGCTGCATAGAGAGCGTTCACGAGCTGTCCCAACAATTTGACCCCAATAATCGCACGAGCACCCCAGATTTGCGAACGTCAGCAAAGCAACACTGCAGAATCGTGAAACTTGAAACGAAACGAGTCCGTGGGTGCCGCAGACTGGCGGCAGCGAAGGCAGAAGCATTCAAATATCCAGCACTCGCCGTGTCGGCGTAGCGAAGTGTTTCTCGAGCGCCAACTCGTCCAGGGAAAGTTCTTACCACAATCGGAAGTTTATGAATGGTTATATTCCATTGGAAGTACCGGATATTGAGGCATAGGCTCAACAGTAAAAAAGCGCACACGGGCTCGTTCCAACGAACAGCCCATGCACGTGAGCACCGCTTATCCCCCCGCGCACGGGGGCACGCTGCTCGATGCTTCACCAGCAAGGCCTTGTTCGTGTATGTGCTCCATGAGCCACTGCATACCGGCATCCACGCATGCAAGTGTTGCTTGAATTATCCGGTCGAACTGCTCGTCGCCGCATGATGTACGCGATTGGTAGTAGTTCCGCAGCAGCCGGGCGTTTTCCGCTGCAGTCAGTGTTGCGGAAACGGTTGCGTTCGCCGGCGACGACGTCTTCACTCGCTCGACTGAAGGCTGTACTTTCAACTCGATTTGCTCATAAGTGTGATCCGCCCGACGAGCACAACAGGCAAGCTCGATAAAGTTCGAGTCCGGGGCGATTGAGAGCGTCCCTTCGATGCCCTTGCGAATGATGATTGCACCGGAGAGCCCAAGTCCCATGGAAACCTCGATCATGCGCTTGGTGTATGGCGGATGGAAAGCGGAGGCGATAAGTACACTGCACTGCTCGGGAGCGCAGCCTACAAATTTCTCAACCGTTGACCAGCCCGGGCGTTTGACGATGCTGCGTCGTAACGGCAGAAGATCGTACAGTGCTGGACAAATAACTGCTTGGTCAACGAGGTTGAAGCATCTGCTGCCTGCTCTGCTCCCCTTGAAGATATCATCGAGATTCTGGGCAAAATTCACCGCAGTGGAATGCGGCCCGAGCGCTCGGGAAAGCTCCAGTGCCACCGACTTGAGGTTCGGACCATATTTTGGCCCAGGCGAGTCGCCCATAGCGCCTACAACGTTCGCGATTCCCCAGCGCTCTTGCAAGTGCCAGGCAATAATAGGTGTAGTTAACAGGCATCCCGGACGTTCGAAGCCATCGAAGGGTTCGGCCAGTTGCACATAGCGTTGAGGAGGTCGACTTTGTGTGCTGCTCTGGTGAGGGCGAAACGAAGGGCTCATCGCGCTGTTCGCTGCCTCCGCCATTCCGAGTAGTTCGTCCGAGGTTTCATGGCGTACCCGCATGGTATGCATCGTGAGCGCGCGAAACGAAACCACATCCGTTATATCGACTGCCGGAGACTCCATCGTGTTTGCATTACAGGACAAAACGATGGATGCGAGCTCCATAGCTTCTTCACGCGACAAGACTTGAGCGCTCAGTAACTTGACGCCAAGGCGAAACGCTTTGGACTCAGGGAGCAGGTTCGTGCACAGCGTTTGAAGCACGTCACTTGCAAAGCAGTCACAGCGCTCTCGGCCCAAACGCAAGGACGCCGTGCTTTTCGGTATACAATGCTGCAGTAGTTGCGCCTCCGCTGGCAGCAACTCGTATTTCAAAAATAACGATGCCAGGAAGGAGGCTCGTCGCGCGACTTGCTCAATATTCAGAGAGCTTGCGGGGTCATCCGCTGCCATATTGGGTCCCTGCCGCTTAAAGACCTGCAATTGATGCTCAACACGTTCCAGCTCTACTTTTAATGGTTCCAGAATCGATTCCGGCACCGGTTTGGCGCCGTGTTTACCGATCGCCACTGCTTTAATGCCCTCCTGAAGAGCGGACCCGCGAACACAGCATTGGAGTGGCCTAGCAGCTTCCCTCGCTCGTTTTTTCACCGCAAGAAGCTCTGCTCCACTCCAAAACGCCCACATGAACTGCGCAATTGCAGCTTCTCGTGCTATTTATCGTTCGTAGCGCAAGCTCGGGGATTACCTTGTCCGCAGCTGCCTCGGAGACTCAGTTTGCTATTGTTTGGCGTAGCTCCAGCAAAGCGAATACTGAGAACCCCACGAAAAGAACTTTGTATTAGTTGCTCTATTCAAAATTCTCAGGGTCTAGTAAAGTCCCCGTTGGGCAGTGCCGTTTACTGCAGCGAACACCGCAGCGCTTTTCGGAACAATCACATGCAACGATGTGTGCGAGCGCATCTAGTTTGCGCTAAGCCATAGCTGCCCCTCAAGCGTTTTGGATTCTGGTACGCTGATCGCTTAACGAGCAAGTTAAGGTATTTGCTTCAGGGTGAAGCGCGAGCGCTTTTAAAGCGCCGAGAGTATGCAGTGTCTCACGAGGAGAATCATTCGCACGCTATGCAAGAGGCCGTCAGTCCTAGAGCTTTCCGTGGAAGATGAGGCGAAAATTAGAGCGTTGGAGAAGGGTATTATTCCTGCTACAGGGGAGCCAGTAGAGGTCCTTCGTGCCCAGGTATTCCACGAGTCCAGGTTCTCGGGCGCTTCTCCTGGACGATCGGGTGTGCCCGTACTCAAAAAGCAGTATCGTGGACCACTGTTGCTCTCGTGGTACCCGGAGCGTCTCGAGAAAAATCCTTACTGTGAGATTAAGCTTTCAGAGAAACAGGAGCGCTGGTGGCGGAAACTGCAAGTCTGGCGAGCGCAGGGGCGGGGCCCTCCACGTAAAGGCAGTGGCAAACGTGGAGGCAAAAAGTCTGGGAAGTAGGCTGATCCCAGCTGAGCTCGGGGCTCCTGCCAGGGCTCGAACCTCGGCAAGGCGACTTTGCAGAGGCTGCAGCTCGAGTACTGCGAGACGCGTTTGCTACAGCGCACAAGCCAACAAATGGTGCGAGTGACATGGATCCAGCGATCGAGTCGGATACCTCGCACGTATGACATACAGAGCAAGAAATGAAGAGAGTCCGCCATGACCAGGTCTGTCGTCCATGCGGCAGCATTTCGCGATGCATCCTCGCCTCTTGGGGGCTAGTGCGCAGCATTTCAAAGACCTTGCCGAACGCGCATAAACTGTAGCCTTTTGAGTTTCTCGCGGGCGCTTGTTGCTCGGTGATTGCTTCGCATTTGGAGACTGCATTACTTTGCTGACGGCGATATCGCAGGGCACTGGTTCGGAATGAAGTTGTTCTCCAAGGCGCGCTTTGGTTTGCTCTTCGTGAAAGAGTTTTTTCCGTGCAAATCCTTAGCGAGGATGAAACAATGAGGTCTAATTCGTCGTTAGCGCCGTTCGATGGAGATCTATGCAGCTTTCAGTAATTCAGGCAATCTCGAATGCACTGCACAACTTTTTCTGCGGATGGCAAATAGTTCTTCTCGTGGACAAGAGGGAAAGGCATATCATAGCCACATACGCGCATGACCGGACTCTCCAGGTCGAGGAAACATTCCTCCTGGATTCGAGCGGCAACTTCGGCACCGACTCCACCAGTAAGCGGCGCCTCATGGCTGACGATGCATCGCCCGGTGCGCGCAACGGATTCGCACACTGTCGCTTCATCCCACGGCAGAATCGTTTGAATATCTATGACCTCTGCCTCGATCTTGTCTTCTCTGGCGACGACTTGGGCTGCTTCGAGAAGCACGCGGACTTGCGCTCCGTATGCCACCAAGGTGATGTCCGTCCCGGGGCGAACGATCTCAGCCCGGCCAAGTGGCAACACATACTTGCTGAGAGGTACCTCTGCCTGGGCTGCTCGATAAAGTGCCTTGGGCTCGAAGAAGATGACCGGATCATCCTCCGCGATCGACTGCAACAAAAGGCCTTTTGCGGTGAACGGATCGCGGGGTATAACGACCTTGATACCGGCCGTGTGCAAAAAATAAGCCTCAGGAGATTGCGAATGGTAGTGCCCTCCATGGCCGACCGCGCCGTAAGGCGCTCTGATAACCACTCCACCACAATTAAACTGTCCTCCAGATCGGTAGCGATATTTCGCGATCTCATTCACTATCTGATCGAAAGCGGGATATATATAGTCTGCGAACTGGATCTCCGCTACCGGGCGATAACCCATCGCTGCCAGTCCGGCCGCAAAACCTACGATGCCCTGCTCTGTCAGAGGCGTATTGAAGACTCTCTGTCTGCCGAATCGCTTCTGAAGCTGACTTGTACAACGAAATACACCACCAAAAGCAACATCTTCTCCAAATACGAGAACTTTGGGGTTACTCTCAAGTGCACACGACAGCGCCGAGTTAATCGCAGTAAACAGGTTCATCTGCCGCAGGGTTTCCTCAGTGGCTTTCACGACGCCTGCAGAATTGGAGACGCTCCCTGAGAGCTTGTCTCCACCTCCAGGATAGAGCGAGGGCGTCGTGCTGCGTTGTGCTCGGTCTCCAACTGCAGGCCCCGGAGCAACGTCAGTCGTGCTCGGCGAGCTCTCGTTCTCCGTTGAAAACGTGCGCTTGCGGATAGTCGAGCTCCACACTCGGTCTCCACGGGTTGCAAATGACGCGCATGGAAGACCAATTTGGAGAGGTGTGAAAGTAACCGTAAGCGGCAAGCTGCGTCGAACTCGAGCATACTGTCTCCACGCAACAGTGTGGTCGAGTAGCCAATCGCGGAGACACAACACCCGAAGGTATCGCAGCATGAAACGCTGGTTCAACAATACTGGCAGTAGTCAAGCAGCGTTTTTGGTGTATATTTCAACCCGTTCCCCGTGCAGAAAGAGCAATAGCAAACCCTCAATCAGGTAGCCTGGTGGGTATAGGATGCTTGCAGGGAGATCGGAACTCGCGCGATGTCGCGATTGCCGCGAATTTCATGAGAGTGGACGATGCAGGAGACTCGAGTCCTTCGGACGTCTGCGCTCTCCCTGACAGCACAAAGAGACCCAAGTGCAAGCACGAACGCTAGCCTAGAAGCTTTCTTTAAGTTAGAGGATCATCACAGTTTACTAAAGTCTTTTGGATGCATAGATCCTATCTTGCAGCAGGAGGCGGCCCCATTGCCGACTTGGACACTTCCGTGTTCTTCCAAACAGCGAACAGTGTTCACTGATAGAACAGGGGCCTGATCCAGAACGCCTCAAGACATAATCTAGAAAGGACACCTTGCATATGTCCCGATGGTGGTCGGCTCGAGGAGGACGAAAGATTTCCGATAACAGCCATCGGATGGACCGCTGTCTGCATTTGCGAAGGAAACATCGCTACGCAGAATCCTCTGAGTCCACCAGCGATTTTGGAATAAATTGGGAGCGATCCTCCTCTGCGGGCGCACNCTCTAAAGTTTGAGTCTCTTTCCAATGCCATCAACACCTGCCTGGCGAGCTCTCTCTGCTAATGCTTCCTTTTCGCCTCTCTTGGTTTGGGCGTGAAATACGCAGGTCTCTCTATTTCCTCCAGCTCCTTCTAAACAGCGGAAGGATATTGATTGCAGCGCTATTGCCTCGATTTCGCTACTTCCAGCTTAAGTGAACGCTTTTCATGTTCATGCGGAGACCGCGATCAGTGCCTCACTTGCCGTTGTCACATTCTTTGCACTGAGCCCACGAGCGCCATTTGCAGCGATCACGCTTGACGGTGCGCAGGTGCTCCGATCTCTCCTCCACACGTCAGCTTCCGAGCGCCGCCCTGTCGCATATGAGCTCTTGATTCAGCGCTCAGTCAATGCCCATCACGGGAGCAGCATGGTCACCTCGATATCGAGCGCCGTTTCCGCGCCGACTGCAGTACCCAAGACTTACGAGCCTGTTCAAGGAGGTGCCATCGGCGAGTTCTCTGTCCGCGGCATGCGCAGGTCCGCGCCGTCCCGTTTGATACGGGATTCGTGGAAAGCGATGTTGTCTATGGTGGAAAAGAACCGGGAGGAATAGTCAGACAGGAGATCAATTCGAGCAAGGACGATTCGTCTTCGCTCTCTTCCTGCGAATCCGTGATGCGCGTTCTTGAAGAAGCGATCGCTGCAATGACCATCGTCCGAGTCCAAGACCCTTTGGCATGGAACCAGAATACACAAGAGCCCTGGGGTGCAGTTCCAGTGAGCCACGTCATGCTGCTGCCGAGTGCCGCTTCGAGGATGTCCACAAAGAGAGGGAGATTTTCCTTTCGAACGGAATCGACTCTTCGGCGTGAGTAGTTCAGTGCACTTCCGGCCTCAGCTATTGAACAAGTCGTCAAGGGTCGACATCGATTTCTTGCCCCCGTCAGTCTTGCGGCACCGATTGCTGCACCTGCGAGATATTCCGAGACAGAAACACCGAAAACTTGAGGAAAGCGTGATTTGAGCTTGCCGTTTGCAAGGAAAACGGAAGAGTGGATTCCTGTGCCTGAGAAGTAGGTAATGCTGTGGAGAAGTGTACGAACTTCTCCTCGTGTGTGTCATGGAGCAACTTGATACCGGTGACGTAATGAACTCCGGCGGCAACGTATCGAAGAGACAGTTCCGAAAAAGGGTGACAGCGAATCCAAAAGTTACATAAGAATCCGTAATCGCTTGATGGTGCAATTTGGATACCGAGGCAGTACACGGAGAAAGAAAGTTCGGAGGGAATCGAAAGGCTGGACCAGGATGCGAAATACATCGTTCCACCTTAATCCGATGTGGGTGCACCACGCAGAGTTTCTTCCTTTTTGCCCATGTATATCCCAACACGACCAGTCGTTATCAGAGGTAAACAAGCACAGTATTCGCCTCCATGACGCGCTGCGAGGCCGCCGACAATCCATGCAGGTTGCGTGCATGCGGGCCCTCGTCTTCGCCGATCGGACCCGTTTCTCAAACGCCATCGGACGTGTATGCTTGAATATATTTATGAGGTGCACAAGCTGACAAAAGAGCTGCTGTGTTAGACATATGTGTGAAATGATGCAACATTTATCTGCACACTTCCCAGTTTCGAGGCTAGTCAGCGTAGCGCGCAAACTGGTTCGACGAGTCTGTCCAACGTGCTTGAGCTGGTGCATGTTCAACAAGGTGTCCAGCAACTGACAACGTATTAGAGGCCTATAATCGACCTTTTCCTGCTAAAAGTATCGGAAAGGTCATTTGTGTTCGTGATCCTTGTTGCGTGGAATCCAAACAACCCATAGTTCTGCCGTTCTCGCGACTGCATCAGGAACGGGAGCCTCGACTCTAAGGAGTGCGGGCATTTGCGATCTGGACAAAGTGACTGCTCGCGAACATGGAGCGATTCTCGCTCTGTCAAAACGCATTCTGGCGAAATTCGCTGATAACTGGGGTATTGCACACAAATCGGTCGGTAAGCGTACATAGATTCTGCAGCGGATGACGGCCACTTCGGTCATCCTGGTCTCGCGTTTACGTGTTCCCCAGGAGACTTCTACGGATTGCTTCAATTAGCAGCAGCTCCTCATAAGTAATGTCAGTTTCCTCGGCCCAGTCCAAGAGCCCTCTGGCCTCCATATCATGCAGAAGAGCAAGTTCCTCTTGTTCCCAGGCAAAGTAGAGGTCTCGGCTGGATCCAGTCCATCGACGCAAAAACGCACTGGCGGGAAGCTCGCACGTATCGCTCTGTTCATTTCTGCGATTCCTTCCTGTTGCACCGGATTCGGAGGTATTGTGGCACATCAAATTCACAGTCAAAAGAAGTTCCGCGCTCGAGGAGACGCTCACGCAACGTGCTGATCTTCGACGTTTGTAGTTCCATCTTTCTGGATCAGTGCTGATCGCGACTTGCCCAGGTGAAGCATCCGGAGCGAAACGCCTCATCTGCTGCGTAAGCACGTCGGAATCTTGGGCACGAGACGAATCAGGTACCGTATTAAGAGAAGAGGAAGCGTAGACCCCTGGAGAAGACAGCGAAGGTCGTCGCGAACTCGTGTACTGGTTCGGTACCGTTTCCAGGGGAAGAATTTGCAGTTCAGAATGGTTGCATGTAGCTGGTTGGGTCTCGCTATTAGGTTCACCTCGCGGCTGTTCAGATTTGAACGTTCCAGTCCGATTGTGCAGGGGGTCCTTTCCTCGCCATCCGTGAGCTTGCGCAAGTGCTAGATGGCGCTCATAGGAGTGTTCTATATGATCCGAAATACCCGTCCGACTCGTTATAACCGGGCTGGATTTTGTTCGACGCAAAGATGTACATATTTTTTTCCGCGCAGTCGATATGTTCATAAAGTCTTGCAAGTCTTCCGGTGGTTCTGGAAGAGACGCTCTCCAATCTGCGTCTGATTGCGGACGGCTCGCTTCATGCAAAGAATCGCCACCGAAATTGAGCCATTGTGCGAATCGTTCATGGACTGCGGCAGCCACAACGGCCCGCAGCGTTGATATACAGTGCTCTACTCGCATTCTCCTGAGCTCCAGCCTCCGTTCCGCTGCTTCGGCTTCCTGGCGAGCCCGTGCCTGTTCCATTGCTTCTCTTACGCGACTCTCTTCTTCGTAAAGCTGATCCATTTCCTTCTCCGATCGTGCACCATGGAAAACGATCTCCATCAGCTCGTGCTTGCAGAACGGACACGACGACGTTGTCGTGTGGGCAACGACTCGCTGTGGGCGAAGCTGAAGGAAACATTCCGTACATATTCCCCTGTGGCAGCAGAGTGTTGTGTTCAAGCACGGGTAGTACAAGAAGCATATCGGGCACTCTTCCAGCGCACTAACCATTTCGTGTTGAATATATTCAGGACATAGACCCTTACCCTCCATATTGATGCGCTTGACTCCGTCTTCTACGACCACTCGAACAGGGAACTCTGCACCNGGGAAACGTGGTGCTAAGCGATTGTGCAAGATCAGCCGCCGGACCTTCCGCTCGTCCCATAGCTCCCGAGAGTAAAGGCCCGTAGGCGAGGTGAACTTGCCAACAAGACGCCGCTCAATCTTTGTGCCGTCTGCAAATCTGGGTGTAGAGGAGCCGGCCCCGCATTCTTGTCCAGGCGAGTGGCCCAACGAACTACGTGTCTCGAGTCCGAGGCAAGCCGCGAACAGCGAACCACAAACAGTAGCCTGGGACTCGTGGCTGCCAGCAAGAATACCGGCGGCTGTTCTCCTGCGTTGCCTGGCAGAGCTCCCGACGTTTCCCATCCAGCAGTTGGAGAAGGTGCCCAGTCTCTTGTGCGACAGCGTCGTAGGTTGGCAGGTTTTGGCGGTTCGAGATCGTCGTGCTGGCGGCTGCCACGAATCCACCTGAACAATCTGTACAAGTAGGGATAAATATGATTCATCTTAGTGACCCACGATCCGCCACCAGAAACCGCGCTTCTA
>JGI24721J44947_10006458_pt1 | contig 15789 bp, 17 predicted proteins | sample YelNatPaOPGAMG01_FD_44947 | JGI IMG/M metagenome (IMG submission 44947)
CATCATCAACGTCAGGCTTCTGAGTCATAAGAGAAACTGCTACGGCTGTGGCTTCCCTTAGCTTAAGATTTGTTTTCCTTTTTGGGTGCATTCTTAAGTCGTTTTTCCCCAAGACAAGCAAGCATTTGCTCGACAGTGATTATCTTGATTCCTTTGAAATCCCTTAGGGCTAAGAGGTGGCTATCTCCAGTAACAATTATATCAGCGTTCCCATCATAGGCTGTCTCAATAACCATGTTGTCCTTAGGATCATCTTCAACTACCTTAAGTTTTGACGCCACATTCACAATTTCGGCAGTTTGCATCAAAGCAATAATGATCCTACTAATTTCATCTTCACTGGTTTTGAATTTTGGTCTACGAAGGACAAGCCCAAGCTCCTTCAAAATCAATCAGAAGTAACAATGGAAAACTGCTTAGATATGCCTCTCCTTAAGAGCTCTCTTGGTTTGCCATCAGAAATAACAGCGCTCACCAAAACGTTGGTGTCAAGCACAACTCGAAGCATCAAATCATCTATCTACTTTTCTGGTTTCTTCTATTTCTTTCTGGATTTCCTTATCGGAAAGCTTGAGTTCTTTTTTGTCCATCTGCTTGAAGATGTCGTCCCACTCTTTCTTTAAGTCAGGGAGCTCAAGTTTCTTCATTATCACCGTGTCGCCTCTGCCGTAAACCAGAAATTTCGTCTTTGGCTTTATCCCAAGCTCTTTTCGTATAGACTGAGGAATAACTACTTGCCCTTTTTCGCTCACGGTTGTTACTTCTGGTTCTGCTGTCATATTCATCAGTAAGAATATTTTACTTTCTTACTATTAAACACTTCCCATTGAAGATCCCTTTCCGAAGACTCATCAGAACTCCTGCTGCTTTGAAAACCTGCGCCCGCAACCTCGGCAATAATAACGCTGCATAACCCCCTGGGAGGTGTATCTTTTAGTATCTTTCCAAGTTCTAGCGCTGCCGCATCGAGGGCACTTGACTATCTCGTCCACTATGCTCTCTTCATTTCCTAGGTCATTGGGCAATTCTCTCCCGCAATGGGGACATTTGGCTTCCTTTTGACTCATATGTTTCATCTCCTGCCAAACTTGGCTCTTGGAGAGAAAAAAAGAGGGGGTAGATAAGCTGCGGAGAAACGAGCTTGCAGGCGTCATGACGTTTTCACGAATGTTCGAATCCCTTCCCTGACGACATCGACAAATTTCCCAACATCGCAGTGTACGTGCCGCAATATTTCCTATTTCAGTTTTGACGATTGCACTTTTGTAGTTGCAATGAACATTGCGTTACGATGGCATATTCGGCTTCTTATTGCTTAGGTTGCCATTCTTGCCGGGAATTATGACGAGTAATGTTCTGTTCTTGCCGCTGCGATTATAACCTGCGAATTCCCATTGCATTTTTGCTTTTGTTCAGCCGGCATCTTGCGTTTCAAAAGCCTAAATTCGTGCCCTTGCCTTCTTTTGGTCTTTCTTGATCCTCTTCTCTTATGTGATGCGCCACGTGTATTGCCAACCCCGTAGCCGCACCAGCTGAAAGCCCAAGCAAAAGTTCAGTTAAGCTTTCATAGGTAGGTATATTTCTGTTCAGCAATGCTAAAACCACTAATACGTCAAATGTGACCGCGATTAAAAGATAGCCGTAACACCATGTTTTAATGCTTGCTCTGCGCGGTTGATTAATACCTATAACTGACAATATACCTATCATTGCCAAGAAACCTGCTAATGCGTAAATCACCTTTTCTTCACCTGCTCTACAAAATGCCATAATGCACTATAATATCCTTTNGTACCGCTCCATGTTACCCTTGGTATTTGGCAACCTTTAACATTATCGGCGGGAAGTCCCCAGCGTTCACAGTAGATCAAAAAATTTGGTTTTGTAGATTTGCGCTTTCGCTTTTCATGAGGGTTTCTGGCGTGGTCAGGGGTTCTATGTCGTGTTGTGCAACGTGTGTTGTACAGCGTGAGGATGTCTGCTGTGCCTAGGCTGGGACTCCGTCTTTTGATGGTGTGTTTACATTCGCTGTGTTATGAAAAGGCTTGCTTACCTGCCGTAAAAGGGAGTTATATCGTCTACTCTTCTCTAAGTATGAAAAGGGTTTCGCCTTAATCCTTGAAGGGTTACAGGGCAGGGTTGCTTATCCTGGCTGCTTATCCTGCGTGTGGTCTACCTCAAGGTCTGGCAAGAACGAGAGAACTAAGGATAATGTGATGTGAAGCTTCAACGTGTATACAGGTATTCCTGTTTCGTGTTTGTAGTTTAGTAATACCCAGAGGTTGTACAGCATTACAGCCATGTAGAAGTAGAGTGTTCTTAGCCTGTAAAGTTTGGATGTGGTCTTTGCGTGGAACTTCCTTATCATCCTGAACGATGTCTCTATTCCCCACCTCTTCCTGAAAAGTTTCCTTATCTTTCTGGGCTTGAGGTTGGTGTTGGTGGCGAAGACGAACAGTTTGCCCTCATCCTTCAAGGTTACGAGCCTGAAGCTCACCTGCTCGCCCCTCCGCCTCTTATGCGTTCTGGTGGTGTACACCCTATCTTCTCCCCCCTTTCAACCCTTTAATGCGGGATGGCAGCTGCACCACGTAACTCACCCCTAAAGAATCTAGGTGCCTCATCAAGTCCACAGAGTAGTAGCCCCTATCAAAGAGTAGAAGCTTAACTTTGACCCCAAGCTTGAATGTTTGATTGAGCAGCTCCGTCACATGCTTGACTAGAGGCTCTTTCGTCATGGGTACAGTGGCTAAGGTTAACCTTTCACCATGCAACAGTACGCTTGCGGTTGCAAAACGGTACGCGTGGCTTGAGCCTTTCTTAGGCTGAGTCCCAACAACACCTTCAACCTCTGGGCTGCCGTAGTACATCTCATCATGCCAGTCTACCGCCAGAATTAAGGGCTTAGAAAGTGCACCAAGCCTTTTCATGGCCGCTACCAGTTCAATGTTGGCCTCCAGCAGCCTTGAAGGGTGCTGTTGTTTGAGGTGGTTTCTCACTGTTTGGCCGCACAAGCCCAAATAGTCGGCGGAACCTTCAACGTAACCGTTGTTCAACGCAGCTAACAGCACCACCCTGACAACGTCGTTTCCGCGTCTGGCTCCTTTGAACTCGAAGAGCCGCGCAGCATGGCTCTTAAAGTACATATATGTCTTAGCATTATCATTTTTACGAGGGATGGCTTCATAACCCAAAAAACTAGCGTTCTTCAAACTAATACCCAGAAGAACCTATGGAACCATACCTCTAAAATTTTGATCTACTGTTCAGGCTGAGGGATGAAAGCCGAAATACTTATTTTTTTTCTTTCGATATGCTTTCTGGCATAGGCCTGGGACAGGCCGAATTTACGCCTGTGGAGACTGAGACCTCCGTAACCCGCCTTCCAGACGTGACTCGAAGAAACGTTTCCGTTTACGGGAAACTGCGCTCTGGAGCGGATGGGGACCGAGTCTGGTCGTGGAAGCAGGAAGCCCTTCCTTTAGGGGGTGGTAGTTCACTTACGCCCTTCCTCATCAACTATGCCATTCAATTGGTGATTAGCTAGTTGAACTATGACCTTTGGCATTGCCATAAATGGGCACGACTGTTGCAAAATCGACATGCAAAACTCGCTTTGCTTGAGACAGCAATCGACAAAAGAGATGCAGCTGAAGCTTTACGTTTATTTTCTGAAATCTTTAACGGCGTGAATGCTGGGAAGAACACCGACCCCGGGATGGCTGGTTCCTTACTGTATCACATGGCTATGGTCACTAAGATGCGGACAGAAACGCGTTTGCTTTTACACAAGCTAGCGCAGCCCGAACCAAACATTTCTGAACAGCTATTACGCTTCTTCGACGAGTTTGCAGTAGACGCAATTGAGCTGACCAAACCGATTGCGCATGTCAGGGCTCCCCAGGTAAAGGACTACGAAGCTAAAGAATTGACTTCAGATGAGAAAATCCGTATTTATAATGAGTTACTGGCAAAAACAAGGCATGTTTTGCAAGACATAAAGCTTTCTGCGCCAGACGCCAAGGCAAGGCTTGAAGCACTTTTTAACGAATGGGTCCAACAAATTTTTAACATGCGTTTATGGCAAGAGTACGAAACAATAAGAGGCTACCTTGTAGCCGATAACCTTGCTCGAAACGTCGGGCTTCCTGCTTTGAATTCTGCAATGATTGCGGTGAAAGACCAATTCGGCGAAGAAACTGTAAACATTGCTCTTAACGTAACCTTAAAGGTCGGGTTGAAACGCGAAAAGCTTCAGTCAATAATGCTCAGTGACCATTTCATCGACAACAGTATGGACATTAAAAGACTATCTGGCAGCATGCAATTTCTGAATTGCCCCGTATTTGGTTGCTACCAACACATCAGCAAAACGCTTGGCATAACCACTGAAATAGGGACATTATTCTGCACACAGTTCTGTTTTTCTCATGCTCAAGCCATGTTGAACACAGTGTTGCCTTTCACCTTTACTCTCTCACAACCTAAACGACTGGAGACTCATGGTTCCTGCATGTTCAACTTGAACTTGGGATCCGTGAACACGACTGATTCGTCGGAGCTTTTTGTTCCACTCGTCGTCTCATGGAATTTGACAACAAGATGTAACTTGAAATGCAGTCATTGCTACATTAACTCTTCTAATTCAAGTTTTCCAGAAGAGTTAACAACTGAAGAGGGCATGGCGCTTATCGATCAAATCGCCGAAGTTAGTCGTCCGCTCCTGATACTTAGCGGAGGTGAACCCACACTCCGCGGCGACCTTTTCGAGCTTATTAAATATGGCGCCACAAAAGGCTTGAAGATGGGGCTTGGTAGCAATGGGTACTTTATCGATTTTGATTATGCCCGAAGGCTTAAGGAAGCAGGAATAACCACGGTGTCTATAAGTTTGGACTCGGTTTTACCAGAGAAACATGACGATTTCAGAGGCGTTGCTGGCTCATGGCAGAAGGCAGTTGATGCAATCAAAGCTTTGCGCGAAAACGACATTTTAGTCCAGGTAAACACTACAGTCACTTTACAGAATTACAACGAAATTGACAACATAATGAAACTTGCTGAAAAACTGGGCGTCGAAAACTTTCACCTGTTTTTTTTGGTGCCCACAGGACGAGGCGTCAAAATGCAGGATCTTTCGCCGGCGATGTACGTTGAAATGATACAAAAAGTTTTCAGGGATGCGGCTAAACATGCTCTCAACGTGCGCCCCTCATGCGCGCCTCAATTCATGCAGATCGCAGAGCATATGCACATCGATATGCGNCAGTGGATACGCGGCTGCATCGCTGGCTTATACTATTGCCGAATATTTGCAAACGGCGACGTAACGCCCTGCCCATATCTCCCACTAAAACTGGGGAACATTCGAGATACTCCTTTCAGAAAAATATGGTTCAACTCAGAAGTATTGCAGAATCTGCGTAACTTTGACAAACTACAAGGCAAGTGTGGTCGCTGCGAATACCGCCATTTATGCGGAGGGTGTCGGGCACGTGCATATGGACTTTCAGGCGACTTCATCGACTACTGCGGCGATCTCCATATCCCAACTACCGAATTACACGGGAACTATTTAGCCGAGGACCCTTGGTGCACGTATGAACCTGGCAGCTCAGCCAAAAAGGCATGAACGCAACCTGTTTATTCATCGCAGCTCGAGCTGAAGCTGATACCGCAAGTGAGAAACGTAGGTTTGCCCCGTTTCGTTCACTGCCCTGTAATATTTAGCGAAACACCGCCCGTTGCGTTCACCTTTTACAGCGTTGCCGCCGATTCAGCGAAATAAGCGTTACAAAGCTGAATCCGCTTAAATTAAGCATACCGCAACTTACGCATCGCAACAACAGTCGCTTTCAAGTGCTGGAAAACCGTTGCTTGNGATGCATCGACTGGTCGAAACAACTCTTACAGATTGGTCAGCTGCATAAGATTTTCAAGAAAGAATAAAACGGAGATGAGCTTAAAACTAAGGTGTGGAAAATCTATTTAAGTCATGGGTTTAATCTCATAAAGGTTATGACATCGCCATTCCAATTATGCATCAACGTACCTCAAGTTCTTGGGCTCCTTTTCATGCCATATACGGTGGCGAATGTAACGAAGGATCTTAAACAGTCTGTTGAGCCGCCCTTCCCTCTGAGCGAAGTAGATACTCAAGGTCAAGCTTCCATCATGCTCTTATGCTCTTACATTGCCGATTTGCCTTTTACATAAAGTACTTCACGACGCGCGCGTGCGTTTATGATTTGCGAGAGTGGTTCTGTGTGATGAATAACGGTGTCGGAAACGAGTTCTTGGACTCTTTCAGAGATGTTTTAATAGCCTTCGCATTTAGCCTTTTAGGCTTATTTTCTGGCTTTCTTGTTGCAACCTTTATCGGGCTTTTGGGGGTCTTCTCGTGGGGAATTACGCTTTTCCCTTCACTTTTTTGTGCTAACGCCATTATCAATGCATTATTCAGCGACCGCTTAAGNGCTGGTTTATATCTTGGAACAATTGTTCCCCGCGTGTGGTTAAATACGCGTAGTTTCCACTCACTGTTTAATGCGTTTATTGTTGCAAATTTATTCACAAGCATGTTTGCAAGTTTGACCAATTTTCTGTATGCCACTTTATTCCTGAGGTTGAGTATGAATGATTTCGCGGTGCTGTCCATTGTTGCTGTTGGCGCTATGACTCTTAGTCTCCCTTTTCTGTTTGTTGTGGCAAAGATTACCTGCTTCTCGTTTAGTAGAGGTTTGGATCATGAAAGAATCGCTCACCCATTGGTTTCTTCTCTTTCAGGGCTGTGCGTAACATGTTGTTATATTTTTACGGTGAAGTTAGCATCCGCGTCATGTTTTTGGGCACTAATATTTTTCGTTGTGCTTCAACTTTTGCTTGCCTTCTTGATTTTGGCAAAAAACGTGCATAATCACGGCTTCCTTAACCTGCTTAAAGAGCTCACGATCACGATGACCTCTGTGGTACTGGTACTCGGTATTACAGGCGCAGTGTTTAGGCAAATCAGCAATATTGCCGTGCGACAAACAGAAATTTACATAGTTTACCCAGTATTGCTCAGTTTAGCCACTGCAGCAGGGGCCGTTTTTAGTTCAACCACCATCACAAAGTTTGTTTTAGGTCTTCTGGAGCCAAACTTCAACGGTATTCTGAAAAATGCAAAAAGCCTCTTCGGTATCTGGCTTGCTTCCATGTTTTCGTTTTTGACCTTGTTTCTATCACCTACCATAGTAAATATTGCATTGCCGCCCCCCTCTATGTTACGCGCATTCACGATGTTTCTGGCTTTGACAGGTTTTGTGGCGATGATTTTAATCACACTTTTAGCATATTCCTTCTCCGTTATTACCTTTAAAAAAGGACTCGATTATGGGCGCTTTGTTCTGCCCATAGAGTCTTCGTTTGTCAGTGTGTTACTGTCTATCGCGATGCTTATTGCTTTTATTCTGGTCAAATGACGTATGATTAAAATAACCTAAGACACATTTAACATAGTGAGGACGCGTTTGGATAAATGCCCAAATTTGAAAGGATAAAGTTCAAGCCAATCCCTGTCCGAGATCTCCTTCTCGAACTGAAGAACCTTTCTGAACTCATGGTCGACTTAGCCTATTCCGCAGCACTATTCAACGATGCCGAACTCGCCGAGGACGTGTTAGCCTTGGAAAACCGCATAGACACATTGGAGTATCTTTTGGAGATGGAAATGATGATTGCTGCGCAGGGAAACCCGAAGGATGCAGAAACTCTCATTGGCGTGGCAAAAGTTGCTGAAGCAACCGATAAAATTTCAGATGCTGCCGCAGACATTGCAGCGATCGTTACACGGAAAATCGGTGTTCACCCCATAGTAGGTGCTGTGTTCGAGAAAGTTGAAAAGCGTGTTTCAAAGATTCTTGTTCAAAAAAACTCGCCATTGGTAGATATGCAGATTGAAATGTTAGNCTTGCAGGCTAAAGCGGGCATCGACATAATTGCAGTTCGCCGTAACAAAACATGGATCATCGACCCGAAAAAGTGGGGGCATCTCATGGCAGGCGACATCTTGATCATTCGTGGGCCCTCTTCAAGGATTAAAGATTTCAAGGTTATGGCTGAAGGTAGAAATGGTGGAACACTGGTATGACAAATCACAATGATTTTAATTTGATCGCTTCGTCTCTTGTGGAGCTTAAAGATACATCTGAATTGATGATGGACCTTGCATATTCCTCTTTGTTACTGAACAGCAGAGAACTTGCCGAAGAAGTATTGCGTCTCGAAGAATACGTTGACAATCTGCACACTAGTTTTGAAATGCTCGCGCTAAAAAGCAACTTCAGTAAGGAAGAAGCCTCAGGTTTCTTAGGGCTGATCCGCTTAGGCGTCGCTGCTGAGAAAATTGCTGACGCTGCAGCTGATATGGCTGAAGTAGTTTTACGCGGAATTGAGCCTCATCCCGTTCTGAAGCTTGCGATAAAAGCGGCGGAAGAAACGGTGGCTCAAGCATGTGTAACAACAAATTCTCCATTACTAAATTCAACAGTTAAGGACGCTTGTATACAGGAGCGAACAGGTATGACTTTGCTGGCCATAAAGCGTGGCGAAAAATGTATACGCCCAAAACCTGAGCTGGTAATCAAGGAAGGCGACGTGCTTATTGTTTCTGGTTACGTCCAAGGAGTTTCAGGGCTGAAGCAACTGGCCTCTCCAGATGATAATTGCATCGGAGAATAAGTGGGTATCCATAAATGCGAAATTAATGTTTCCCGCCCTTGTTGCAGCGGGTCCTTACAATGGCTGAATACAACGGTTACGGCGTTATTTGGGCAAATGCGACAGAGACCGATTAGCATGTTTAATTTTTGGTTCAAACGGGCACGTTTCTTTTAGCTATCAACTGTGGCTGCTGCTTGTTTGATTCTTATTAGGTGCATTTCATCTTTTACGTTGCGGCCAAAACACAGAAGACCATAAAAAGTTGGGCGACTGCGGTTTTTCAGTTACTGCTTATCGCCCTTTTTCTTTTTTTCCTGCGCTTTCTCCTCGTTTTCAATTGTTTTTGTTNCTTCTTCTTTCTTTTCCAGTTCAGCTGTGATTTCCTCGATTGGTTTTGGAGGTGGAGTTGTTGCCATAGTCCAGCCTATCCAAGCGCCTATTGCCATCACCGCGATGAAAGCTAGCAAAACAGGAATTGCAACAACCCAGAACTGTACCTTTTCTGTGTCATTAACGCCTACTACGCTTAGCCATTGCGGATAGAACAGTGTCACGGCATAAAGCACAGCAATCAAAAGGCAAACGATGAGTATTACACCGCCAATTGCTTGATCTTTACTGACCATTTGAATACTTCACCACGATATGGCTTGTTTACTTTTCTCCAGATTTAAAGTTTGCCTTGAACACAGATGTATGACTACGTGGTTCCCATTTCCCATGTGCTAAGGTATTTTCTTTGCTCTTCAGTTAGTTGATCGATACGGACCCCGAGTGTTTCCAGCTTGAGTTCTGCAACTTTTTCATCTATGTCTTTCGGCACGGGGAAAACTTTGGCAGCCAGTTTTTCTCCTGTTGCTAAATACTCAACGCATAAGGCTTGGTTTGCGAAGGACATGTCCATCACTTCAGATGGATGGCCCTCCGCGGCAGCAAGATTTACTAGCCGCCCCTCAGATAGAAGGTAGATTCTATTTTGGTTTCTAAGTTTGTATTCTTCCAAATTTGGTCTCATCATTCTTCGAGAAATCGCTAATTCTTCCAAGTCTTTCAAGTTTATTTCCACATTGAAGTGCCCGCTATTGGCAACAATTGCCCCGTCTTTCATTTTCAACAGGTGTTCCTTTCGTATTACGTTAAGGTTGCCCGTAGCCGTTACAAAAATGTCACCTATGGCTGCTGCTTCATTCATAGGCATTACGCGTAGTCCGTTCATCACCGCCTCCAGTGCTCTGAGCGGATTGACCTCTGTTACGATAACGTTTGCTCCCATCCCTGCAGCGCGCATGGCGATGCCTCTTGCGCACCAACCATAGCCGCAGACGACAAAGTTCTTGCCTGCGATAAGTGTGTTTGTCGCTCTCAATATGCCGTCTATAGTGCTTTGACCCGTTCCATATCGGTTATCAAAAAGGTGTTTTGTGTATGCATCGTTCACCGCGATAATGGCATATTTCAGACTACCCGTTTTTTCCATGACTCTTAGCCTCAAAACTCCTGTTGTTGTTTCTTCGGTTCCGCCCTTGACCTTCTTTACGAGGTCAACGTGTTTACTGTGTAGTGTACCTACAAGGTCTGCGCCATCGTCAAGCGTTATGTTAGGTTCATATCTCAGAACATTCTCGATGCATTCATAGTACTCCGCCGCTGTTTGTCCTCGTTTCGCGTAAACGTGAATACCTTCTTGAGCCAACGCTGCTGCAACATCGTCTTGTGTAGACAACGGGTTAGACCCGCAAAGTGCAACTTCTGCTCCTCCAGCATGCAATGTTTCCACGAGCACGGCAGTTTCTTTTGTTACATGGAGACACGCCCCAAGCACAAGCCCTTCAAGAGGCTTNTCTTTCTCAAAGCGTGTTCTAATCTGCTTCAGAACAGGCATATGCGATGAAGCCCATTCGATTTGAAGTCTGCCTTGCTCGGCAAGCGATTCGTTTTTAACGCTGAACGGCATTTCCATTTAATATTCACACTCGCCGAAAGATCAGCATGACTGCTTATTTAGTATTGCTTTTAGAAACAATTAACATCGCTGCCCTCCCATGCTGCGCGATTAAGACTTGCTGCGACCGTTAGAGGTTGCTGTGAAACCTTAAAAGGCTGCAGCAACATGCTACTCTTTGGGTCTGCCATCAAAATGTCCAATAACAGCCTAATGAAAATATCCAAAGAAGCTTTTGAAGAATATTTATCCTCGCTATACGACTGCAAAGTGACGATCAAAAGCTTCCGCAGAATAGGCGAGACGCAACAGACGGCGGAACTAAAAGGCTTCGGCTACGGCTTCCCATATATTATAGAGTTCATAGCTAACGGTCTTAACAAACGTGTTGTGCTGGAAACCATGCGACCAGACGGTTTCGGGCATGAGCATTTTTCAGACAGAGCGCATGTTCTTCTGTGGCAAAATTACGCGTTCAATCGGTTACCGAAGCACGTTCATTCGGTAGATGTAGGCGGCTTCGAACAAGATTCGCGCCTAAAATCCGTCGGAAAATGCACCGAATTCTTCATTCTGACCGAATTTGTTGACGGCTCTTTATACCATAAAGACCTTGACAAAATAAGAGACACCGGCGTGCTGGCTCCATTAGACAAGGAGCGCTGCTTAGCGCTTTCAAACTACTTAGTTGAAATACACAGGCTTAAGCATGATGCACCGAACCTGTATGTCAGGCGAATCAGGGAACTTGTTGGGCACGGAGAATGCATTATGGGTTTACTGGACAGCTATCCCAGTGACTTCAAAGGTGTAAGCGAATCTTATTTTGTAAGAATAGAAAAGAAATGTGTCGACTGGCGCTGGCGTCTCAAGAAAAAAACTCATAGACTTAGCCAGGTTCACGGCGACTTCCATCCTTGGAATGTGCTTTTCCTGCAGGGAACCGACTTTACAGTGTTGGATCGTAGCCGCGGCGAATGGGGTGAGCCGGCGGATGATCTTGCTGCATTAACAATTAACTACCTTTTTTATTCTCTGATGAAGCATGGTCAGATAGCAGACGAATTTGAAAGTCTCTTCCGCCTCTTTTGGGACAACTACCTTGAAAAAACGAATGACTTCGAAGTTCTCTCAGTTATCCCGCCTTTCTACGCTTGGCGCGGGCTGGTAATCGCTTCACCTGTTTGGTACCCAAATATAAGTGTACGTATACGTACTAAACTGTTCAAATTTGTTGAGAACGTCCTGGGCGTCGACAAGTTTGATGTGCCAAGTGTGAATTCCTATTTTGAATAAAACGCCTTAGTCGCCCCGCTACCCTTTTTCTGAAAATTATGATTGTTGAAATGGAGCTCCTGAAAGTTAATGCTGCTCCAACGAAAAAGCTAACCGACAAGTTCAAATGCTGCTACGGGGCATATATGTGTGGTTGCAAGAACTTTTTGTAATCAATTACGGTTTAACCGCGTAATGCATGTTTGTCTCAAGAGAAAACAGTGGCTGCAAAAGCTTTAAACCGTAAATCTTATTGATGCACTTGCACTTTGCTTTTCAGGGCCAAACAAATGGAAAAAACAGTAGCATGGTGCGTTTGGATCACTGGCTTACCGGGAAGCGGTAAATCGGTTGTTTCTAATGCTCTGCTGAATCTTTTGGAGCAGCGCAATGTGCATGCTTACCTTTTATCCTCTGATGCCTTGCGTAAAGTGCTCACACCAAAACCTGTTTATTCGCAGGAAGAACGCGACATGGTTTATAACACTATAGTTTATTTTGCCTCAATTCTTGTCAAAAACAACGTCAACGTCATCATTGACGGTACCGGAAATCTTAGANGATACCGTGACAGTGCACGCGCATGCATCTCGCGCTTTATGGAAGTCTACCTGCAATGTCCAATCGACGTTTGCATTGAACGTGAATTCAAAAGAGAAAAACTATACCATGCGCCAGCACATATTTATGCAAAAGCGCTGTCCGGTGAATCTTCCAACGTGCCCGGTGTGGGCGCGCCTTATGAGCCTCCATTAAATCCTGAAGTTATTTTGGATGCTGTAACAGAAACACCTGAGAGTGNTGCAGAGAAAATTTTGAATGCTCTCATTGTACGCGGCTGGATCTCATGATTCTACTCGTGTTGGCAGTATGCCTGCACGTATTGCAGGACCGTTTTTTCCTGTTCACGGTTTATCTTTTCCAGGCACCGCAATGCCCGAACTACCTCCGAAACCCTCGCCAACGCATGCACTTTATATCCCATTTTTTCTAAAAGCTGTGCTCCGCCTTGCTCTCTGTCCACAACAACGAAGAGATGCTTGACCCGAGCACCTAAACCTTCAAGAATTTTGAACGCCTCAATTTTCGAGTTGCCTTCACTGACCACATCATCTATCAAGACCACCGTGTCACCTTCAACAACGTCTGTGCCAGCGATTCGCCCTTTCACTCCATACGTTTTCTCGCCTTTCCTAACAACAATTCCTGGCAACTTTGCCTGATATGCGACCAACGGCAAGAGTAGTGCGCCCTTAAGCTCAATTGACGCAAGCTTATCCACCCTTTCATGTAGGGCTTTAAGCTCGGAGGCAATGGCAGATGCCACCATGAACATTTCCGTTGGCGAAGAAAGCAACTGTGCAATATCGATGTAGTAAGGACTCACTGTACCAGATTTGAGAGTGAAGCTACCAAACTTTATGCACCCTGTCGTGTACAACGCGGCAGATACCTTTTCAACTTGTGAGGACATGCCCTTTTCAACAAGCCTGAGTAGAAATGAAGACTTTTAACCTTTCGCCGTAACCGCTTTGGTGAAACATTGTTTTTAAATCCAGTTAAGCCTTGGCGGTGAAACTCAAGCGTGCTTTCTGCTGACGCTGCTCCTATATGATTGTGATNCGCCTTCACGTTCACGCTAACCGTTCAATAACGAACTTTTACTGAGCGCTAGCCTAAAATTGGTTTGGCGCCTATCTCTTCAATACCTGACACTGGTTGTACCAAAAATGTTCATATTCATCCCAGGAAAGAACTGGCGTCTTTCTCTTGCCGAATTAGGCGCTTATTTTGCAGTCCGAGCCTACAGCATTAAAGTTGTCGAGGCCTCCGCGGCTTTTTTTGTGCTCAAAGGCTCAGCGACGCTTGAACGCGCAGTCATAGACGACCTAGGCGGCATCATAAAGATCGGCCGTGTAACGGCAGTATTACCCACCAGTATTGTTCGCGCCGCATTTATAAACGATGAACACGAAGCCCTCGAGAAAGTCAGAGCTGCTGTTTTATCAAACTCCACGGTCTCCGAAATAACTTCTCCACGCTCCGGAAAACCCTTGTTTGGCATAAGCGTGTACTCCNCAGATTCTTCTTTGCATCTAGCTGCAAGGAAAATCCACCGATTCATCGGTAGTGCTTTGAAAAGTGCTCTGGGAAATGTTGGTAAACATTTCCATTTCATAGGTTACCCGCCAAACAGAAGCATGCCGCAACTGACCGCAATCGAAGTTTTGAAAAAAAACTTGGTTAACAATAACGCCGAAATCCTTTTCTGTATTGGAAAGCGAAACTGCTACGCCGCAATTACCATCGCCGTTCATGACCCTTTAGAGTTTCAAAAAAGAGATGTGCATAAACCTGTACAGCGCAGGATTTTCGCGATGCCTCCGCGGATCGCTAGGATAATGATAAACCTTGCAGGATGTATGACAAACAAAACTCTTTTGGACCCATTTTGTGGAGTAGGAACAGTTCTCCAAGAAGCACTTTTAGCAGGTGCCTACACCATAGGCGGTGACATTAACCCATGGTGTGTTGAGGCTTCAAAACGGAACCTCTCGTGGCTTAAAGCTGAGTACTCGCAAGTCAACGTCAACTATGATATTGCACATTTCGACGCATGCCATCTCTGCTTCAAAGATTTAGATTCCATCGCGACTGAACCAGACCTCGGACCGGCGCTGAGCCAAGTTCCAACAGTTTCCTATGCTGAAAGGCTCGTTAAAAAGCTGAAGCCCCTATTCACGGCCTTCACCCTCGAGGCCTATAACGCGTTGCGCAAGCAGGGGCGTTTGGTTATGGTTACTCCATATTTTAGAACTCGCACGCGCGACTTTGTGGGTCTATCGATCGATGAAGATGCCTATACTGTTGGATTTAAGAAAGTTAACCCTATTCGTGAGGAAATGTTCGAGGACCATGTCTTATATGCAAGTATGTTTCCAACGAGCCCGCTGACTGATTTCGAAGCAAGGCATAAAGTGGGACGCGAAATCCACATTTTTGAGAAGTAAACCTCCTTTTTCAAATTTCGTATTACTCAATCACCGCGTTTTGGACAGATATTTGCATCGTTGACGCACTTGGCTTTTTCATAAACGCTTCAGCCTCCTGAAGCCTCATAGTTAAATTTTCAGGAATTAACCCTGTTCTTCACGATTGCCGCTGGCTATACGATTTTCAAGCAGCCTTCATCTTTCATTGATCACTGCCCCCTGTCAAAAAATATATTAAAAGCCAACAGGGTATTTGGTAGAAAAAGTTGTGAGGCTTGCGTATTTGGGCGTGTTAGGAAGAAATAAACTGAAGGAGTTGATAGACGCTTACAAGTGCATATATCCATACGATTACAATCTCTTGGACGGTGACGGGTACATACTTACAGTTAAAGAAGAAACGACATTACATTACCTGGAGCATAAAAACCTGATCTCTTACGAAGTTGTTTTCACCCCTCCTAATTACGTAGCGCATCTGACTGCCAAAAGCAAGTACGGCCGCATGGGGCTTTCCTTCTTAAACGCCGCGAAAGTTCACAGCGGCTTTATAGGGCGCTTGGCTTTGGAGCTTGTTAACCTCAGCAATGACAGACATCCAATTACAATTAAACGCGGTGACCCTTTTATGCACATTGAGTTCATAACACGCGAAGGCGACCCTTCCCCATACATGGGTGAATTTCAATTTCAATACTTGACGACTGAAGAAATCCAAATGTACCTTCCCATTCTCAAAAAAGTGTTTTCAAACTATGACGAACTTGCCGATATTTGGCTGAAGAACAAACGTCTTCAACCTTGACTCTTTTAACTTATCGGCGGGAAGTCCCCAGCGTTCAGGCTGGGGGATGAAAGCCGAAATACTTATTTTTT
>JGI24721J44947_10006461_pt1 | contig 15785 bp, 15 predicted proteins | sample YelNatPaOPGAMG01_FD_44947 | JGI IMG/M metagenome (IMG submission 44947)
AGGGACTCGAACCCTCACGCTCTCTCGAGCGCCGGCACCTAAAGCCGGTGCGTATGCCAATTTCGCCACGCCCGCAGCCTGCCGATCGTACCGCCTGCCGCACGGACAACGCCGTCGCGCTCGACCCTGCCTTGACTCCGGCGTCTCGAGCGCCCGATCCGATTTTCGAAGCGATGCGAGGTCGATCCCCGGGGCCAGGTCAGGACTTGTCCGTCAGCGCCGCGCACACCGCCGCGCGGTACCGTCAAGGGGTGTCCACAGAGCCCTCCCGGAGCCGTCGCCGCAGGCCCGCGCTGATCGCGTTGGTGATCGTCGCGGCGCGGCTGCCTGGCCCTGGGCTGGTGGCAGTGGTCGAGGTTCCAATCCGTCTCGGGTACCTTCCAGAACCTGGGATACGCGTTGCAGTGGCCGATGTTCGCGTGGTTCTGCGTCTACGCGTACCGCAAATTCGTGCGCTATGAACAGGCGCCGCCGGAGCCGCGCACCACTCAGGGCGCGACCGAGATACCCGCCGGGCTGCTGCCCGAGCGGCCCCGCCCGGCACAGCGACCGCCCGAGGACCCCGCGCTTGCCGAGTACAACGCCTACCTGGCCGAGCTCGCCAGGAAGGACACCCAACAGCAGAACAGGACGACCGCATGACCACACCCGAGACCCCCGGGGCGCCGGCGCCGGCGGTGCCCGCCGACAAGCTGCGCCCCGCGCTCCTCGGCTACCGAATCATGGCGTGGACGACGGGGCTGTGGTTGATCGCACTGTGCTACGAGATCGTGTCGCATCTGGTCTTCCACCACCAGATCCGGTGGATCGAGGTGGTGCACGGCTGGGTCTACTTCATCTACGTGCTGAGCGCGTTCAACCTGGCGATCAAGGTCAGGTGGCCGATCGGCAAAACCATCGGGGTGCTGCTCTCCGGGACCATCCCACTGTTGGGCATCATCGTCGAGCACTTCCAGACCAGGGACATCAAGGCGCGCTTCGGGCTGTAGAGCCTTGAGCGCAGGCTCACGCCCGGCCGCAAGCCGCCAGCTCCCGCAGCGAGGGCACCAGCAACGCCAGCGCGCGGCCCCGATGCGACACGGCATCCTTCTCCGCCGGGGTGAGCTGCGCCGCGGTGCGGTCATCGCTACCGGGGCCGTCGGGGACGAACACCGGGTCGTAGCCGAACCCGCCGTCGCCCCGGGGTTCTCGCGCGATCCGGCCCGTCCACTCGCCTCGGACGACCACCTCGCCGGACGCCCAGACCAGCGCGCACGCGGAGACGAAGGCCGCGCCGCGCCGTTCGTCGGGAACGTCGCGCAACTGGGCCAGCAACAGCGCGGTGTTGGCGGCGTCCGCGCCGTGGTCACCCGACCAGCGCGCCGACAGCACACCGGGCATCCCGTTCAAGGCGGCCACCTCCAGACCGGAGTCGTCGGCCACGCACGCCAGACCGGTGGCGGCGAACCCGTCCCGCGCCTTGGCCAGGGCGTTGTCCTCGAACGTCGCACCGGTTTCCGGCGCTTCGTCGAACGGCGGGACGTCGTCCAGCGACAGCAGTGTCAGGCCCGACAGCCCGGCACCGTCGAGCACCCGGCGCAGCTCGGCCAGCTTCTTGCGGTTGCGGCTGGCGACCAGCAGCCGGGTCACCGGTCGATCCGAGACATCGCGGTCACCCTCCGATAAGAACCACGACAAGAACCAGCTGTGGACACGACTACAAACTANCCGGACCGGCTAACCGGACATCCGTCCCCGAGCCGGTCCGGCGAGCCGCCCACCCGGGCATAGAAGACATACCAAGTTCATAGGCATTGACGGCACCGCCGGACGAGGTGCAATGTGATACTGGTCATATGACCACTGGTCACATCTGGCAGAGAGGCGACAGCTCATGACCACGAGGGACAAGTACACGGACGTGCCCACGCCCTACTCGTGGGAGGTCCCCAGCGCCGGTGATGCGCGCTTCACGTGGGAGTACGACGACGGGCGCGCGCGACTCCTTTCCCTCTACCAGAAGGGGAAGGACAAGCAGTGGGATGCCCAGTCACGCATCGACTGGTCGCAGGACGTCGACCCCAAGAACCCGGTGGGGTTGCCCGACGAGTTCCATCCGCTGTTCGGCAGCCCAATGTGGGACACCGCGGACGACGCACGTCGCGCCGAGATGCGCCAGCACTTCCAGGCCTGGCAGTTCTCGCAGTTCCTGCACGGCGAGCAGGGGGCGATGGTGTGCTCGGCCAAGATCGTCGAGGTCGTCCCGGACCTGGACGCGAAGTTCTACGCAGCCACCCAGACCATGGACGAGGCGCGGCACGTCGAAGCGTTCTCACGGTTCCTGCAGGACAAGGTCGACATGGTCTACCCGATCAACAAGCATCTGACGGCGCTGCTGGACGACACCCTGCGCGACTCGCGCTGGGACATGCCCTACCTCGGCATGCAGGTCCTCATCGAAGGGCTCGCGCTGGCCGCCTTCGTGCTGCGTGACATGGCGCCACCGGACTCGCTGGCCAAGCAGTTACTGGCCTACGTCATGCAGGACGAGGCCAGGCACGTCGCCTTCGGCCGAATCTCGTTGAAGGACTACTACTCCGCGCTGACGGAAGCCGAGCGCGACGAACGCGAAGAGTTCGTCGTGGACGCCTGCTACCTGATGCGCGACCGCTTCCGCGGCGAGGAGGTCTTCGAGACCCTCGGCCTCGACGTCAAAGCGTGTGCCGAGTGGGTCGACACGTCGCCGCTGATGATCCAGTTCCGCTCGCACCTGTTCAGCCGCATCGTGCCGATCGTCAAGGACATCGGGTTGTGGGGCGGCAAGGTGCAGCAGGCCTTCAAAGACATGGGCGTCCTCGACATGGCCGGCTTCGACATCGAGGCGCTGATGAAGGCCGACGAGGATCAGGCCGACGCGCTGGACAAGGCACACGCCGAGATGGCCGAGCGGGCCCTCGAGGTGGAGCGGGTGATCGCGGCGGGCGCGAGCTGAGCCGCTCGAGGACCTACGCGCGAGTTTTCTGGTTCAGCGGGGGGTTCAACGGGGGAATGTCCTGGCTCAGCACCGGTTGTGCCGCCATTTTCCTGTCGTAGGGGACTTCGCAGTCTTCACATCCCCAGATCAATTTGTGCATGTAACAGCCCACGCAGAAACCCAGCGTGGCCTCCGACCAGGTCAGGACAAAGCAGACCGCGACGACGGCCGCCATCGCCACGGGCGACGCGCCCAACAGCCGCATGGCAAGACACGTCGCCGCCAGGGCGGCACCGAGCAGCCAGGCGAACCGTTTCGGCCGCGTCGGCTTCCACACCGGCCGCATTCCCATCGTCAGCGCCGTGCCCAGGATGCCGGTGGGGCTGAACGGAGTCAGTCCGGTCGCCGCCGCAGCCAACATGTCGAAAAGCACGAGCGGACCGACAACGATCACCGGATCGGTTTCCGGACGCAACAGCAGTAATGCGATCGTGACGGCGGAGATGATGTTCAGCAGACCCGCCCGCGCGCGGGTCGCGACTTCGTTGACGCGCGGTTCCCCATGTTCCTGCGTCATTTGTCCCATCGCCCACCACGGCTGGTTGAGAAAAGCATGCTCGAGTGGGACTTGCCGATTGACCATGAGTTTGATCCTAAAGAAGCGGTGAAGCATTGGCCATGGACAGGCCACAGCCACGCTCACCGCGAACACTCCGTAGGAAACACCGGCGACCTGCCCGAAGCGCCGCTCCCCCTCATCGCTTCGCTCTGCATCGTCGCCGGCGCGGTCAGCTGCCGAACGACTTCGGTGGCGGCGGACCCTCGGGGAGCGCGCCCGGGTAGGGCAGCGCCAGGGCCTCGCGCTGGGCGGCGAACAACGTGTCGCAGGCACCCAATGCCGCGTCGAGCAGCTTGTCCAGCGTCGAACGCGGGAACGTCGCGCCCTCACCGGTGCCCTGAACCTCGACCAGCGTGCCGGTGTCGGTGGCGACGACGTTCATGTCGACCTCTGCGCGCGAATCCTCCTCGTAGGGCAGGTCGACGCGGATGCGGCCGTCGACCACGCCGACGCTGCAAGCCGCGATGGCACACGACAACGGCCTGGGGTCCGACAGCTTGCCGGCCGCCGACAGGTAGGTCACCGCATCGGCCAGCGCGACGTAGGCGCCCGTGATGGCCGCGGTGCGGGTGCCGCCGTCGGCCTGCAGGACGTCGCAGTCGACGGCGACGGTGTTCTCCCCCAACGCGGCCAGGTCGATGCAGGCCCGCAGCGACCGGCCGATCAGCCGGCTGATCTCCTGGGTGCGCCCGGACAGCCGGCCCTTCACCGACTCACGATCGGAGCGGGTGTGCGTCGCCGACGGCAGCATCGCGTATTCCGCGGTGAGCCATCCCAGGCCGGACCCCTTCCGCCACCGGGGGACGCCGTCGGTGACGCTGGCGGTGCACATGACCTTGGTGTGGCCGAATTCGATCAGGACCGAACCCGCCGGATGGTCGGTGAACCCCCGGGTGATGACCACGGGGCGAAGCTCGTCGTCGAGGCGACCGTCTTCTCGTTTGGACACCCGACAACCCTAACCAAGCGTGCAGCCGGTCGGGTCGCTCAGACCCGTTCGGAGCGGCGGATGTCGAACGTCTCGCCGCACACCACGGCGTGCACCGGGCCGTCGAACTCGGCCTTGGCCTCGCTGATCACGTCCTCGCGCGAAGTCCACGGCGGGATGTGCGTCAGCAACAGCTCGCGTACCCCGGCCTGCGCCGCGGCCCTGCCGGCCTCGGTGCCCGACAGGTGCAACGCGGGCGGACGGTCCGGCGAATGCGTCCACGAGGCCTCGCAGAGGAACACGTCCGCATCGCGAGCGAGTTCGACGAGCTGGTCGCAGAAGCCGGTGTCGCCGCTGTAGACGAACGACGCGCCGGTGGGGTCGGTGACCCGCAACCCGTACGACTCGGTCGGGTGAGCCACCACCCGCGGCACCACCGTCAGCGCGCCGAACGTCACGGGTTCGCCGTCGACCCAGTGGTGGACATCGAAAATGTCTGAGCAGTCGTCGATCTCACCGCCGTAGGGTGAGGACGCCGCCCCCAACCGCGACCACGTGTCGCTGGGGCCGNACAGCATCGCCTTGCCGTCGGGGCGGGTCGGGTGATACCGGCGCCAGACGAACAGACCCGGCATATCCAGGCAGTGGTCGGCGTGCAGATGAGACAGCAGGACGTGCACGGAGCTCGGGTCGGCGTAACGCTGCAGCGTTCCCAGCACGCCGCCGCCGAAGTCGAGCACCAGCGGCGGGGTGTCCGGTGCGCGGAGCAGATAACCCGACGCAGGCGAATCCGGGCCCACCACGCTGCCTGAGCAGCCGAGCACGGTGATTCGCACGGACACTACTGTGCCATGCCCGATACCGGCATGACGAAAACATGGCCGCATTTATGTGATCAGGATCTCCCCCGGCGCTGGCGGTGGGGAGGGTGGCGAACGGGCTGCACGCCGGTCACCGACGGACCCAGGAACCGGGCCGCGAGTTTGGTGAACGCCTCGGGATCGCCGGTGGCTTCGAACACCCGGCTCGCCGGCGGGGCGTCGGGACGATCGGGGTGTGGACGCAGCAGGTCGCGTCCGGTCAGCACCCGCAGTACTTCCTTGGCAGTTTCCTCCGCACTCGAAACGAGCGTCACTGTGTCGCCCATCGCCAGCTGAATCAACCCGGACAGCAGCGGGTAATGCGTGCAACCCAGCACCAGTGTGTCGACCCCGGCGCGCTGCAGCGGCTCCAGATAGCCCTCGGCCAGCCCGAGCACCTGACGTCCGCTGGTGACGCCGCGCTCCACGAAGTCCACGAAGCGCGGGCAGGCCACCGCGGTGATCTCGGTGTCGCGGGCGGCGGCGAACGCGTCCTGGTAGGCGTGCGACGCGATGGTCGCCTGCGTCCCGATCACCCCGATGCGGCCGTTGCGGGTGGTGGCGACCGCCCGGCGCACCGCCGGCAGGATCACCTCGACGACGGGCACGGCGTAGCGTTCGCGCGCATCCCGCAGGCACGCCGCCGACGCCGTGTTGCACGCGATCACCAGCGCCTTGACGCCGCGGTCGACCAGGTCGTCGCCGATGGCGAGTGCGTGCGCGCGGATCTCGGGAATGGGGAGCGGGCCGTAGGGCCCGTGCGCGGTGTCGCCGACGTAGATGATGTCCTCGTCGGGCAGCTGGTCGATGATGGCCCGGGCCACCGTCAGCCCGCCGACACCGGAATCGAAGATCCCGATGGGGGCCGGGGGCGGGCTCATGTGCTGCGCCGCCGGGTGGACGCGGTCTTGACGGCGCGGGCCTTGCGCTCCGGGCCGGACAGCACATAGGCGGCTACGACACCGGCGATCGCCCCGCACAGGTGGCCCTGCCACGACACGCCACCGCACGTGCCCAGCACCGGCATGGCGCCGAGCAGGATGCCGCCGTAGCCGACCAGGACCACCAGCCCGATGACGATGTTGCGCACCCGGCGCACGAATATCCCGAACACGAGCAGGAAGGCCAGCCAGCCGAAGATCAGTCCGGAGGCTCCGATGTGGTCGGTGGGGCCGCAGCCGCTGCCGACGTCGCCGATGAGCCAGGTGCCGAAACCACCCACGATCCACACGATCACGGTGGCCCAGACGAAGCGCGACAGCCCGGCCAGCGTCACGAGAAATCCCAGCACCAGCAGCGGCACGGTGTTGGCCATCAGGTGTTCCCAGCCGGCGTGCAGGACCGGCGCGAAGACGATGCCCCACAAGCCGTCGGCCTGCAGCGGCCTGATGCCGTTGGCGTCCAGCGAGTGCCGCGTCAGCTGGTCGATCAGTTCGACGAGGTAGAGCAGCGCCACGAAGGTGAGGATCGTGACCGCGCCGACCACCCACGCAGGCCGCGACGTCTCCTGGGCCGCCGGCGTGCCCGAACGCCCCTGCCGCCCGGTCATCGACGTCCCTTCGCCGGTCGCGCCCTCATCGGCCGAACGCTCCGGGCAACATGTCGCGGTAGGCCGGTATTCCGGCCACCGATTCGGCGCCGAGCACGCCGGCCAGCACCGCGCGCGCCACGCAATCGGCGGCCGCGGCGCCCACCTCGCTGACCAACCCCGCCTCCGGAGAGAAGGCGGCGGGCGTATCGACCGCGGGCGGCACCTCGACCGCGCCGGTGGCGAGCGCGAACACCGTGTCGCCGTCCAGTGGGGTATGCGCCGGACGCACCGCGCGGGCCAGGCCGTCCTGGGCGGCGGTGGCGAGGCGCCGGCAGGCCGCCGGGCTGAGCGTGGCATCGGTCGCCACGACGCCGATCGTCGTGTTGAGGGGGTTGGCCAGCGGGCTCAGCCTGGGCGGCAGCCGCGCGAACGCGTCGACCTGTTCGGGCGGCGGCGGCCGCAGCGCGAACTCCCGGATCAGGTCCGCCATCCAGGGCAGGCCGGTGGCCCGGTCGGCGACGTCGCCGGCGGAGTTCACCACGACGATCGCGCCGACGGTCACGCCGCACCGCAACGTGGTCGAGGCGGTCCCGACGCCGCCCTTGAGCACCCCGGCCCGCGCCCCGACCCCCGCCCCGACCGTGCCGACCGCCGGCACCGCGTCGCCACCCCGGGCGGCCTCACACGCCGCGTAGCCGAAGTCGGCGGTCGGCCGGCGGTCCCAGCCGCCGACGGAAAGATCGAAGATCACCGCACCGGGCACGATGGGCACCACCCCGCCCTCCATCGCGACGCCGCGTCCGCGTTCCTCGAGCCAGCGCATGACGCCGTCGGCGGCCGCCAAACCGTAGGCGCTGCCACCGGCGAGCAGCACCGCGTCGACGAAGCGCACGGTGTTGGCGGGATCCAGCAGATCGGTTTCCCGCGTGCCGGGGGCGCCACCGCGGCAGTCGACCGCGCCGACGGTCCCGGGCGGGGCCAGCACGACGGTGACACCGCTGGCCCATCCGGCGCCCGGCGACGCGTCGGGATCCAGTCGGTGATGGTGGCCGACGCGGATGCCTCCGACGTCGGCGATCGAGCCCAGCGGCGAGGCCGTCAAGATGACCGGGGCCCCATCAGCACCAGGACCAGGTATTCCTGCAGGACCGTCAGCCACTGGTAGACATCGAAATGGGCGGCCAGCGGGTGGTCGGGCGGCAGGCGGTCCGGGCCCTCCGGGCCGATCTCGAGCATGACCCCCAGCGTCAGCCGGATGTCGTTGACCGCCGACACCCAGGCGTTCGCCTGGTCCTCCGTCAGCTCGAACTTGCCGCCCCGGTCCGGGATCGTCTGCAAAAGTTTTTGTGCCGCAACGCGTTTGGCCTCGATGATCTCCGGCTCGTGCAAACTGCGCAGCGCGGCGTTCAGGTCTTCGGGAACCTCGGCGGAGGGCTCGCCGCCGGCGTCTGCCCTGTAGAAGTCGGGCAGCAGACGGCGCAGCGTCGGATCGCGCGGCGGTTCGGAGTTTCCGGTCTTCATGCCGGTGATTTCTTCGAGTTCGTCTGCCGGCGAGGAGGATTCACGCTCGTCGAGCAGGCCGATCATCGCGCCGACGAGGTTGCGGAGCAGCTCGGCCTCGTGGGTGGCCAGCGAGGACCGAAAGCGGGGACCCCCGGGGGTCTCGACGCGCTTCCATTTGCGCACAGGGAATCGGGTGCCCTCACCGGTCCTGCTGCAGGGTCGCCCACAACCCGGCAGCGTGCAGTCTGGATACGTCGGCTTCCATGGACTCGCGACTGCCCGCCGACACGACCGCCTTGCCTTCGTTGTGTACCTGCAACATCAGCTTGGTGGCATGTGGCTCGCTGTATCCGAACAACTTCTGCAGCACGTACGTCACATAGGTCATCAGGTTGACGGGGTCGTCCCACACGATCGTGACCCACGGACTGGTCGTGACCTCGAAAGGGGCGGCCTCGCGTTGTCCGGTAGTGCCCGGCCGCGACTTCGGCTCCGTGGGCGCTGACGCAACAACCATGGCTCCCAGGATAGCGAGCCACGTATCTGAATACCGAACCCGGCGCGGGGGCCGATACCGTAACGGAATGATCGACCCGGTCCCCGCTGGGCTGTTGACCGACAAGTACGAGTTGACCATGCTGGCGGCGGCGCTGCGCGACGGCACCGCCGCGCGCCGCACGACCTTCGAGCTGTTCGCCCGCAAGCTCCCCCCGGGACGCCGCTACGGCATGGTCGCCGGAACCGGGCGCCTGCTGGAAACGTTGCCGCACTTCAGGTTCGACGACGACGAGTGCCGGCTGCTCGCCGGGTTCCTGGACCCCGACACGGTCGGCTACCTGCGCGACTTCCGGTTCGGCGGCAACATCGACGGCTACGCCGAAGGGGAGCTGTACTTCCCCGGGTCGCCGGTGCTCTCGGTGACCGGCAGCTTCGCCGAATGCGTGGTGCTCGAAACGCTGGCGCTGTCGATCTTCAACCACGACACCGCGGTCGCGTCGGCGGCCGCGCGCATGGTCAGCGCCGCCGGCGGGCGTTCGCTGATCGAGATGGGAACGCGGCGGACCCACGAGCACGCCGCGATCGCCGCGGCGCGTGCGGCCTACATCGCCGGGTTCTCCGCCACCTCCAACCTGGCGGCCCACCGGCGATACGCGATCCCCGCCGAGGGCACCGCCGCGCACGCATTCACCATGCTGCACACGACGCGCGACGGACCCGACGAGCCCGCCGCGTTCCGCGCCCAGGTGCAGGCGCTGGGCGTCGACACCACGCTGCTGGTGGACACCTACGACGTGACGGCCGGCGTGGCCAACGCCGTGGCCGCCGCCGGCACGACGCTGGGCGCGGTCCGGATCGACTCCGGCGAGCTGGGCGTGCTCGCCCGCCAGGCGCGCCGGCAGCTCGACCAGTTGGGCGCGGGCGGGACCCGCATCGTGGTCTCGGGTGACCTCGACGAGTTCTCCATCGCCGCGTTGCGCGCCGAACCCGTCGACAGCTACGGCGTCGGCACCTCACTGGTCACCGGCGCGGGCGCCCCGACCGCGCACATGGTGTACAAGCTCGTCGAAGTGGACGGCATGCCGGTGCAGAAGCGCAGCACCCACAAGGAGTCACACGGGGGCCACAAAGAGGCGCTGCGCATCTCGCGCCCGACCGGCGTCGTCACCGAGGAGGTGGTGTATCCGGCCGGACGCCCGCCCGCCGTGGACGAACCGTTCCGGACCCTGAGCACTCCCCTGGTCCGCGGCGGCGTTGTCGTCGCCGAGACCGGTGCCCGCGCCCTGGTGCAGGCCCGCCGGCTGGCCGCCGCGGGCCTGCGCAGCCTGCCGTGGGAGGGGCTGGCATTGGCGCCCGGCGATCCGGCGATCCCCACCAGCCAGATCCCGGCCTGAGCCCCGCAGTGACCACGTCCCACGCATCGCCGACCGTGCCCGAGTTGTTGGCCGTCGCGGTGGCCGCGCTCGGCGGCAGTGCACGCGGCGGCCAACTCGAGATGGCCACCGCGGTGGCGCGGGCCTTCGACAGCGGCGAACACCTCGCCGTCCAGGCCGGCACCGGCACCGGCAAGTCGCTCGCGTACCTGATCCCCGCGATCCTCCGCGCCGTGAGCGACGACTCGCCCGTCGTCGTGTCGACGGCCACGATCGCCCTGCAGCGTCAGCTCGTCGACCGCGACCTGCCGCGGCTGGCCGAGTCGCTGGCCGATGCGCTGCCCCGAACGCCGCGGTTCGCGCTGCTGAAGGGCCGGCGCAACTATTTGTGCCTGAACAAGATCCACAACGGCGCGGCGGACGGCGACGACGCCGAAGGCCGGCCCCAGGAGGAACTCTTCGATCCGGTGGCGGTGAGCGCGCTGGGCCGCGACGTGCAACGGCTCACCGCGTGGGCGTCGACGACCGGGTCCGGCGACCGCGACGACCTGCGGCCCGGCGTTCCCGACCGGTCGTGGTCGCAGGTCAGCGTCTCCGCACGCGAATGCGTCGGCGTGGCGCGCTGCCCGTTCGGCACCGAGTGCTTTTCCGAGCGGGCGCGTAGCCGCGCCGGCGCCGTCGACATCGTGGTCACCAACCACGCGCTGCTGGCCATCGACGCCGTCGCCGAATCGACGGTGCTGCCCGAGCATGCGCTGCTGGTGGTCGACGAGGCGCACGAGTTGGTCGACCGGGTGACGTCGGTGGCCACCGCGGAGCTGACGTCGGCCACCCTCGGGGTGGCCACGCGCCGGATCGCCCGGCTCGTCGGTCCCGAACTGACTCAGCGGTTGGAGGCGGCCACGGCCAACCTCGCCGCCGCGATCCACGACGCCCCGCCCGGCCGCATCGATCGGCTCGACGACGAGCTGGCGACCTACCTGACGGCGCTGCGCGATGCGGCGAGCGCGGCACGGTCGGCGATCGACACCACCGGCCCGGGGCGGGCCGAGGCCGGGGCGGCGTCGGCCCGCGCCGAGGCGGTCGCCGCGCTCAGCGAGATATCCGACACCGCGTCGCGCATCCTCACGTCGTTCGCGCCCGCCATCCCCGACCGCACCGATGTGGTCTGGCTCGAGCACGAGGACAACCGGGGGTCGCCGCGGCCCGTGCTGCGGGTGGCGCCGCTGTCGGTCTCCGGCCTGCTGCGCGACCGGGTTTTCTCCCGGGCGACCACCGTGTTGACGTCGGCGACGCTGACGGTCGGCGGGTCCTTCGACGCGATGGCCGCGGCGTGGGGCCTGACCGCACCGGACACCGGCGGTGGGTTGAGGTGGCGTGGTGTCGACGTCGGGTCGCCGTTCGACCACGCGAAGGCGGGCATCCTCTACGTCGCCGCCCACCTGCCGCCGCCCGGCCGCGACGGCGCCGGGTCGGCCGAGCAGCTCACCGAGATCGCCGGGCTCATCACCGCCGCAGGCGGGCGCACCCTGGGCCTGTTCTCGTCGATGCGGGCCGCGCGGGCCGCCGCCGGGGCCATGCGGGAACGGTTGTCGACGCCGGTGTTGTGTCAGGGCGACGACAGCACCCCGGCGCTGGTCGAGCGGTTCAGCGCCGACCCGGAGACCTCGCTGTTCGGCACGCTGTCGCTGTGGCAGGGCGTCGACGTGCCGGGCCCCTCGCTGTCGCTGGTGCTGATCGACCGCATCCCCTTTCCCCGCCCGGACGATCCCTTGCTGGGTGCGCGGCAGCGAGCCGTGGCCGCCCGCGGCGGCAACGGTTTCATGGCCGTGGCCGCCAGCCACGCGGCGCTGCTGCTGGCGCAGGGCTCCGGGCGGCTGCTGCGCCGCGTGACCGACCGCGGCGTCGTTGCGCTGCTCGACTCACGGATGGTCACCGCCGGCTACGGCGCCTACCTGCGGGCCTCGCTGCCGCCGTTCTGGCAGACGACCGACGCCGCCTTGGTGCGGGGGGCGCTGGAACGACTGCGCACCGCGCCCGACGGGGTGTCGGCCTGACCCTTCGGGGCCGTTACCCGGCGAGGGTCACCAGGCCGAGCTCGGCGCTGCCGGCAAGCATCGGGTGGCGGGGCAGCACGCGCACGGTGTAGCCGACCGCACCGGCCAGCGGCAACGGCGTCGTCGTGGAGAACACCTCTTTCCCGCCTTCGGCGCCGCCGGTGTGCGGCATGTCGACGGTGACCGGGTCCTGCAGTACGTCGCTGGAGTCCACCCGGCCCAGCACCGCCTGCACGGCCACCTCGTCGGGCCGCAGTCCGCCCAGCCGCACGGTGGCGGTCAGGGTCAGCTTCGACCCGAGCAGCGGCGTGTCCGGCAGGCCGGTGCTGTCGACGTCGGNAACGCCGATCTTGGGCCACGCCTCTGCGACGCGCCGGCGGTAAGCGGCCAGTTCCCGCGCGGCGCCGAACCGACCGTCCTCACCGCCGCTGGTTTTGCGCAGCGACTGCGCCGCGGGCGTGTAGTACCCCTCGACATAGTCCCGCACCATCCGGGAAGCCAGNACCTTCGGCCCCAGCGTCTGCAGCGTGTGGCGCACCATCTCCACCCACCGGGGCGGCACCCCGTGTTCGTCGCGCTCGTAGAACTTCGGTGCCACCGCTTCTTCCAGCAGCGTGTAAAGCGCGTTGGCCTCCAGNTCGTCGCGACGCACCTCGTCTGCCAGACCGGTGGCCGACGGGATCTCCCAGCCGTTTTCGCCGTCGTACCACTCGTCCCACCAGCCGTCACGGATGGACAGGTTCAGCCCGCCGTTCAGCGCGCTCTTCATCCCGGAGGTGCCGCACGCCTCCAGCGGACGCAGCGGGTTGTTCAGCCAGACGTCGCATCCCCAATACAACAGCCGGGCCATCGACATGTCGTAGTCGGGCAGGAAGGCGATGCGGTGGCGGACCCGCGGGCGGTCGGCGAAGCGCACCACCTGCTGGATCAGCGCCTTGCCGCCGTCGTCGGCGGGATGGGACTTCCCGGCCACGATGAGCTGGATCGGCCGTTGCTCGTCGAGCAGCAGTCGTTCCAGCCGGTCGGGATCGCGCAGCATCAGGGTCAGCCGCTTGTAGGTCGGCACCCGCCGCGCGAACCCGATGGTCAGCACGTCCGGGTCGAAGGCCGTCCCGATCCAGGCCAATTCGGCGTCCGCCGCGCCGCGCTCCAGCCACGATCGGCGCAGCCGCGCCCGGACGTCCTCGACCAGCAGCGAGCGCANCTGCGAGCGGATCCACCACAGGTGACCGGGGTCGACCTGCTGCAGCCGCTGCCAGACNGCGGGTTCGCTCAACGAGTCCGACCCGGCGAGCTCGCGGCCCAGCTCCAGCCACTGCGGTGCNGCCCAGGTGGGCGCGTGCACGCCGTTGGTGATCGACCCGATCGGCACCTCGCTCCGGTCGAACCCGGGCCACAGCTCGNTGAACATCGCCCGGCTCACCCGACCNTGCAGCAGGGAGACGCCGTTGGCGCGCTGGGCCAGCCGCAGNCCCATGTNGGCCATGTTGAACTTCGCCGGGTCGGCCTCGGCGCCGAGCTCGAGGATCCGGGCGGTCGGCAGGCCCGGNAGCAACGNGGCCCCGAGTTGGTCGTCGAAGTAGCGCCGCACCATCTCCAGCGGGAACCGGTCGATACCGGCGGGCACCGGGGTGTGGGTGGTGAACACCGTGCTGGAGCGAACGACGTTCAGCGCGGTGTCGAAGTCCAGCCCGGAGTCGGTGACCAGCTCGCGGATGCGCTCCGCTCCGAGGAACCCGGCGTGTCCCTCGTTCATGTGGAACACCTCGGGCGCGGGCAGGCCCTCGTTGGCCGTGAACGCGCGGATCGCCCGCACCCCGCCGACGCCGGCCAGGATTTCCTGCTTGATGCGATGCTCCTGGTCGCCACCGTAGAGCCGGTCGGTGACGCCGCGCAGGTCGTGCTCATTCTCGGGCACGTCGGAATCCAGCAGGAGCAGCGGCACGCGCCCCACCTGCGCGACCCAGACCCTGGCCCGCAGCTGCGCCGAGTCGGGCATGTTCAGCTCCACCAGCACCGGCTCCCCGCTGGTGGTGTCCGTCAGCAGCCGCAGGGGAAGCCCCTGCGGATCCAGCGACGGGTAGGTCTCCATCTGCCAGCCGTCGGCGGTCAGAGATTGCCGGAAGTATCCGGAGCGGTAGTAGAGCCCCACGGCCACCAGCGGCACCCCTAGATCGGAGGCGGACTTCAGGTGGTCGCCGGCCAGGATTCCGAGACCACCCGAGTAGTTGGGCAACACCTCGGCGACGCCGAACTCCATGGAGAAGTACGCGATCGACGTCGCCATCTCCACNCCGGTGTCCTGCTGCTGCTGNTACCACAGGGGACGGCTCAGGTAGTCGCGCAGGTCGGCGGCCAGGCCGTCGAGCCGGGTCAGGAACCCCTCGTCGACGGCCAGCTCGTCCAGCCGCACCGGGTTCACCGCGCCCAGCAGCGCTACCGGATCAGAGCCGCACTGGGCCCACAGCGTCGGGTCGATGGTGGCGAACAGGTCTTGGGTCGGCTTGTCCCACGACCACCTCAAGTTGGTGGAGAGTTGTTCGAGGGCGACCAGACGCTCGGGCAGATGAGCACGGACGGTAAAGCGGCGGAGGGCTTTCACACGTCAACCTTACTGAGAATGCCACGCGGCGCAGCGCCACCAACCCAGTGTTCACCTTCACCTGGTGTGGCCTGACACTAGGATGGGTACCGGGAAGAAATGGGGCGCGACGGGAGTTTCCGGGCGTGGTCCCCCCACCGAGAGATTTCTCTCACGAGAGACGTTCCGCGACGAGGAACCTGGCGGCCTTGCCGCCGGACCGGAACACCCGCCCCGCGAGCAGCGTCCCGGCGACTAGGCGGGCAGATCGACTTCCCCGGGCGACGACTCGGTCCGGGCAGCGGGCGGAGGAGGAGCCGGACGGATGGAACCCGGACGGATGGAACGGAGCGGTGGTGCCCGGTCGTATCGAGATCGATGACGTCGCGCCCGTCGTTTCGTGCGGCGCGTACCCTGCCAAGGCGGTGGTCGGCGAGGTTGTCCCGGTCAGCGCGACGGTGTGGCGCGAAGGCCATGACGCCGTGGCGGCCACCCTGGTGGTGCGTTACGCGGGGCAGCGCTACCCGCAGGCGACCTTGGTCCGTCAGATCACGACGGTCGAGGCTCCCGAAAGGCCGGCCGGGACGCGCGAGGCGGGCGCGCCCCACCAGCATCAGGTCAGGCCGCAGCTGCTCCCCATGGCGATGGGCGAAGAGCCCTACGTGTTCCATGGCCAGTTCACCCCCGACCGCGTCGGCCTGTGGATGTTCCGCGTGGACGGGTGGGGCGACCCGATTGCCTCGTGGAAGCACGGGCTGGTCGCCAAATTGGACGCCGGCCAGGGCGAAGCCGAGCTGTCCAACGACCTGGTGGCCGGCGCACGGCTGTTCGAGCGCGCCGCGGCCGGTGTGCCGCGTGCGCGTCGCGATCCGCTGCTGGCCG
>JGI24721J44947_10006465_pt1 | contig 15777 bp, 12 predicted proteins | sample YelNatPaOPGAMG01_FD_44947 | JGI IMG/M metagenome (IMG submission 44947)
TTCCATTCGGAAAATGGGCTCACCTAGCCTACAGACCCTTCGCACTCTACTTCACCCAACTTAAAAAAGAAGCGGGGCTTCCATAGTCGCTTCCACACATTGTTCCTAGATAACTGGTTTCAAAATGCTATTTTTTATCTGCTAAATTGATGGGAACAGAAGCAAAAATAAGAAAGACTTGTTAACCTTACTTCTGATTTCTGCCTAAGGTCAACGCCACAGACCTCTAGGGAGTCGATCTAATAATCGCACTTTCCCTACGGTGAAATTGAATAGAAATGCTTCCTGTTTCCCAAGCCAGTTTTAGAATGATTGTTGAATTATTTTGCAACTATGCTTCTTAGCTAAGTATTATTGAATAAACGCTAATTTATAGGTAAGAGGGCTTACCGAATGCTTGTGAATCCCCAAATAGTGTTTACTATAATAGCGACTATGATCACCAGTTAAAACAGATTCTACCAGACAACTTGCATAAGATGATAAAATTACCGCCGTGTCTCTTCTTCAGCTTGCCCATTAGTCTTAACATAACGAACAATCCTATAAATCTGGGTGTAAGATTCGATTCTAATTGTTCCTAGCCGTCAAGGAAGCCAGGCAGTTCAAAACAATTGCGATACGAAATAGCTTAAATACTTCGCATTTAAGCATCCAGAATTGTGCCGAAGATAGAGTTCGGAGTTAGGCTACCTGTTTCTGGGCAATTAGCCAGCGTTGACAATATTAGGAAAGTTGCGCTACGAGCTGAAGAATTGGGTTTTGATTCTATATGGGTTAATGACCACGTGGCTTGGACAAAGTTCACCCACAAGCATCATATCTCTACTGGTTCAGCTGAGGCTATAGAAAGTAGGGAAGAGCCTCTCTTTTTCGAATCCTTAACCACACTAGCCTTTCTAGCTGCCACTACTAAAAGGATAAAGCTGGGTGTGGCTTGTGTAGTTTTGCCTTGTCGTAACCCTGTATATCTCGCCAAACAAGTCGCTAATATTGATGTATTATCCAATGGTAGGCTAATATTAGGTGTTGGTCTTGGGTCTAGAGCAACAATCCTAGCGAACGAGTTCAACGTACTTAACTATCCTATTGAATCCAGAACCGAAAGGTTTGAGGAGTACGTAACTATACTTAAGGAAATCTGGACCAAGCCTGTCGCTTCCTACTCAGGCAAATACTATCGATTTGAGGGTGTTGAGATGTATCCGAAGCCAATACAAATTCCTCACCCCCCTATATGGATAGGAGGGTGGAGTAAAGCCTCTATGCTAAGAGCTATTAGGTTAGCTGACGGATGGATTCCAGGCTGGCTTACTCCATCCGAGATGTGTAAGAGAGTAGAAGAGATGAAAGAGCTGGCTCACACTTTTGGCAGAAGAATCGAAGAACTAACGGTTGCGGTCGAAAAATACCTCTGTTTGTCTGTTAATAAAGACGAAGCTAGAATAAAAGCCTTGAAGACAATAGGTCAGAGCTTAACTACTTATGAGAGGAGAGTGAAGGACCTAAACTTTGCTCTAGACGTGCACGTTATAGGGGGTATAGACGAAGTAGAGGAGCAGATTAAGAAGTTCATCGACGCAGGGGTAAGCCACTTCGAGTTCAAGTTTATTTATAATTCTTTAGAAGAATTCCTCACGATGATGGAACTGTTTGCAGATAAAATAATTGAAAAGATTTGATGAGATGTGAATAAAGTAATGTTACAAAGTTTTCTTTCTTCGTTTCACATGAACACTTTAACCCATCTATCTGTGCCTATGCTTCTACCGCTATTTTTAAGGCATACTCGGCTTGGCGATTTTGTCAAGATCCTCTCCTTCAATAGAAAGTGGATTATTGAGCGACTTTTCCAACGTGGATAATCGCCACAATAAGATCTAGCTGAAATTTAAAGTGGACATAATATCGAATATAGGCATAAAAGGATGTCTAACTCAACATCAACCCCTTAACGTTCACGAAAAAACAAATATACGAGTGGAGGAACAACTATAGTTATGTCTATACCAGGAAGTAGGCATATTCATAGGCCAAAGATAGAACCTAATTATACAGACAAAGTGATTTTGAAGAAGTCAGATTGGAGGCATTTACCAGTAAAGGAGACTGCTGAAGGCTTTCGTGTATACTTTGAGTTCCCTTCATACACTTTAGATGCTCACTTAACTAAATTACCTCCTGGTGGCCGATCTCACAAACATCGGCATTTGGACGAAGCTATTATCTTAATACTTAAGGGCAAAGGATACAGTCTTATAGAAGGCAAAAGAGTGGATTGGGAGGAAGGCGATGTATTGTTCATACCTAAGTGGGTATGGCATCAGCATTTTGCAGACAGCTCTGCAGATGTTGAATATTTTGCCGTAACAAACCAGCCATTGCTAGAGAATTTAGGTAAACTCAACCTCACCGAAGAGGTTGAGGAACAACTTCGTTGATGATTTCAGCTGTAGTTTACGCCCTCCTCTCTTCTTTTTTCCACGCCTTACACGTTGTAATCCTGACCCCCATACTTAAGCAAGGAGTTTCACCTAGAATAGCAGCCCTTTACACATTGGCCATCGGAACCTTGATTACTGGGATCGCTTCCTTTCTAACTTTGCCTTTCCTCTGCATAATGTTAACCTCACCTCTTCTCCCTATCCTACTTTTGGTCTTTTCTGGTTTGTTAGGTCAAGGATTAGCCAGGACTGCCAATTATTATTCTGTGAAATTTATTGGTGCTGCGAGGGGGAACCTATTAGTCAACAGTGCACCCCTTTTCGCTTTACCCGTTGCTTTTACAATTCTAGGTGAAGTGTTCAGCATTAACAAGATAATAGGAGCTATACTATTAATGACGGCTATAGTACTAACCAGCAAAGAAGCAGGAAAAATAAAAGGAGAAGAATACAGCTCTGGAGGCGCTTCAAAAATTGGTGTACTATTAGGAATATTAGCTGCTATATTATATGCGGTAGCTCGTCTTTTGAGGAAAGTTGTTGTAGATTTTCTTCCCTACCCCTTGCTTACCTCTTTCATAGCCAACGGGGTGGCTATACCTCTAGTTTTGCTAGAAGAGAAGCAGAGTAGCGCTAAGAGCCGCGTTTTTTTACCCTCATTGTATGCCTTACCATTGAGTTTAGCGGGTTGCCTCCAAGTTTTAGGTATTATAATGGAGTTCATGGCCTACGGAGTAGGCGAGGCTTCTATTGTTATACCAGCTCGGAGCACCACACCTATCTTCACCGCTTTCCTATCTTTGGCGTTGCTTAAGAAGTATGAAAAGATAACGCCGTATTCGCTTATAGCTTGTTTTATTGCAGTATTAGGCATAGTGATTCTTTCTCTCTAGATCTGAAATTCATTAGCCGCTAATAATTAGCTCGCTAAATCCTGTTCGCTTCTGACTTCTACTTGGGTACCAACGTTATCGCCTCAGGGGGCACGTAAATGTAGACCTTCTCTTCGTGAAGGTCACTATCTATTAAAGGACAATACTTATGCGTACTAACTATGAGTTGCTTTTCCCCAACCTTTACTCTGTGATCAGTGACCCCTCCCCTATACTCTCTAGCTATAATCAAGCCTTCTAATACATTAGTTGGATAAGGAGGTTTAGCCCTCTTAAGGGAGATTTCGCTCGGTCTTATAACGACCAAGCATTTGCTGCCTTTGTTTAGGTGGTGTAAAGGTAGCTTACATTTTAATGCCGTACCCACTTCTTCTATGAATATCGTGCCTTCTTCATTATATGCCGCCTGTAGCGTTCCTTCAAATATGTTTGCTCTTCCTATGAACTCAACAACGAACGTATCCCTAGGTTTCTCATAAATTTCTTGTGGTGTTCCTTCTTGTACAATCCGACCCGCGTTCATTACTGCTATCCTGTCTGAAATGGCAAATGCCTCTTCCTGATCGTGAGTAACATATACAACAGTGACGCCTAGGCTCTTCAACAATTTACGAAGCTCCGACCTCACACTTTCTCTTATTTTGGCGTCTAAGTTGCTCAAAGGTTCGTCTAAGAGTAAGAGTTGTGGGTTATAAACGAGGCTTCTTGCTAATGCTACACGCTGCTGCTGTCCACCACTAAGTTGGAACGGATACCGGTTTTCGAAGCCACTTAGGCCTACCAATTCCAAGATCTGTCGCACCCTCTTTTTAACTTCTTCCTCTGGTAGCTTCCTCATCTTCAGACCGAAACTTACGTTTTCATATACAGTCATGTGAGGCCATAAGGCATAGTTTTGAAATACGAAACCAACTCCACGCAAATATGGGGGCACAAAGATACCTTTCTCCATATGCGTAACTATTTTATCACCTATTTTTATGAGACCTGTTTCTGGAACCTCCAACCCAGCTATACACCTTAGCAAGGTACTCTTGCCGCATCCACTGGGTCCCAATAGTGTGAATATGCCACTCTCGAACATGAAAGAAACATTGTCCACTGCTACCATTGTCCCAAATTTCTTAGTTACGTCTCGGACTTCTATCATTTCCACGTTCACATTTACAATTAACTCCTCTTAAACTTTACCAGCGACGGCCCCTAAAACGAGCAAGAAGACCCAACCTCTTAACTTTTTCCCTTACTTCTAATTCATTTTTTAGGTATAGCCCGAGTTCCCTTGCTCTTTCGAAGTATTCTCCACCTCCTAGGGAGTAACTCTTAGTTATAGGTTCATTCATCCTTTTTTGGATATATGCGATAAAATCGCCTATTATGCTTTCCTTAGGTAGAACCAGTAACTCCTTATCGAAAGCACACATCGCCGCATTATACCCGGCTAATATGCCTGTGACTGTGACATCACATACGCCATGCAAAGGCCCCGACTTCTCACCCGCGCAGAAAAGATTACTATACCCTTCTACACGCATATAATTATCTCTTTTAGCCATAGAGAGAAACCTCACAAAGCCAGCTTCACCAAACTTAACCGGGTTTTGAGCGTGCTCAATCATTGCGTATTCAAAACCCGGTATTTGCCTAATCCTTTCCAAGGGGAAATATGTTAGATGAAAAGCTTTAGCCACCGGCCCAATATTTATGAGAAAAATATTCTCCGCCAACTCCTTCTTATCAAAGGCCGTCGAGGCCTTTATCTTTAAAATCTTATAATTTATCAGCTGTTGTGGAAGTGGAACAATCGCCTCCCCATCTTCCTCTAACTTCCTCTTTATATCCTCCGAAAGGGTATCCTTATAAAAGCATACAGAAGCTACCCGCCCGCCTACATACAGTTTGCCATCTATAACCGACTCCCTCCTAACTTCTTTAGCCCGAGCTAGCGTCGTTATGCTAACTCTATCACCGTAAGTAGGACATCTTAAAATACACATCACACAACCTGGGCCATAAGTAGAACACTCTTCGATAGTTCCAAACGTTCCAGTCGCATCTACGAAAGCATCTGCTTCGTAAACTTTGCCTCCTTCGTCTTTAACCGCTTTTATTCTATCTTTTCCCTCCTTGACTATATCAATAATTCTACTTTCTAACTTGATCTTAATATTATATGAGAGAAGTAACCTCCTAATAAGCGGCTCACTTCTCGCTACATCATAGGAATAACCATTTTCCGTACCTGGTATGTAAACGTTCTCTTTGATCTTTAATGATTCGAGTGTTAGAAAAATCTCGTCAGCGCCCATTGCCTTCGCTTCAAGACAAGCGGTGAGTCTAGCATTCTGGTTCATCATACCTGCCCTAAGACCACAACCCAGTAGCATATCTGTCCTCTCAAAAAGTATAACCTCGGCACCTTCCTTGGCAGCTTGCAGAGCGGCAGCAGCTCCTGAAAATCCCCCACCTACAACAATTACACGTTTACAATCTACGTGCCTTGCTGTCAACCCAATTGCTTTAACCTCTTACTCCTACTATATCAATTTTTTCAAGAGGGGGAGGTTGTCGCTTAATTCCTGTTATCTATTTGGTTGGATTCTGTTGATGTGTTTGTTTGTAGGTTGTGGTGGGGGAGTGGGCTTTGATGTGTCTTGTCTAAGGTGCATCGTCGGAGGGGTGGCTACTGGAGGGTATACCACCTCGCCCACACCCTCGAGCTAGATAGCTTGGTTAGGGATATAGTTGTGCTTGTNNNGGAGTGTTGTCCTNCTGTGAGGGTTAGGTTGAGTGGGAGGGGTAGGAGGCCTGTTCACTCTTGGGAGAAGATGGTCTGCCTCCTTATGGTCATACTTGGTTTGAGTTTTAGGGATATGCAGAATATGGTCCCTAGGCTAGGCTTCCCTTGGGATGAACCGTATCCTGATCACTCAACCATACATAGGGCTTATCGCAAGATTCCCCATAGATTATCTTGAGTCTATGCTTGATAGGGTTGCTCATCTATGTATTAGGGAGGCTGGTTGGAGGAGTGGGGTTGGTAGCGGCAGACAGCACAGGTGTTGAAACTGATAGGTATGAGGTGGTGGTGAAGCCGAGTAGGAGAAAGAAGTGCTTTGAAGCTGTGAGAAGGCTCATCCACATCAAATACCACATAACAGCTATCATAGACCACCCCATATCATACTAAAGGCTAAGATAACGAGCTACAGATGCTCAGACTCAATAACACTAGTAAGCATGCTGAGGAGATTTAAGGCAATGAGAGGGTCGATATTCAACGCAGATAGAGCGTATGATGCTGAATACGTCTTCAAACACATCTACAAACTAGGAGTGAAGCCGAACATCAAGCAGAAAAACAACTAAGAATAACATCGAAACCGATCCTACTCCAATAGGCGACAACCTCATTAAGAGCGGTTATCTAAGTTCCATTGTGGAGGGTTCGGTCTGATAATGGGTAACAGTGAGAGAAGTGTATATGCACTTAAAATTGATCTTACCAAAAAGAAAGTTAAGAAAGAGCGTTTAAGAGAGGACTTGGTATCGAAATTCATCGGGGGAAGAGGCGTTAACGTCAAAATACTGTTTGATAATCTTGAACCTTCGGTTGACGCCTATTCACCTGATAATTTGTTGATTTTCGGTGTTGGTCCTCTTGTAGGAATATTTCCAGGTGCTGCAAGGCTTAATGTTACAGCCAAATCACCGCTGACAGTTCTAGGCGACTCAAATGCTGGGGGGGAGTGGAGCCCAGAACTTAGAAAAGCTGGCATTGATTATATCGTAATCTGCGGGCGGTCAGATGAGCCAGTATATCTGCGGATTTATGATGAGGATGTTCAAATAAAAAATGCGAGGCATTTATGGGGCTTAGAAACGTGGGAAAGTGAGCAGATACTTAAAGAAGATAATGATCCTAAAGCTAAAGTTGCTTCAATAGGTCCAGCTGGCGAAAATCTGGTACGTTTTGCTTCTATTAAGTTTGGACATAGAACTGCAGGAAGATGTGGACTAGGAGCAGTTATGGGATCAAAATTACTAAAAGCTATAGTCGTAAGAGGAACAAGCAGACTACAACCTGCAAATCCTGAAGCATTCATAGAAGCAACCAAACAAGCTCTTCAAAGGTTCGAGTCGAGTGGGCTGAAGAGCGGGCTAGGAGGCCCGATTGGAGGGACATATGGTAGACTTTGGTTTAGACATAACAACGCTTCTATGATGTTCACCAAACATATGCGTACGGGATTCTGGGAAGAGGCAGCGAAACTAGATCCAGCCATATTCTTTGGAAGATATAAAATCAAGAGAATCGGATGCTGGGGTTGTCCAATACGATGCACGTGTTATTATGAAATAGGTGAGGGGAAGTATAGGGGGTCTTTTACCAAGATTGAGTACGGTGAGATAGCCCCCCTAAGCGCAGGCGTCGGCATTAGCGATTTGGATGCCGCTTTAAAATTAGTGCAGATGGCTGATAGGTTTGGGATGGATACTAAATCGTTAGGGTGTGTCGTTGGTTTTGCCATAGAGCTTTACGAAGAAGGCATAATAAACGAACAGGATATTGGTTTTCCACTACATTGGGGTGATGAAGAAAACATTTCGAAACTTATCGAGACGATTGCTTTCCGGCAGGGGTTTGGAAGCGTTCTCGCCGAAGGTGAGCATAGAGCTGCCAAAATAATAGGGAGAGGCGCTGAAAAATATGATCTTACCGTGAAGTACATGGAGCCTCACGAACCATTACGAGCACAAGTTGGAAATGCCCTAGCACAATACTTGTCTACACGTGGCCCAGATCACTTAAGAGGAGCTTGTCATGCCGAGCGTGATCTGTCTCCAAGTGAAGCTAAAAAATTCTTTGGTCACGAGAGTATCGCCGATCCCTTATCATATGAAAACAAGGCATTAGCCGTCGTCTTTTTCGAACATATCGCAGCGTTAGCAGACATGCTTGGGCTTTGTAAATTTTTCACACAATGGGGTTCGATGTACAGACTCGATGTAAAGATGATGGCAAATCTTCTTACTACCGCAAGAGGTATTGAGTATAAAGATGCAGAGCTCTTGATGGCCGCTGAAAGAGTTATAAATACTGAACGTGCATTTATTGTAAAAGCTGGGATTAGGCGTTGCCACGATTACCCACCACGCAGAGAATTTGAGGAACCTTTCCCCAATGGTCCGTTTAAAGGAGTGAAGCTTGACAGAAAGAAGTACGATCAAATGCTTGATGAATACTATAAGTTACGCGGATGGGATCCTAGTTCTGGCGTTCCAAATAACAGTAAGTTATTGGAGCTAAGTCTAGACGATATAGCAGCGTCTTTGGCATCATGCTTACAAGTTTCACAGCAAGGAAGAGAAGCTGAAGATACGAACCCCGACTAGGTATCAACTATAGTCCCAGAAGTTAGCTAACGCAACATCCTTGAAGGAAAGGGTGATGTATGGTATAACAAAGCTTGCTGTAACTACACCGCTTTCTGCCATAAATCATCGACGTAGCAGAAGCAGATAACCTACCCAGACAACGAACCTGCGTAACTATCAATTTTGCAATAATGCGAGGCTCGTCAAAATAGCGTTCTGTTTTTGGTTTATTGTAGCTGTAAATGAGACTAAGGTTAAGATCTGGGGGAGTATATATGGGTGGCTAGAGATTTGGATACGAGAGAGGCGCTTGCTGTGGGGGTATCATACACAAGAAGCTCTTTAGACGCTGAAATCCTCATTAAGCAGGTCCTTCAATACTGTAAGAATAAGCCGCTCATATTAGTCGACCACGAACCTTGGTACGTGGATATGTTAAAGAAGAGGGGATCAGAATACCAGCAGGTAGCTAGAGGAAACTATAGAATCCTGGTTTCGCCAAGCTGTAGAGGAGGCTCAAAGCATTCTACAACAACTCCCAATCAAAGCAGCCACACAACCAGCAACCATATACATAGTAGTGTTCATCAGACTCTACAACCTAAAAATCAAGCTGAGCTTATCTTGACAACCCTCCCTGCGTTAACTTTATTAAGATAACACATAGGAGGTGAAAATGTGTTAGACCTAAAAATTATTGGAGGTAGGGTATTCCTGCCTGAAGGTCTTATAGTGGAAGCAGCTATCGGTGTGGAAGAAGGGAAAGTTGTGGCTATAGGAAAGGAAGCCTCTCTACCGAATGCTAACAAGGTATTGGATGTTCAAGGCAAGCTCGTTTTGCCAGGGTTAATAGACACACACGTGCACTTTAGGGATCCAGGCTATACGCATAAAGAGGATTTCGAGAGCGGCACGAAGGCAGCCGCAGCTGGCGGTATTACAATGGTAGCCGACATGCCCAATGTAAATCCTGTACCTGATACGGCTGAGAAGTTCAAGGAGCATCGAAAGAACGCATCCGAGAAGAGCGTAGTGGACTTTTCACATAACGCAGCCGGCACTAAGATCGAGGAGATACCAAAGATAGCTAGCGAAGGAGCTCTAGCTTTTAAGATCTTTATGATGATTGATGTGGGCAGAAGCTACCCTCATCCTTCGGCCACTGGCGTTAGAGACCACGGAGAGCTCCTTAAACTCTTTTCGACAATAGCTAAAACAGATAGACCCTGTATTATCCACCCTTGGGATCAGGATATCTGGGAAAGTATCTCACGTGAAAAAATCGAGAAAGGCGAAACCGATTTTAGAGAATATGCAAAGGCAGTAAGGGCCTATGACTCCATTATATTTAATCTAGGTATAAGCACGGCTCTTGAGTTACAGAGGGTCACCGGTGTTAAACTCCACATATCACACCTCAGCTCTAAAAGGGGGTTCGAGCTCATAAACGCTGCTAAGAGACAAGGCCGACAAGTTTCCTCAGAAGTAAACCCTAATGACCTCTTCTTATCCAGCAATTGGGAGAATATAGAGAAGCACGGTCCTTACGCTTTAAGATGGTGGGTTCCGGAAGAAGACGCTGAATATACTTGGCGTGCTGTAGTTTCTGGGGAGGCGGATGTTATAGCCTCAGATCACGCGCCACATACCAAAGAGGAAAAAGAAGTGGGGTGGAGAGACATGTGGAAGGCTGCCGGTGGCGTAGTTGGAATAGAATGGTATTTGGGTCTATTGTTAAATGAAGTCAACAAGGGTAGGATAACGTTAGAGAGATTGGTTAAGCTTTGCTCCGAGAACCCTGCTAAACTTTTCAATATATTCCCGCGGAAAGGTTGCATAACGATAGGATCAGACGCTGACTTCGTAATAGTAGACTTGAGAAAAGAAGTCAATCTAGATGATGTAAAGATCTACACAAAATGTGGCTATAACCCATATAGGGGCCGTGTGGTCAAGGGATACCCTGTAATGACGATCGTAAGAGGAGAAGTAATAATGAAGGACGGCGAGGTAATTGGAAAGCCGGGTTACGGTAAATTCATTGCCCCCTTAACTTCTCCTGCATAGCCCAAAACACACGTTCACGCGTGAGGGGTAGTTCCCTAAGTCTTACTTTAACCGCGTTGTAGATCGCATTTGCGATAGCTGGAGCTACAGCTAAAATCGGAGCTTCTCCCATTCCTCTAGCACCAAATGGGCCAGTAAAATATGGTGTTTCCACAGTAACAGGTACTACTACAGGAGCGTCTAGAGGGTAAGGTGGTTTATAATCAGTTAAGTTAGGATTAATTATCCAACCGCTCTCGTTTAGAACGAGCTCCTCACTTAATGCATATCCTAAGCCCATTATAGCGCCGCCGATAATTTGAGTTTCCACAAGTGCAGGGTTGATGGCTCTTCCGACGTCTACCGCAACTACCAACTTTTCTACTTTCACTTCGCCAGTTTCCACGTTCACTAAAACTTCTGCTCCTGCAGCTGTAGGGGTGTAGAAGGCTACCACTCTATCGGCTACAGCTGTACCATACTCCTTGTCGAGCTCGGGTAAAGCCTCATACCACAACCCCCAGCCAATAAGGACGCCTTCGTCTTTAACGAATTTACCTGCGTGTGGTACTTCCTTGAATAGTTCACTAGCATGTAACAGTTTTGATCCATTTTTAGCTTCAACTACATAACCTTCTTCAAAGTCTAGATCTCCTTCTGCTTTAGAAAGTAGTTTAGAGGCCAGCCGTATGATCTTCTTCCTTAAGTCTCTACAAGCTAATATGACGGCGTTTCCGCAATTGTAGAGTTGCCTGCTACCACTAGGTCCTGTACCAGCCAGCTCGACTAAACTATCAGCTCCATAGTTATATGGGATGATTGTTATATCGTTGATGTTCATCTTTAACTCCTGAGCGGCTATCTGAGCTATACCTGTGTAAATTCCTTCACCGACATCTACTAGATGAGCCCAGATCTCTACTTTTCCATCAGACTTAAGCCTAGCCAATGCTGTAAAAGGTGAGTTGGCAGGAGACCACTTAGCCCCTATAGCCACTCCCGTCCCCTTTTTCCAGCTTGAACTCGCCTCCTCTTCGAAGCTCAGCCTTTTGTTAACTTCAAGTAGACAACGCCCATAATCTACGTTGTAGATCCTTTCGCCTATCACGCTCTTTTCTCCGTCCTTCAAGAAGTTCTTAAGCCTAAATTCAAGAGGATCCATTCCTAACTTTTCAGCTACTACATCCATTTGGCTCTCTATCGCAAATACCATCTGTGGACCGTAAGGCGCCCTCATATTCTGCGACGGAACGTGATTGGTGTAAACCCTGTATGCGTCAAGCCAAAAGTGTTTATATCTGTAAACAGAAGTTGACGCATATATTGCGTTTCTTAATAATATGTTGGATCTTCTTGCATAAGCTCCTCCATCGAACAACGCGTAAATCTTTCTCGCTATTAACACCCCTTCCTTACTAACTCCATCCTTGATAGTAATTTTAGCAGGATGTCTAACGGCTAATGTTGTGAAGATTTCCTCTCTAGTGAGCTGAAGTTTTACGGGCCTCTTTGTCTTTAAACTCAGTGCGGCGCATATTGCAGCCAGCTCCGTATCACCCTTCATACCGAACCAACCACCTACATAGGGCATTTGAATAACTCTTACAGATGAAGGCGGCAGTCCTAAGAATTTACATACTGCTTCGTGTACATCATTAGCGTTCTGCGATCCTATATACACAGTTAAGTGAGTCGGAGTGTACTCACTTACCACCGCCAAGGGTCCTAAAGGTAAGTGTTGTACCATTTGCGTAGTATAAGTATTCTCCACTATTACATCCGATTCTTCAAACCCTTTTTCTAAATCGCCAACTCTTACTTTGACATAAGAAGCTATATTTCTACCCCATTTTGTTTCGTGGACTAAAATCGGAGGAGGGTCGCTTAAAGCTTCTTCAGCCCTTAAGACAAAAGGAAGCAACTCATATTCTACATCTACTTCTTCTAACGCGGCTTCTGCTACCTCTTCATCTTCGGCAGCTAGAGCCGCCACCGCTTCGCCTACAAATCTAACCCTATCAACTGCTATAGGAGGTGGCCATTCAGGCGTATATGTATAATAAAAATCCCTTCCAGTTACAACAGCCTTTACCAGCTTTAACCTTAAGGCTTTCTCCGCGTTAACAGACTTGATCATAGCATGCGGATAAGGGCTCCTTTTAACCTTAGCATAGAGCATATTTGGAAGCTTCAGGTCATTAATGTAAAGAGCTTCTCCTCTAACTTTTTCCTTAGCATCTAGCTTCGTCAACCGCTTTCCGCACCACAATAGCTCTTCAGCCCAATATTTTTGAACACTCATCCTACTTCGTTCACCTCGCTATAAGTTATTAAGGCTTATGCAGATTTATCCTTAAACTAACCTTCTCCGCCAGCATCCGAAGACGCTGCTAGCCACCTAATTCTCGATGCCAACATCTAACACAGCGCTTCAACGAGTGCGCTGCTCAAAAGTTTCAAGAACAGTGCCGTTTGCTCTCAATATGTTTTTATATTCCTACCTTGCCGAATAAAGAGGAGGAGAAAGAGATATGGATGTGGGCAAGATTTCGATAGCAATCTCAATAATAGCTTTAATTCTATCCGTTGCGACGATTGGTTACACAACGGTCGCTGTACTCCCCCTAGCTACAAAGGTAGAAACTCTCTCCACTTCCGTTACACAGCTAAGTCAACAGATAGGCGCAGCCAAACCTCCAGAACTCTTCGCCGGTGAATGGGCATTATACGAGAAGGCAAAATCTGAAGGCAAACTCGTAGTTTACACTGTTTGGGATGTGGTGGATATAACGACTCTCTTACGAGGCTTTCAAAAAAGGTATCCAGGTATAGAGGTGGAATACTGGTCAGCTAAGAATCCTGAACTAATTACCAGAGTTATAGAGGAGTTCAGAAGAGGCGCTAAGAGTGTAGATGTAATAGCGAGTGATTCAGCCCCACCCATGTTATTCGCCCAAGGAACTATAGAACCTTATGAGACCGTACAAAAAGATAAGCTCTTAGTTCATGATCCACGGATGCCGATCGTCAGCATACAGATACAGATCTTGGCTTATAATACGAAGCTATTGAAACCAGAAGAGGCTCCTAAGAGTTGGGAAGATGTTGTTAACACAAAGGCCAAAGTAGCCTTAGATGACCCCCTGAGGGGAGGCCCCCTAACTTGGCAGCTCATAGCGCTAAGAGACTATTGGAAGGATGACAATAAGTGGGTCGCATACATCAAGGCTCTTAAACAACTCAAAGCTCCCATCTACAGAAGCACATCACAAATGTACAGCCTATTGGCAGCTGGAGAATATGCCCTTGCAATCCCGATCTTAAGCCAAGATCTGCTTCGAGGCAAGGAACAAGGTGCTCCTGTAGAGTGGGTCAAGACAGCGCCACCAATTCTCGTACCTAGGTTTGCGGCCATATACAAACTCGCTCCACACCCAAACACAGCCAAGCTTTTCGCAGAATGGCTTATAAGCACCGAAGGGCAAGAAGCATTTGCAAGCTTAATGAGAACACCATCTGTAAGGAACTTCCCATCACCCATCGCCCTAGAGAACATGTTCCCTAAAGGGACACCTCTTATCTTAGTTAAGTTCCCCGATAATCCCAGCGAATACATAGAAAAGGAGATCAAACCTATCTGGGAGAGCGCATAATTTCAGTGTCTCTAATTTTTTATTTTTCCATCTTAACATGAAGAAGAACTGGGCGATTCTTCTTAACTTCCTTAATGGTTCCCTTTAAACTATCCTTAAAGCCTTCTAAATCCTCAAACGGTCCGAAAGCCATTACACCGTAAGCCTCAGCTAACTTAACATAGTTTACCGCTGGATCGACAATATAACTGTACTGCTCTGCTCCCCTTAAATCTCTTCCCCTCCTTTTAGCTACCTCTAGAGCGTGCTGCCAACTATGTCTATATCCTTGATTGTCCAGTAAAATAACTAAAAGAGGTAATTTTAGCTTAGCGGCTGTCCAAAGCGCAGAAGCTACGTATAGTAGGTCACCATCCGGCTGAAAGTCCAGTATAATCCTTCCCTCTTCTTTCACAGCCAAAGCTACGCCTATGGCTGCAGGTAAATTGTAACCCAACCCTCCACCCCAAGAGTGACCAAAGTACCTATAAGGCCTATCCATAACCCATAGACGCCTTTCCCAGCCTGGCCGCCCTCCTAAGCTGCCGGCTCCTATAACCCAGTNTTCGCCCTTAATCACATCCCAAATCGTGTAGGCTAAGGATGGGGGCGTAAATCTACCCCCTCTCACGTCACTTAAGGCTTCTTCTAACCAATCTCTTCTCAGCTGTTCATGACGCTCCTTGATCCTGAGCTTACGCGCCTCAATCCTTTCTTTGCAAACATTATCATTACTTACCTTTTCTTGAATCCCCTTGACAAGTTGGCGTATTACTTTAGCCGTATCGGCTATGGCTGTAAAGTGTACTTCCTGAAGCCTCTGATAATCAGCTATATTCCCCCTGCTCTGCGGCTCATAAGCAGTTACGTGAAAGATTTTGCATTCTTTTCTAGTCACACGTCCACTCACGTTTCCATAATGAGACGCTTTAGATAACGCCCCATACAAATCTTTCACATCTAAAGCCAATATAGTGTCAGCCTCTGACAAGATAGACGAACCAGTTAGATCAAGCGGATGGTTATTTGGAAAATTCAGCCTCCCATATAGGTCGACAAGCGCAGCTCCTGAAGCCTCAGCGAGCTTCGGCAGCTCATAAAACGCATTCTTATTACGTCCTACGAAATCTGCGACGATAACGGGAAAATCCGCCCTTAACAACTCATCTTCTACCTTAGAAGCTACTTCAACATCAAGCGCACCTAACTCAGGAGGGCTAAAAAGNGCCAAATTAGGTACGAACCNATCTCCTAACCTTTCCTCCTGTAAGTCCTGACTTANACATACATAAACTGGGCCCTTCGGGTCACTCATAGCAACCCTATATCCTCTGATCAAGGAGAGGACGCAGCCTTCTAAACTTGTTGGTTGGTCATACCACT
>JGI24721J44947_10006466_pt1 | contig 15774 bp, 11 predicted proteins | sample YelNatPaOPGAMG01_FD_44947 | JGI IMG/M metagenome (IMG submission 44947)
TTGGTGATCGCCGCCGTCAGCGTCGTCTTGCCATGGTCAATGTGACCTATGGTCCCTACGTTCACGTGCGGCTTGGTCCGCTCGAATTTCTTCTTGGCCATTGGAGCCTTCCTCCCAAAAGGTGCGGGCCGGATCAGGCGCGGGCCTGGCGCCGGCCTAATATCTCTTCCGCCAAAGCGGCGGATACTGGTTCATAATGATCAAACTGCATGGTAAAGGTGGCCCGCCCCTGGGTGGCGCTGCGCAGCACCGTGGCGTAGCCGAACATGGTGGCCAGGGGCACCTGGGCCTTGACGGTCTGGATGCTGCCCCGGCTCTCAAGCCCGGTAATCCGCCCCCGGCGGCTGTTGATCTCCCCCATGACCTCGCCCACAAATTCTTCCGGCGTCACCACCTCCAAGGCCATAACCGGCTCCAGGAGGACCGGCCGGGCCAGCCGGGCCGCTTCCTTGAAGCCCATGGAGGCGGCGATCTGAAAGGCCCGTTCCGAGGAATCCACTTCATGGTAGGAGCCGTCCACCAGCCTCACCAGGAGGTCCACCATGGGGTAACCCATGATGCCGGTCTCAGCCGCTTCCCGGACGCCCCGCTCCACCGCGGGAATATATTCCTTAGGCACCACCCCGCCCACAATTTTGTTCTCAAAAACCACACCATCGCCGGCCGGCAGCGGCTCGACTTCGAGAAGGACGTGGCCGTATTGGCCCCGACCCCCGCTCTGGCGCACAAAGCGCCCTTCAGCCCGGGCCGGCTCGGTGATGGTCTCCCGGTAAGAAACCTGGGGGCGGCCCATGCGGGCGTCCACCTTAAATTCCCGGATAAGGCGGTCCACGATGATCTCAAGGTGCAACTCCCCCATCCCGGAGATGATGGTTTCCCCGGTTTCCGGGTCGGTGTGCACCCGGAAGGAAGGGTCTTCCGCCGCAATGCGGGACAGGGCCATCCCCAGCTTGTCCTGGTCAGCCTTGGTCTTGGGTTCAATGGCGATATCGATGACCGGTTGGGGAATCCACAGGGCTTCCAGGGTAATAGGATAGCGCTCATCACACAGGGTATCCCCGGTGGTGGTGTGACGCAAGCCTACGGCGGCCACGATCTCCCCGGCAGCGGCCTCCGCGATTTCCTCCCGCTTGTTGGCGTGCATCTTGAGGAGCCGGCCGATGCGCTCCTTGGTGCCCTTGGTGGCGTTCAACACCGTGGAGCCGGATTTCAAGGTGCCCGAATATAAACGCAAAAAGGTGAGATGCCCCACGTAAGGGTCGGTCAGCAGCTTGAAAGCCAAGGCCGCTAAGGGCTCAGCCTCGGACGCGGCCCGCTCCACAATCTCGCCCTTGGGGCCGATCCCCTTGACCGGCGGTTTATCCAGGGGGGAGGGCAGATAATCCACCACGGCATCCAGCAGGGGCTGCACCCCCTTATTTTTGAACGCCGAGCCGCACAGGGTGGGAACCAACTGAAGATGGATGGTCCCCCGGCGCAGGGCCTGCTGGATCAGATCCACCGGCACCGGCTCGTCCGCCAGGTACAGCTCCATGACGGCATCGTCCACTTCAGCCAGGGCTTCCAGCATCTTGACCCGCTGGCTCTGGGCGGCCTCCCTATACTCGGCGGGAATCTCAATAATATCGTAGTCCAGACCCTGGTTCTTGTCATGGTAAACCAGGGCCTGCATATTGATCAGGTCAATTACCCCCCGGAAGCGGTCTTCCTCGCCCAGAGGCAACTGAATCAGCACCGGGTTGGCATTAAGACGCTCCCGCATCATGCCGACACAGCGGAAGACGTCAGCCCCCACCCGGTCCATCTTGTTGACAAAGGCCAGCCGCGGCACCTGATACCGGTCCGCTTGGCGCCATACGGTCTCGGACTGGGGTTCCACCCCGGCCACCGCGTCGAAGACGGCCACCACCCCATCCAGGACCCGGAGGCTGCGTTCCACTTCGATGGTGAAATCCACGTGCCCCGGCGTGTCGATGATATTGATGCGGTGGTCCTTCCAAAAGCAGGTGGTGGCGGCGCTGGTGATGGTGATGCCCCGTTCCTGTTCCTGCACCATCCAGTCCATGACCGCCTGGCCGTCATGCACCTCACCCATCCGGTGGGTGACCCCGGTGTAGAACAGGACCCGCTCCGTGGTAGTGGTTTTCCCGGCGTCAATGTGCGCCATAAACCCGATATTGCGGACGCGGGCCAGGGGCGTAATCTTCTGCGCCATAATTTATCTTTACCAGCGATAATGGGCGAAGGCCTTGTTGGCTTCGGCCATCTTATGGGTATCTTCCCGTTTTTTGATGGCGCCCCCGCGGTTCTGGGAGGCGTCGATGAATTCTCCGGCCAGTTTGACTTCCATGGACTTTTCAGCCCGGCTCTTGGCAAAGCCGATAATCCAACGGATGGCCAGGGACACCCGCCGGTCCTGGCGGACCTCCACCGGCACCTGGTAGGTGGCGCCGCCCACCCGCCGGGACTTGACCTCGATGATGGGCTTGACGTTGTCCATGGCCTGGTGGAATACCTTCAAGGGGTCTTCCTTGGTGCGTTGCCCCACGATCTCCAGGGCATTATAAAAGATGCGTTGAGCCACACTTTTTTTGCCCCGGCGCATAAGACCGTTGATGAAGCGGCTCACCAGCGGGTCCTGGTATTTCAGATCTGGAGCGACGGGTCTTTTGACCACTCCACCTTTTCTGGGCATTTCCTAACTCCAGTTTTCGGTTTTCGGTTTTCGGTTCTCGGTTTTCGGTAGTTTAGGCAACTTTTACTGAAACCCGATAACCAATAACTGAAAACCCTATTTATTTCGGCCTCTTCGCCCCATATTTGGAGCGCCCCCGGCGCCGGTCCTGGACTCCCGAGGCGTCCAGGGTCCCTCGCACTACGTGGTAGCGTACTCCGGGCAGGTCTTTCACCCGGCCCCCCCGGATGAGCACCACAGAGTGCTCCTGGAGGTTGTGGCCCACCCCGGGGATNTATGTGGTCACTTCAATGCCGTTGGTGAGGCGCACCCGGGCCACCTTGCGGAGAGCCGAGTTGGGCTTTTTCGGGGTGGTGGTATACACCCGGACACATACCCCCCGTCTTTGGGGGCAGCTTTGCAACGCGGGCGAAGCCGTCCGCTTTTTCTGTTTCTCCCTGCCCTTTCGGATAAGTTGATTGATGGTCGGCATAGCTTCTCCGGCCCTGAATTCGCAAGGCCACTAAAAAATGTAATTTATACAGACTTTCTCTTTTGGTGTCAAGTTTTTCATGGGGCCGGCAACTCGGGTTCCGCAGCCGGCAACTCCGTCGGGGGCGCCGGCGCCTCCGGCGGCAGTTCGGGGGCCCCTTCGCTGACTTCCTGCGCCAGCTTGATGTTGACCTCCCGGTATTGCGGCAGACCGGTGCCCGCGGGGATGAGGCGACCCATGATGACGTTTTCCTTGAGGCCCCTCAGATAGTCCACTTTGCCCTGAACCGAGGCGTCGGCCAAAACCTTGGTGGTCTCCTGGAAGGAGGCTGCGGAAATCCAGCTGTCTGTAGTCAAGGAAGCCTTGGTGATGCCCAGGAGCATGGGCTCACCGGTGGCAGGCCGCTTGCCCTGGCGGATGGCTTCTTCGTTTTTCTCCTCGAATACCCATTTCTCCACGTGTTCCCCGATGAGGAAGTCGGTGTCGCCGGGATCCACCACCTTGACCCGCCGCAACATCTGGCGGACGATGACCTCGATGTGTTTGTCGTTGATCTTGACGCCCTGGAGGCGGTAAACTTCCTGGACCTCATCCACCAGGTAGCGGGCCAGTTCCTTGAGACCGCTGATGTTCAGGATGTCGTGGGGGTTGGCGGAACCGTCCATAAGGGGCTCGCCGGCCCGCACATAGTCGCCTTCCTGAACGGCCACGTGCTTGCCTTTGGGGATAAGATATTCTTTGGGCTTGCCCACTTCGGGAGTGACCACGATCTTCCGTTTGCCCTTGATGTGACGTCCGAAAGAGACCACGCCGTTGATTTCGCTGATAATGGCGGTCTCCTTGGGTTTGCGCACCTCGAAGAGCTCGGCCACCCTGGGCAGCCCGCCGGTGATGTCCTTGGTCTTCATGGTTTCCCGGGGGATTTTGGCGATGACGTCCCCCGGAAAAACTTGGTCCCCTTCGTTCACCATGAGGATGGCCCCCACCGGCATAAAATACCGGGCGTAGGCCACCGAGCCGGGGATGCGGGCCGTTTGCCCGGATTCGTCCTTCACCGAAATCCGGGGCCGGAGATCAGGGTCCTTGGCCTCGATGATCAGCCGGGAGACCTTGCCGGTCACCGGGTCCACCCGTTCCTGCATGGCCTCGAGGATATCCCCGAATTTTATAGTGCCTCCCACTTCGGTGAGTATGGGGTTGGTAAAGGGATCCCACTCCGCCAGTTCCTGGCCCGGCACGACTTCCTGTCCGTCCCGCACCTTGAGTTGGGCCCCGTAGGTCAAGGGATAGCGCTCCCGTTCGATGCCCTTGTCGCTCAGGATGACCAGTTCCCCCAGGCGACTCAAATTCACCAGCTCATGATAGCGGTTTTCCACGGACCGCACGTTCTCGAAGCGCACCCGGCCGGGAACCCGGGCCACGTGCCGGCTTTGCTCGGCCCGGCGGCTGGCGGTGCCGCCGATGTGGAAGGTGCGCATGGTAAGCTGGGTGCCGGGCTCGCCGATGGATTGGGCCGCCAGGATGCCGATGGCCTCGCCGATGTTCACCTGGGTCCCGTGGGCCAGGTCCCGGCCATAGCACTTGGCGCACACCCCCCACTTGGTCTGGCAGGTGAGCACCGATCGGATCCACACCTTCTCGATGCCGGCGTTTTCGATGCGCTCGGCCGCCTCTTCGTCGATCTCTTCGTTGGCCTGAACCAGAACCTCATTGGTGTGGGGATCTATAATGTCCTCGAGCGCAGTGCGTCCCAGCACCCGGTCCTTGACCCGCTCGATGATTTCGCCGCCCTCCACCAGCGGAGTGACGTAAATGCCGTCGATGGTGCCGCAATCCAGTTCATTGATGACCGCGTCCTGGGCCACGTCCACCAGGCGCCGGGTGAGATACCCGGAGTTGGCGGTCTTGAGCGCGGTGTCGGCCAAGCCTTTGCGGGCGCCGTGCGTGGAAATGAAGTATTGCAGGACCGAGAGACCCTCCCGGAAGTTGGCAGTGATGGGCGTTTCGATGATCTCGCCGGAAGGCTTGGACATCAGGCCCCGCATGCCGGCCAACTGCTTCATCTGGTCCTTGCTGCCCCGGGCCCCGGAGTCGGCCATCATAAAGATCGGGTTGAAGCTGGCCACCTCCTCCACGTGGGTGATGGTCTTGCCGGGATGGTCCGGGTCAGGCTCTTCCACGCTGATGGTTTCCCGGGCCATTTCTTCCATCATNCGGGCCGCGACCTCGTCGGTGGCCTTGGCCCAGATATCCACCACCTTGTTGTATTTTTCGCCCTCGGTAATTATGCCGTCCAGGTACTGCTCCTCCACCTGGGCCACTTCGGCCATGGCCGCGTTCAGAATCTCCGCCTTCTGTTGCGGGACGATCATATCCTTGATGCCGATGCTGATGCCCGCCTTGGTGGCGTAATGGTAGCCCAGGTTCTTCAGGCGGTCCGCCAGAAGCACCGTTTGCTTGATGCCGCTTTTGCGGTAGGCGTAGGCAATGAGCTTCCTGACCTCCCGCTTGGTCATGGTGGTGTTCACCATGCTGAAAGGCAGCTCCTCGGGGAGGATTTCCGACAGAAGGACGCGCCCCACCGTGGTCTCGTAGATCTTGCCGTCAATGCGGACCGGGATGCGGGCCTGGAGGTGCACCTCCCCCTGGTCGTAGGCCAGGCGCACTTCCTCCGGCGAGGAGAATGGGATAGGCTTGTGGCCGTTCTTGGCCACCCTTTCCCCCTTGGCGAAGGGCCGTTCCCGGGTGAGGTAGTAGAGCCCCAGAACGATGTCCTGGGTGGGAATGATAATGGGGTCGCCGTTGGCCGGGGACAGAATGTTGTTGGTGGACATCATCAGGGCCCGGGATTCGATCTGCGATTCGATGGACAACGGCACGTGCACCGCCATCTGGTCGCCGTCAAAGTCGGCGTTGAACGCGGTGCACACCAGCGGGTGCAGCTGGATGGCCTTGCCCTCGATCAGAATGGGCTCAAAGGCCTGTATCCCTAAGCGGTGCAGGGTGGGGGCGCGGTTCAGGAGCACGGTATGTTCCCGCACCACCTCGTCCAGGATGTCCCAGACTTCCGGGGTTTCCCGGTCCACCAGTTTTTTGGCCACCTTGATGGTGGTGGCATGGCCCTTGGCCACCAGCTTGTGGAAAATGAACGGCTTGAAGAGCTCCAGGGCCATCTGCTTGGGCAGCCCGCACTGATGCAGCCGCAGCTCGGGGCCGATGACGATGACCGAACGGCCCGAGTAGTCCACCCGTTTCCCCAGGAGATTCTGGCGAAAACGGCCCTGCTTCCCTTTGAGCATGTCGGAGAGGGATTTTAAGGGCCTTTTGTTGGGGCCGGTGATGGTGCGGCCCCGGCGGCCGTTCTCGAAGAGCACGTCCACCGCTTCCTGGAGCATGCGCTTTTCGTTGCGGATGATGATGTCCGGGGCGTTGAGCTCCAGCAGCCGTTTTAAGCGGTTGTTGCGGTTGATGACCCGCCGGTAGAGATCGTTCAAGTCGCTGGTGGCGAAGCGGCCGCCGTCCAGGTGCACCAGGGGCCGCAAGTCCGGGGGCAGCACCGGNATAACCTCCAGCACCATCCACTCGGGGCGCTGGCCGCTTTCGCGGAACGCGTCCACGATCTTCAGGCGCTTGGCCAGCTTTTTGCGCTTGGCGTCAGAGCTGGTCTTGGCGGATTCTTCCCGGATCTCCACGGACAAGGCCTCCAGATCCACCCGCTGAAGCATGTCCCGGATGGCCTCGGCCCCCATGCCCGCTTCAAACGCATCCCCGTACTCTTCCCGCAGCTGGCGGTAGCGCTCCTCGGAAAGGAGGGTTCCCACCGCCAGGTTGGTGTCCCCCGGGTCTATCACCACGTAGGCCTCGAAGTAGAGAATTTTTTCGAGGTCTTTAAGGGTGATGTCCAGGAGGTTGCCGATCTTGCTCGGCAGGCTCTTCAAAAACCAGATGTGCACCACCGGCGAGGCCAATTCGATATGGCCCATGCGCTCCCGGCGCACCTTGGACTGGATCACCTCGACGCCGCACTTTTCGCAGGTGATGCCCCGGTGCTTCATGCGCTTGTATTTGCCGCAGTTGCACTCGTAGTCCTTGGCGGGTCCGAATATCTTGGCACAGAACAGCCCGTCCCGCTCCGGCTTGAAAGTGCGGTAATTGATGGTCTCCGGCTTTTTCACCTCGCCGTGGGACCAGGAGCGGATCATATCCGGGGAGGCCAACGACAGGCGGACCGCCTCTATGCTGAGGGGGTCCTCCGGCCGGGCAAACAGGCTGTTCAGATCTTCTAATTTGACGTCCTTGGGCTTCTCCATAATTTATTCCTTGGGGGCTTGGAGCTTGAGGTCTGAGCTTTAAGGCTTTGGTCTTGCCGCCTTAAGCCCACAGCTTCCAGCCTACTCCTTGTCTTTCTCCCTGACCGTTTCAGACTTGATGAGTTCCACATTCAGGGCCAGACTCTTGAGTTCGCGCACCAGGACATTGAAAGATTCAGGCAAACCAGCTTCCAGGTCGTATTCGCCCTTGAAAATCTTCTCATATATACGGGTCCGTCCGGCCACGTCGTCGGATTTGACCGTCAGAAACTCTTGCAAGGTATAAGCCGCGCCATAGGCTTCCAGGGCCCAGACTTCCATTTCCCCCAGGCGCTGGCCGCCGAACTGGGCCTTGCCGCCCAGGGGCTGCTGGGTGACCAAAGAATAAGGGCCGATGGAGCGGGCATGGATCTTGTCCGCCACCAGGTGGTGGAGCTTCATCATATACATCATCCCCACCGTCACCTCGCGGTCGAAACGTTCGCCGGTGCGGCCGTCATAAAGGACGGCCTGGCCCCCTACGGGTAGACCCGCTTCTTCGAGACAGGCCCGCACTTCCTCTTCATTGGCCCCATCGAACACCGGGGTGGCGATGTGGACTCCCTCTTTATAATGTTTTTTCCAAATGTCCCGGAGCTCCTCGAAGGTGAGTCCCTCCAGTTCCGCCTCCAGGTTCGGATCCCTGAAGAAACGGATCAGCCGCGCCTTGATGTGATCCAGGTCATAGTAGCGGTCCAGCATCTCGCCGATCTGTTTCCCCAGGGCATGGGAGGCCCAGCCCAGGTGCGTTTCCATCACCTGGCCCACGTTCATGCGGGAGGGCACCCCCAGGGGATTCAAGACGATGTCCACCGGGGTCCCGTCTTCGAAGTAAGGCATGTCCTCTTCCGGCATGATGCGGGAGACCACGCCCTTGTTGCCGTGACGGCCGGCCATCTTGTCGCCCACGGCCAGCTTGCGCTTCATGGCCACGAAGACCTTGACCTTCTTGATAACCCCGGGAGGGAGTTCGTCAACCTTGCGCAACCGGGAAAGCTTGGCCTCAAAGACCATGTTCACCAGGTCAAGCTGCTCCTGGTAGTTGTCCAGGAGCCGGTCCACCTGGTCTTCCAGCCCGGCTTCGGCAAAACTCACATGACGCCAGAATTCCAGGGGCTGCCGCTTGACCAGTTCCGGGGGCACCTTCTGGCCCTTCTCCAGAATAATGGTACCCTGGCGCTCATCCTCGATATTCTCGGACAGGTCTTTACCCACCACCAGGTCGGCCAGCTTCTGGCGAAAGCTCTGGGTAATGATGGTGATCTCGTCGGCCTGGTCTTTTTGCAGCTTGGCCACCGCTTCATCTTCAATGGAGCGGCTGCGGTCGTCCTTTTCCACCCCTTTGCGGGAAAAGACCCGGGCGTCGATCACCACACCCTCAATGCCCGGCGGCACCCGGAGCGAGGTGTCCTTGACGTCGCCAGCCTTCTCCCCGAAGATGGCCCGCAGCAGCTTTTCTTCCGGAGTGAGCTGGGTTTCCCCTTTCGGGGTGATTTTGCCCACCAGGATGTCGCCGGGCCGCACTTCGGCGCCGATGCGGATGATGCCGCTTTCGTCCAGGTCTTTCAGGGCCTCTTCGCCCACATTGGGAATGTCCCGGGTGATTTCCTCTTTGCCAAGCTTGGTGTCCCGGGCCATCACCTCGAACTCTTCAATATGGATGGAGGTGAAGACGTCGTCCTTTACCAGACGTTCGCTAACCAGGATGGAATCCTCAAAGTTGTAGCCGCCCCAGGGCATGAAGGCCACCATGACATTCTTGCCCAAGGCCAACTGCCCCATTTCCGTGGCCGGGCCGTCCGCAATGATCTGGCCCTTTTCCACCAGGTCGCCCTTGCGNACGATGGGCCGCTGGTTGTAGCAGGTGTTCTGGTTGGTGCGCTGGAACTTGGTGAGCTTGTAGATGTCCACCGGGGAGTCGCCGCCGCCGTTGCCGTCCGTGGCTCGGATGACCACCCGGGTGGAGTCCACGTCCTCCACCAGGCCGCTGCGCCGGGCCACCACGGTGACCCCGGAGTCCCGGGCCACCACGCCTTCCATACCAGTGCCGATGAGCGGGGTGCTGCTGGTCAGCAGCGGCACCGCCTGGCGCTGCATGTTGGAACCCATGAGAGCCCGGTTGGCGTCGTCGTGTTCCAGAAAGGGGATCAAGGACGCGGCCACGCTCACCAACTGGCTGGGGGACACGTCCAGATAGTCGATCTTGTCCGGGCTCACCATGACGTATTGACCGCCCTGCCTGGCTTCCACCAGGTCCTCCAGGAAACGGCCCTCCTCGTCCAGCAAGGCGTTGGCCTGGCCGATGACCTTGTCCTCTTCCTCCAGGGCCGATAAATACCGCACCTCGCGGGTGACCCGAGGTTCCACAGTGTTCCCTACTTTTTTCTTTTCCACCACCCGGTAAGGCGTCTCGATAAAGCCGAACTCGTTGACCCGGGCGTAGGTGGACAAGGACACGATGAGGCCGATGTTCGGTCCTTCCGGCGTCTCAATGGGGCAGATGCGGCCGTAGTGGGTGGGATGCACATCCCGGACTTCAAACCCGGCCCGCTCCCGGGTCAAACCACCGGGACCCAGGGCGGAAAGGCGCCGCTTGTGGGTGATCTCCGACAGCGGATTGGTCTGGTCCATGAACTGGGAGAGTTGGCTGGTTCCGAAAAACTCCTTGATAACCGCCTGGACCGGCTTGGCGTTGATGAGGTCATGGGGCATCAAGGTCTCCAGGTCCTGGATGGCCATGCGCTCCTTGATGGCCCGTTCCATGCGCACCAGGCCCACCCGGAACTGGTTTTCCAGGAGTTCCCCCACGGCTCGGATGCGACGGTTCCCCAGGTGGTCGATGTCGTCCACCGCCCCTTCCCGGTCCTTCTGGGTAATGAGTTCTTTCACCGCGTAAAGAATGTCTTCCGGCACCAGGGTGGTCTGGGTGAGAGGCATCGGGTTGTCCGGCCGCAGCTTCAGGTCCAGCTTGAAGCGCCCCACCGGCGACAGATCATAAAATTCGGGATTGAAAAACAAATTGTGGAAAAAGCTGGTGGCCACCTCTTCATTGGGACGGTTGCTGGGTCGGAGCCGACGGTAGATCTCCAGAATGGCGTCCTTCATAGTCTCGGTCTTGTCGATGGCCAGCGTTTTCTGGAGTGAGCCACTTACATGAACATTATCGATATAAAGGATGTCCAGTTCCTTGATGCCGCGGTTCTGGAGTTCTTCAATGGTGGCCAGGTTGAGCGTGTCGTTGCAGCGGACCAGGGGTTCCCCGGTCTCCGGATCCAGGATGTCGTGGGCCGCCACTTTGCCCACCAGCTCTTCTTTGGTCGCAGGAATTTGTTCCACTCCCGCTTTCTTGAGACGGGCGATGGCGGTGGGGGTCACCCGGCGCATCCGCCGCACCAGGATTTCCCCGGTGTTCGGATCCACGATGTCCGTGGACAGGGTCTTGTCCTGGAGCATCTCCGGGATCATCTTCCGGTGGATTTTCTCCCCGTCTAGATAGACCTTTTCGGTCTTGTAAAAGAAATTCAGCAGTTCTTCGGTGGTATAGCCCAGGGCCTTGAGGAGGACGGTCGCCGGAAACTTGCGCCGCCGGTCAATGCGCACATAGAGAATGTCTTTGGGGTCGAACTCGAAGTCAATCCAGGAGCCCCGCAAGGGGATCAGGCGGGCCGAATAGATGATCTTGCCGCTGGAATGGATCTTGGCCCGGTCATGATCGATGAACAGCCCCGGAGAGCGGTGCAACTGGCTCACCACCACCCGCTCGGTACCGTTGATGATGAAAGTGCCGTTTTCGGTCATCAGGGGCAGGGTGCCGAAATAAATCTCCTGCTGCTTGATGTCCCGGATAACCTGGGCCTGGGAATCCGGTTCATAGACTTCAAGCCGGACCCGGATTTTCATGGGGACTTCATAAGTCATACCCCGTTGCAGACACTCGTCCACGTCGTATTTGGGGTCGCCCAGCGAATAATCCACAAATTGCAGGCAGCAGGTCCGGCTGAAGTCCCAAATGGGAAACACACTTTTAAACACGCCCTGGAGGCCGTAGTCCTTGCGATCCTCCGGGAACACGTCACTTTGTAGGAAACGNGCATAGGACTCCCGCTGCATCTCGATGAGATTCGAGATGTCCACCACCCGTTCAATTTTTCCGAAACTCTTACGATACAACGATAAAGGCGAGAGCAACTTCGCCATGGATACTCCTCGCAAGACGTCTTCAGTCCTGCTATTTGATCTCGACTGTGGCTCCCTGGGCTTCCAGCTTTTTCTTGATCTCCTCGGCTTCCGCCTTGGAGACCCCTTCCTTGAGGACCGTGGGGACGTTTTCCACCGCCTCTTTGGCCTCCTTGAGGCCCAGCGAAGTAATGGCCCGGACTTCCTTGATGACCTGAATCTTATTGGGTCCGCAGACCGNCAGGACCACGTCGAATTCAGTCTTTTCCTCTTCCACCGGCGCGGCCGCGGCTGCCGTCGGCGCGGCGACGGCAGCCATGGCTACAGGCGCGGCCGCGGAGACGCCGAACTTCTCTTCCAGGTCCTTGATGAGCTGGGAGAGCTCCAACACCGTCATGTTGGCCAGGGTGTCGATGAGCTCCTGACGTGAGATAGACATGTTTCTTTCCTCCTTCTTTCTTTACGCGGTCAGCCGGCCGCACCTGCGGTCAGCATGCTTAATTCCTATTTTCGCTTGTCGCTTCCTGGCTTGCTGTTTTCCGTTTTGATTTTGGGTTAACCGATCCCCCAGGGAATCCTTGGGATACCCCATTAAAATTCCGTCCTTTTCCAAGGGGGGAAGGGGATTGTTTGCCTGCCTTTCTGGTTATCCTTCTGCTTTCCGGTCAGGCGTTTTCTCCCCCGGTCTCCGCGGCGGCCGCCGGAGACGCTTCACCGGCGGCAGCTTCCGCAGGAGCCTCCTCCCCGCCTGCCTTCTGGTCCCGGATGGCGACCAGAACATTCAGGAAACTGCGGATCACCCCGCTTAAAACATTCACCAGGGCCTGGGGCGGCGATTGCAGGAGTCCCAGGAGTTGAGCCAGCAAAACTTCCCGGGCGGGCAGCTTGGAGAGGGCGTCCACTTCCTGGGCCGTGAGTTTCTGGCCGCCCATGATGCCCCCCTTGATTTTGAGGAGCGGCAGGTCCTGGGCAAATTTGACCAGGAGCTTCGCCAGGGCCACCGGGTCGTCATAGCCCAGCACCAGGGCGTTGGGCCCCTTCAGGTCCGCGGCGATGGGCTCAATCAGGCTGGCCTCCCCAGCCGCCCTTCGCAGCAGGGTGTTTTTGGCTACCTTAAGTTCGCCCCCGGCTTCTTTCATCTGCCGGCGCAGCACGGTCAGGGGACCGACTTTGATGCCGCTGAAATCCGCCAGAATGCCGATTTTGGCTTTNTTTACTTTTTCCTGAAGCTCCTGGACAACTTTTGCCTTTTTTTCTATCTGTGGCTTGAGCACGCCTTAGCTCCTTTGTAACAACCCCTAGTCGCAAGCATCAGCCTGCGTTTTAAAACCCGGTTGGCGGGATAACAACCCAGGCTAAAAGCCTGCGGCTACCCAAAGAGAAAGCCCATGGCTTCCTATGACAACAGCCTCACCAGGTTCTTGACATCCGCGGGGTCCACCGGAATGCCGGGACCCATGGTGGTGGACAGGTGAATGCCGACCAGGTAAGTGCCCTTGCTGGTCGCGGGCTTGAGCCGCAACAACTGGTCCATGAAAGCCGCCAGGTTATGCAGCAGCTTCTCGCCGCCGAAGGAGACCTTACCCACCGGGGCATGCACCACCCCGGCCCGGTCCACCCGGAAATCCACCTTGCCGCCCTTAAGATCCTTTACCGCTTTGGCCACGTCAAAAGTGACGGTGCCCACTTTGACGTTGGGCATCAGCCCCCGCGGCCCCAGGATTTTGCCGATTTTGCCCACCTGACCCATGAGGTCCGGGGTGGACACGGCCTTGTCAAACTCCAGCCAGCCCCCCTGAATCTTGGCGATGAGCTCTTCAGCCCCCACGATGTCNGCGCCGGCCTCCCGGGCTTCCTGTTCCTTTTCCCCCTTGGCGAAAACCAGGACCCGCACGGTCTTCCCCAGGCCATGGGGCAGCACTACGGCCCCCCGGACCATCTGGTCGGCGTGCCGGGGATTAACTCCCAACTGCACCGCGGCGTCCAGAGTTTCATCAAATTTCGCCCTGGCGGTCTCCAGGGCCAGGTTAACCGCCTCCTGAAAAAGGTAACGGCGCCCTGCCTCCACCTTGGCCGCCACCTGCCGGTATCTTTTCCCGTGTTTGGCCATTAACTTTTCCTCAATCCACGATCTCGATGCCCATGCTGCGGGCCGTGCCGGCAATGCTGCGCATGGCCATCTCCAGGTCGGTGGTGTTCAAATCGGGCATTTTCTGTTTGGCGATCTCCGCCAATTGGTCCTTGGAGATGCTTCCCGCCTTTTCCTTGCCGGGCTCCTTGGCACCCTTGGCCACCTGGGCCGCTTGCCTCAAGAGCACCGAAGCCGGCGGCGTCTTGGTGACAAAGGAAAAAGAGCGGTCCGCGTACACCGTGATCAATACCGGTATAATGGTGCCCTTCTGGCTTTCCGTCCGGGCGTTGTAGCTCTTGCAGAATTCCATGATATTAACGCCGTGCTGGCCCAAGGCCGGGCCCACCGGAGGCGACGGGTTGGCCTCCCCCGCGGGAAGCTGCAATTTGATCTGTCCAATCACTTTTTTGGCCATGCCTGAACTCCTGGCTATAAGCTTGCGGCTGTCAGCGAAGATTCCCCCGTCTCAATTCAACTGCAGAATCCACTAGCTCGCTTTTTTAAAGTCCAAATGGGGATAGCTGGCCGCCCTCGGCTAAATTTTCTCCAATTGGGTAAACTCCAGCTCCACCGGTGTGGGCCGCCCGAACACACTGATCATCACTTTGACCTTGCCCTTGTCGGGGCGCACTTCGTCCACCGTGCCGGTGAAGTTGGTGAAAGGCCCGTCCGTGACCTGCACCTTGTCCCCGATCTCAAACTGAATCTTGGGCTTGGGCTTGGCAATCCCTTCCTGCATCTGGCTGATGATCTTCTGGGCCTCCTCGTCAGGGATGGCCACCGGCTCGGTTTTACTGCCCACAAAGCCGGTCACCTTGGGGGTGTCTTTGACCAGATGCCACGACTCGTCCGTCAGTTCCATACGGACCAGCACGTATCCCGGATAAAACTTCCGGGCCGACAGGCGGCGTTCGCCCTTGACCATCTCCTCCACCATTTCCGTGGGCACCAGCACCTCCGTAATCAGGTGATCCAGGCCCTGGGCCTTGGCCCGTTCCAGGATGGCGCTTTTCACTTTCTGTTCAAAGCCGGAATAGGTGTGGATGATGTACCATTTCTGGGCCACGAGTCCTTGCCTCTATCCCCTCATGATTCTTTTCAGCAGGGCGGAAAGGCCCACATCTACAAGCCCCAGGTAGCTGGAGATGATGATGACCAGGATCAAGACCACCATGGTGGTGCCCAGGGTTTCTTTCCGGTCAGGCCAGGTCACTTTCCGCAATTCCTGCCAGGCCTCTGAGACAAACTGCACGACCGTCTGCCACCATTTGGTCACCGGCGGCAACTTGGCAACCAAGGAAGTTTTGGACCGGGCGGACCTGAGCTTGACCACCTGCCCGCGACCCGGATTGGTTGTTTCTTTTCCCTGGCCCTTGGTTTTGACCTTGTTCTTTTTCATGATAGGCTCTGCCTCTCGGCGGTCCTCAGCTTCGCATGAGGCCGGACCAATCTCTTAAACCAAAAAAGGCCGCAGCGAGCCCCTCTCCCTGGCTGCTCCGGGACGGCAACGTCATGGATTTCCAAGGGATTTCTTGGCTGCTTGGCAGGTGGCTTTAATGCGAAGAGGCCTCCTACTAGCACTATCTCCGGTGCTTGACCTGGCAGGCCAGGAGGGATTCGAACCCCCATCCCCCGGTTTTGGAGACCGGTGCTCTAGCCGTTCGAGCTACTGGCCTACTCCTTCCTACTTTGTTTCGCGATGCGGGGTATGGCTCCGGCAGTGTGGACAGTACTTTTTGAGGGTGAGCCTGTCGGGAGTCCGCCGCTTGTTCTTGGTTGTCGTATAGTTGCGGCGCTTACAAGTACCGCAAGCCAACGTAATTATATCTCTCATGGTCGAAACCGCTTACCCTATTCAATAATCTCGCTGACGACGCCGGCGCCCACGGTGCGGCCGCCTTCCCGGATGGCGAAGCGCAGTTCCTTCTCAATGGCCACCGGGGTGATCAGC
>JGI24721J44947_10006467_pt1 | contig 15773 bp, 12 predicted proteins | sample YelNatPaOPGAMG01_FD_44947 | JGI IMG/M metagenome (IMG submission 44947)
AAATGTGTACTCGCGGAGCAGGGAGCACGATGTACGTACAATCGAACTCGAAAAAGGGACGACATCATCTATTCTAACTGCAGTGGATTTATTTGGCGGCCTAAGTTTCTCTCGTAGAGAAGGCTCACACAACAACCCCACTTTATCGAGTCCTAGAAGACTTTTCCCTGACGTCTGACGATGTCCTTCTATTGGACTGCGTGGTATTTCACTATTACCCCTACGTTCGAGCATTTGCTGGTTCGATCCAAGATGGACCTGCTTTTCATTCCTCCGTACACTCTGTGGTACAATGCCATCGAACGAATGTTTTCTACCGTGAAACATAATGATCGCTCCACTGGGCGAATCGCGCAAGCGTTCACCATACGATGACTCCGACGCCCATGTCGGCTTTCTTCTGCAAGTTCTTCTCGTCCCGGGAAGGTTCTCACCTAAGGGTCTAAAGAATGTATTCAATTGAAGCGATAAAAAATCCAAGGGAAAATTATGGACATAAAAGTCAGTGATCCTGGATGCCCTGTGCGGCCGGCTGCAGGAAAAAATCGAAAATAATATTCTTCTGGGCGACCGTCGAGCCAAGAAGAGCAAGTGACGGGAAAGAAGAAGAAGAGGGGAGGATATTGCCGAGAAAATGTGTTTGTCTGACGGAGCGACAATGAGACTGTAGTGGCACAGAGAGGGTACGAGTTCGAGGAATCCTTGGTTTCAAATGGACAACTTCGGGAATCGAAAAACATCAATAAAGACGAACGGATTCATGCGTGGTTTCAGCATTCTCGGTCGTATTTTCGGGGAGGCTTCTTCGACGCCTTGCCGCTAGAACTCGTACCGTCGTACGAATCGAGATAACCTGCATCGCTCGTGAACAAGGACTCGCAAAATAACTTGCCTCATTATTTTACCAGAACGCGTTATCCTCCACGCGTCTCCGTCCTCACAGGTGACATGCGCAAATCAAATAGGCTTCAAGTTTTTCATCGCTAAGATCTGGGCAAGTCGCAGGCGCAGCGATTCACGCTCCTATACTGACGAAAAGAAACCTCGGCGTGGTCGCTTGACGACTGCTCCAGAAACTCACATCCAACGTCCGCTGAAATCATCACGTCATATAATAATCGATTCCGTTCGAAAAACGAATCCTTCGTTTTTCTTCGCTATCGATCAAACCGGATTCCACATGAGCATGGTACCGTTTACAGGATACGCCATCCGAGGCTTTTCGGTGCTTCTGCTTCCATGGAAAAGAGTGTCGCGCTCAGAATTCAGTCATCGCAGGGATCATGTCCATTGGAAGTCGCGTATCGCCGCTGAAAGCTCGAAGCGCAGCCGGATCGAATGATCTCGTCACGTTGTCTGACCTCGACTTTCTACCTCGGTCTCGTTCTCGCACGGACGAAATCGCCTTCCGAAACTCTTCTACCGAATCGTACAGCGTGCGCGTGGCTGTGTTGCGAACAAAGTACTCGCCACCGGAACGCCCAGAGGAAGCCCGTGATCGTCGCATGCGGCATATGGCGGGAAAAGCCAGGGAGGTATCAAGGAGGGCCTTCTGGACCCGTCAACGACATGTGCCAAGCGATGAAGTAAGCGTTCACGCGCCACATGCGGCCCGCTGAGCAAGAGGATGTGCAGTGGAAATACGGCAACACCTGACGATTGTCAAGTGTAGCGGCTGCGAACGGCGCACCGAGGCTTTATACGGTGGAGATGAAAAATCGTACGTACTGCATCGATCGCAACTTTTGCCCGTGCATGAAATGCGTCGACAACAGCTGGCAATAGCGTCATCGAGACTCCAACGCCAGTATCCAGAACCTTGAACTGCTGACAACGGTGCTGGCAGCACATGAGAGACCGATGCACTTTAAGCTGGAAATAAAGGAATCGGGAAGAAAGCAGTCGCAGGAAAGAGCCCGCGCAGGCTTATGCTGATCATAGTGGAACTGAACCGAAACTTTAGCATGTTCGCTGGTGTTCGCAAGAAGAACTCCTTCTCTTTTCGTTCTAAGATGGGCGTATCCAGCAACAGCGTCAAAGCATTCTGGATCTCCCGGTGTGCCAAGAGCGTACCTACCTACCTGAATCGTATAGCGTGCTGTCCTTCTCTTTTCGTACTAAGATGGGCATATCCAGCAACAGCGTCAAAGCATTCTGGATCTCCCGGTGTGCCAAGAGCGTACCTACCTACCTGAATAGTATAGCGTGCTGTCTCCGCAACCACCACCACCACCTCCTCCTCCTGCACGCGAACGGCGACTGCATCTCGCCCAGGTACACGTTGCGGGATACCGAGCGGCGTGCGTCAGGTCGCAGCAAAGATGCCATTTGTGTTCGTATAGGCGATACGCTTTCCTCTATGTTGTGCGGCCTGGTGCCTACAAAAGCTGAAACGTATTTTCTATGCTTGTAGGACCTGCTCCGACGACTGATGGCTCTGCAGAGAACACCCTGAACGAAAAACGCCTCGTCCACGGCAGTATAGCGTTTTGGCTAGGACCGCGAGCGCCCCAGACAAAAACCCACCGCTGGACGGTCTACGTGCGTGGTGCGCGTGACCCGCTCGAGGATCTCTCGCTCTACATCCAAAAAGTGGAGTTCGTGCTGCACGAGTCCTTCGCGGACCCGGTGCGCGTGGTGAAGGAGCCACCGTTCTGCCTCACGGAACACGGCTGGGGTGAGTTTGAGGTTATTATACGGCTCTTTCCTATTTCTGATCCGGATAAACCGGTGGAAATGTATCATCCGCTTCGGCTTTTTCCACCAGTGGGGCAGGAATTAACTGAGAAACCCGTCGTGAGTGAGCATCTCGATGTGCTCGTTTTCTCACAGCCAGCGCCTGAAGTCGAACGCGCACTCCACCGCNCTGATGTAGCGCGGATGCCGTCGGATTGTTGGGGTGATCTTATGCCGCTCTTTGGTGGTGACCTGCATCAGGTCGAGGAAGAGGATCTGCGAAAAGTCCAGCAGGCCCGCGAACGCGTTCGACAACAAATCCAGGCGACAAGACTGCAGTACGAAGCTCTGACAGCGGAGCTGGCGCGTGCTCGAACACATGCCCTGCATAGAGAGCTGTCGTGACCGGCATTTTGGCGGTTGCGGGTGACACGGCAGCGAANTGAACGCGCGTCGAATGCTCCCTAGTGCTGATGGTGCACACTGCGCTCGTGAGCCAAGGAACCACTCCGCTTGATAGCGCTCGTATGTCAGGAAAAATGCAGTGCCTCTTGTGCCCATTGTTCACTGCACACGATTCGAGCTTTGCGTGCGCACCTCCACATGACTGGCCACAGAGCAACATTCGGTTACCCGATAAGCAAGGTGTCTGCATTAGAGTCGACGCACTTCATTCTGTAGATGAACACCAACGCTGCGTACATGCGACGATTTTTGACCACAGTACACACGCGCATGCCCCCGAGATGGGAGGCACAACGCTAGGCTGAAAGAGTGTGAACAACGTTGCAGCGAATCGTCGAAATCGATTGCAATGATCCCAACGGAGCGCTGAAAAGGGATGCATGAATCCAGCCCTTCTCGATATGCAGTGGTGCCGCTTCGGGTGCGGTATTCATGAACGCACCAAAGTTCAATGACCGCACGGCAAGGCGGCTGTGAACGCTTCGACGCACGTAAAGTATCTAGCACTACGAGCTGGCTATGTGCCGTCGCAAAGCTTGTCGTCTCGCTGGCGACGTTACACACACCCGCACGACGTTATTTCGTTGCACCAATTCATGAACGCTTGCACATACAGGAAACGAAACTTCGCGCAAGAAGCTGCTGCTGCTGCATCTGGCGCCTCAGGGACGGCACAAGATCCCACCGAAAGTCTCCAGGGGGCAGTTCATCGAGAATCAGACCCTTCATTGCACCTTGGGACAGGATGTTTGAAGCGGGGGTATTCCATAGACCTTGTTTGGCTTGGAAAAAGGCGAACATTCGGAGATCGCGGATGACCCGCTACACGAACAGTGAAATACCGTGTCGAGAACAACGGGAACTGTGAACAATGCAGATTCCGTCGTACTGGAGTCAGAAGCAAATGGATTCCGAGCAAAGCACATCTGGAACCTCCCGTGCCGTCATCCGCGTATACGCTGAAGAGATACGAGCGCTCTGCTGGCGCAACCAGGAGAAACACGCGCAGCGACCGAGACTCGAGCTGAAGGCTCCTATCGATGTCGGTGAACTTGTCGGCAGCGATAAGGCGCCGATCACACTGGGTCCCGTTCGAAAGACCAATTCCATCCAGAGACGCATCCGAATCACGCATCCTTTATGGACTATGCTCGAAAACATCCCAGCTTTATGATCGTATCCTGAGGCGAAAGAACATGCACTTGGCTGAGCCCTTCGCAGAGCAGGCCTCCAGGGGTTGATGTCCAACTCAGTCTCCACGAGCGATCGTGCGAGACTCGATCACCGGGACACAAGTCGCAGATGGATAACTTCCCGCGAACAGTTCTAAAAGTGCGAAGCAGACACTCGGTTGCACCGATTTGGCGCTCTACGCAGTGAGCGTCTCATATCCTGTACGGATAAACAGAGCATCTGGGAAACGCGTAATCGTTGTCCAGTTCACGAGACACGACTTCAACCGAACAGCCCTAGAACCGCGAAGCAGAACATTGGTAGCACCAGATTATCGTTCTGTGCGGTAAGTGCCTCAAATACTGTGCAGAGAAACACAGCACCGGAGAAACGCGCAAGTGCTGTCCAGTTGACGTGAAATACATTCGGTGCGTGCCACTGCTGCAGCAACAACTGACATAGCCAGGTAGCTATAAAGCCACCCAAGCTGCCTTCGATTGTCTTGCGACTATGAGGCCAGTGGTGTCTCCCAAAGCGACTGCCCAGAATGCACGCGGCAGTATCGAAGACACCCAGCGAAAGCAGACCACTGCTCCAGTCTGTCAGTAAAGTCGTCCAGGAGCCATTTGATGCCGAAAATCGTTCGAGGAGCCCCAGGAGAAGCCATCCAGGTGCAGCACATCCCAGAAGCAGATAGAGGTGGCTGACGATGACGCTCCCCTGGTCACGTTCGTCGACCAGCGCCGTCATGAATTGATGAACAGATTCGTAAAAGGAGCGGCCTCGAGTTACGTCGCAACTGGGGCGACTCTGCGTGCCACCAGACGCACCCAGAGATGCATCCATGGAGGGAGTTGTTCGATCACCGCTGGCTGCAGCAGAAACACCATCATCATGACCACCGTCGAATACCTGGTGCATTGAAGTTCCAGCGACCAAATAAGCAGCTTTTGACGGCGAGTGCCTCTCCGAGGGAAACGCAGCGTTCGTACCCGATATTCGGGCTAGCTCCAGGGCAATGAGCACCGCCAAGGCTACTGTCTGAGCAAAGGAAAGAAACTGCCATAATAGCGGATCCTGCCGCAAGATAACCGGCATAAAAAGCAAGAGCGCCAGCAAATGGTAGTACTTGCGGGCAACGATGCGTCGCCATTTCCAACGATGCGGACCTAGAGCGAAGATGCCTACCGCAAGCGTCACAGCCCAGTAGAGAACGAGCACCATAATCGACACGTCTCGGGTCATCCAGCTGCATAGCAAGCGGAACGGCTCCGCAGCATCTGCGTCTGTGCAGTCGCTAAAAGAGCCCGAGTTCATGCTCGATAAACGCTTCAATGTCCGACGCGCCATCAAGTAGTTCAATGGCAGGATCAGTGCCAGAGGCAAGGCCAGACCAAGCGGACGAGCGAACCGCCGAAGCAGGTTGCGAACAGCGCTCACTTGCTGGCTCCTTAAAGCAGTGCCCACTGCACCGCAACTTGATGCGCGTGCGCGATGACCCTGGTTCCAGCCCGCTAACCATCGGTGCCAGTGATTCACAAACAAAATACCTGCGGTGGCAAGCTCTACCGAGGTCTTCAACAGATACCTTTGCATGAGGCGACGATACGGACAAGCATGCGATATGTGACGCGACTGTTGCAGCGTGCCGGGGCTCCCGTGCTGCCTTGGTGGCTGTGCGTCGCAACCGCAAGCCTCAGTACATGACGCTGCCGAGATGCGCCTCGCTTTGAACAAGTGAAACAGCGGGATCGCTTCAACGCCGCTGCGCTTGACATCGGCGGCTAACTCGGAGTGCATTGCCGGCACAAGGCGCTTCTCAACTGAAAAGCAGCTGTGCTCCTGCCACACCGCTGGGTGTGATTGATGTACTCCTACTACATGCCAAGACCCGAGTGCCGTCGGGAACATGTGAAAAGGCGAAAACCAAGCCACTGTCACCAGGAACGATACCAGGAGTGCTTCGCCGTACGTAAACGTGCCAGCAAAGGCATCGCTTGCGAGCGTCTTGCGGACGATCAGCGTCGCTACGGTCGCTGTACAGATGGGCATCCAAGACGTACCGCTGAGCCGTCTCAGAATGACCAGAGGTACCAAATGCAGCCAGAGTAGCTCCAGCAGGAAAGCCCAGCAGAGCCCGGCGCCTTCTTTATCCGAGTTCAGCTCCAGAGGCGGCACTTTTGACAAGAGCGCGGTACCAACGGGGCGGCGTTTTCGACAAAAAGCGCGGTCTCCCGAGGCGGCTGGTGCCGGTGTTTCCTCTGGAACCAGGTGCCAGGTCCAGGCTGCGCACCACGCCTGACAGAAAGCGAGGCTCAGCGAGTGCACCGCTTGGGCTGGAGTCAGCAGGTTAGCGCGCAACGCCCCAAGGATACAGAGAAAAGGCAAGAAAAGTCCAACTAGGAGCCCTTGGTCTCGTGCTCGACGAAAGCGCTGCCGTGCTCGCACCGCAGTCTGTCCAGTACCGCTGGTCTTATGCTCGCTNGCCGTTGCGTCCAGAGAACTTGATGCGCTGTCCAATATACGTCGTGTAGCGGCCTTGCGGTGGCAGGGCTCACAAGCAGCGCGCCTGAATGCGGAAACGAGCACCGCACCAGCAGTGACGAGGCTCAGTAGCTCGACTTGTTTCGCAAACTCGTCCTTGGACCGGTCTGCTTCGCAACGCAGAATGAACTGGACCACAAGTGTACCGATTACGATAAAACCGTCCCACGAGCTCCCCAGGTCGAGTGCATAGGTCATCAGCCCAGCGCGGAGTTCGCAAGCCGCTCAGCGCAGCGGAAGAACAGCAGCGCATCGGATCGCACTGGATTGCTGCGCACCTACTAGCGCGAGCACGCGCTGGCTAGTCGGAAACGCCTGCGACTCGACGACTGCGAGGCCTCAAACAGGTCCGGGATGGGAGTCTGCGTCGAAGGGTGTCTGACTCACGGAAACTCTGAGTAGGGCCATGTAAGCAGCCGAGCGTGTGGTCCTTTCGTATGCAGAGAAACGTGAGTTGCATGGCCTGGTACCGAACGTTGTTCGGCTCGGTGGAGAGCGTACCGACGACAGCTCTTTTCTTATAAAAAACGATACCGACGCAAAGAATTTCCGAAAGGTGCTTGCTATGCGAAAGAACGTTTTACCGGTGGTAGCATCCGACCAGACTGGGGGAAAGTTGTGGCTCCGTTCTGCTCAACTCGTTTCTCGTCTGCCGAGTTCGGATCCGTTCATGGAGAGGCGCACCAATGCCCTCATCTGGAAAAGACGCTGGCACGTTCTCAGACAAGCCACATGAGTGTTCGTTTTCGACGTCTTGACGCCGCATAGCGTTCTCGGGTGGCTCCTTGCAAGGCGGATGGATACTGTCGTATCTGCTCTCGTCGATGAGCATGTCCCGCCTTGCATATCAGCGTTTGTGAAATCGAGAATGCCTCACGCATCGTATGCAGTAAAAAGAAATGCGCACATCTTCACCTGAACACCATGATAATGCCGCTTGCCGCAGCGTTTGTGGCACCGAAAACCTCGATGCTCGGCACAGACCTGCACAACTGCATGGCATGCAGTGCACGCGTCAGGTGCCAATACTGCGCGCTAACGGCGATACCACTGCTCCAGTAGCGTTTGTTCGAATACGGAGCAGGTGTCGACGTATCCAGCACCCTTGGGTGCTACCGCTGTTTCTCATGTCCGGCGATCTTGTTCAAGAGCTGAAACGTGCCGGTGGAGAGCGCTTTCCTGAAGTAACCTTTGAGTGGGACTCGCAATGGCCCCTCTACGCCGTCGGCTGGTGTGCGTCGTCGTCGGCTCAGGGCGTCGCACGACTCGCCGTAGGAAGCTTCATCGAAGAAGGACCCAACAACTACATTGAGATCCTTGACTTTGTTCCAGGCAGTAGGGGTACGATCCGACGCTTCCAATCGCGACATAAGTGCTCAATCGTCTTTCCCTGCACGAAGCTTCTCTGGGAGCCTGCGTATGAACACTCGCTAGCACGCACCCAGAACGTTGTACTCGCCTCTGCAAGTGATATGCTTCGCCTCTGGGCTGTAACAGAGGAGCATATGCTTCTTCTGCGAACCCTGGCTCCCAACGAGCGTGCCGAGCAGATTGCACCCTTGACCTCCATGGACTGGAACGAAGTTGATCGGAGCGCGCTGGCGACAGCTTCGGTGGACACCACCGTAGCTGTATGGGACCCCGAGCTCGGTCGTATGCGTACGCGACTCATAGCCCACGACAATGCAGTCTACGATGTCTCTTTCGACCAGAATACTGCCCATCATTTCGTTACCTGTGGCGCGGATGGTTCCGTTCGTCTGTTCGATTTACGCTCGCTGGACCATTCGACGGTGCTGTATGAGTCGCCAACGGGCAACCCACTCTTGCGAGTCACGTGGAGCAAACAGAACAGTCACTACTTGCTGACGCTGCCCAGTCGAAGCCGGTACGCCGTCGCTATTGATATCCGCATGCCAGCAGTGCCTATGGCGTATGTTGGTGGCAACACTGGCTCTGTCAACGCCATCAGCTGGTCACCGAGTTCAGCGAACTACCTGGCAACCGCCGATATGGATGGGCGGTTAGCGTTATGGGAGCTTGCTCAGGCAGTGCCAAAGACCGAGGTGCGCGCCTTTGCAGCGTGTAAGTTACGAGGGCCCATAGACAACGTGGCTTGGTCCACTGCGCTTCCGCAGTGGATCGCCGCAGTAACAGCGCCTTCCTCGTTGACGGTTCTTCAGATTTGAGCTGGAAGCATGGCGTTGCAGCTACCAGTGAGCAGCATATGGCGACGTTCATCATGGCTGTAGATACCGAATGGCGACATAGTGCGTGGCTTGTGCAACGGAACGCTATCCGATTGCCTTCCTGGTGCGGAACGAGAGATTTTCGATGAATGCTTCAAATGTAGCGTTGAACATGATACAGCGCCAATGCAGCAGTTGCTTCTGGATGACTCGGAAGGATTGCAGGCAGATCGTTGCCCACAGGGCGACAGGCAGCTATCCGCAACCGGCTACATCCCCAGAACCCGTGAAATCATAGCGAGCAACTCAATTGTTTGAGCTGGGCGGCACTGGTGCACGCTGAGCACCCTCTCGAAGATGTGACTCGTGCTGGTGAGCCCAGCAGAAGCATTGCCAAGCAGACCGTGCTCCTCTGCGTCCACAGCATCCTGATGAAGAAAATTCAGTGGGAACATCGCCCGTTCCCTCTGAGGCAGGCTCCCAGGTCGCATACACCGTTTCACCAGAGCCACGCATGATCAGCGTCGAGAGTGCATTGTCCAGCGACCTACCGCTCCTGGAAGAGAAGCTAGACTCGCTGTAGACTCGGATCGATACGCCTATGCGGAAACGAATTCAGGCCCTCGTAGGATGCGCCGCATTTCAGTCGAAAGCGTCCACTGCGAGCACCGACGATAGGCATTGCGCTGCTCGAGAGCGTCATACCCCGCGGAGGTATTGTATGCGTTGCGGCATGCGCACACTGGCGACGGCGGCGGTGCCTAGCACGTAGAACATAATAGTTCCTAAACATACACGATTGTACAGTTGTGCGACTCATGCACGGGTGTTGCGCCCAGCGCCCTCTATGCAACCTGTTCACGTCTTTCACCTCGAATGTGTTTTACTTCCTGGTGCTTGTCATTCAATGCTCTTTCGTGGTTCATAGCAGATGCGTTCGACGTGCGCTCATTCGAAGAAGAAAAAATGTAAGGAAAAAATTTCAATACGCAAATTGGGGATCCTAGAGAGCTGGCATCGCCGGCTGCCGGAAAAAAAACGGAAAAACTCCTCGCCGATTCTTCGCGCGAAGAAGAGCAAGTGATACGAGGAACAAGAAGAGGCGAGATGATCAGGAAAAGATGTTTGCCCGACGGGCGATACCGAGACTGTAGTGGCACACAGGGCACGCCGTCGAGGAATCCTTGCACTGATGAATTCAACCAGCGGTGATGTACGCATGGAGTTTGTGCATCGAGGCCTTCACGTTGCTATCAATAGAAGGAGATATGCGGTGATGCAGAAGAGACCCGCAGAGCTGACGCGAACTTACCCTGTGAGGGAACCTCTCAAGGTCGAATAATACCGGAAGAAGTTGAACCCATTCATAGGTGGCNGGTCTAGAAAGACTAGGAGGCGTCTGCACGTCGTTGGGCAGACGCAGAGTCAGTTGCGGGCGGCGCACCGCTCGCCACTCCTAAACACCGCCTATACAGCGTTTGGCGCTTGGAAGGCATTCGCTGTGTCGGTGTAGTGAGTTCTGTTTGTGTGTCACTAGTACGCTGTCGAAAAAGGACGCTGCTCCAGTACAGCAAACCGCACGCTAACTGGCCCATGGGATCACTGTATACCAGCGAGCTCTCTCGAGCGGTTTCTGAAAGTGTCGCTGCAGCGTTGCAGCGAAGCTTCCAGGGCGAACTTCGCAGCGCAAGTGCACTGGGTAGCGGCTGGTCGACGAGCGCGGAGCTTTTGAATCGGAACGACTCTACCGAGCGCTACTTTGTGAAACTTAGTGAGCCACAGGCGGTATCCATGTTCAGTGCTGAGTTTGAAGGCATTCAGGCTATGGCGGAGTCCGAGACGGTTCGGGTACCAGCGCCGATCTGCTATGGAAACACCGCAGAACGGTCGTTCATCGTTCTCGAATACCTCGAGCTAGGCGGAATCGGTAACGAGGCTGTCTATCGAGACTTTGGCGAGAAGCTTGCGGCGATGCATCGTTGCTCTTCCGGTGGCCGCGGGTACGGGTGGCACCGCGGAAACACTATTGGTTCGACGCCCCAGCTCAATACCTGGATGCACAGCTGGGCCGACTTTTTCGTGGAGAATCGCCTTCGCTATCAGCTCAAGCTGGCACGGTCTCGCCAAGGCGGACGTTTGCGTAACGAAGATGCGCTTCTGCAACGAGTGCACTCGNTCCTACAGGAGCATGAAATTCAGCACCAGGTGACGCCTTCCCTGGTGCATGGCGATCTGTGGACCGGCAACGTAGCGACGTTGCGGAACCAGAATGAGGTCGTCATCTTTGATCCCGCAACTTACTATGGGGACCGCGAAGTGGATCTCGCCATGACTGAGCTCTTTGGCCGCCTGCCTCGTGCATTTTACCAGGCCTATGACGCTAGCTGGCCCTTGCCAAAAGGTTACCGCGAGAAACGTCGTGTGATTTATAACCTGTACCATATTCTGAATCATGGCGCCCTGTTTGGTGGCGGATACTATGACCAAGCGCAGTCCATGATCGAAACGATCCTACGGTGATGCTGGAGACACACCAGCGGACCTGTTTCCTGGCTCGAATCTGGAGTGTGTAGCGTTCATCGGCACTGGAGTGCGTCGCCGTGGCGCTCGCTGGTCCACCAGACACCTGCTCAATGCCACAGATGACTCGAGACGCCTCGAGCTGGGCATTCGTGGACAAAGAAGGCCTTGCTCGTTTGTATAGGCAGCGCAACTCGATGAGGGCGATGCAGGCCTCGCACGCTGCATCGCACGGGTGTTCAAGAATGGCTTTACGACTTGCGAGTTGGTCACTGTTGAGACTGGCTCGAATGTCGACCGCAGCAGACGCCCTGCTGATCAGCAAACCCCTACCCAGGATAGCTCGCGTGCCAGCTCGATCGCTCTGTAGCAGCGGGACCTGAGCGTGCACTGTGATGCATTTCGCGTTCAGCGATTGGGCTCGTTACCTCTAAGGTGCCGGGGGCGCGGGGGGTATCATCACGGGCTACCGCCACGTCCGCCACTGCCACGGGCACCGCCGAACCGTGTTCTGGATGCCAGGTGCTTCCGCGTGCCCCAGCATCCGTCGAGTGGCAGTGCTTTCCACCGAAGGGCCTCGATAAACAGCGACCGGCGGCAGCGCTGCGCAAATTCCAGCTGGACGCATGCGTCTAGCGAAATCAGCGGCGAGTAGATGCGCCCGTGAAGCGCAGAGCCTGCAGAATCTTGACTCTTGCGGCTACTGGTTAGTACTCTGAGAGCCACCAGCAGACTGAATACACCTGCCTTGTGCGAGAATGTCGTAAGTGTTCGCCCTTTGGCCAAAGGTAAGGGAACACGGCACGCAAGTCATTGCAAAGTTGGGCGCATCAGCTCGGGTCTCTTAGAACAAAACCTGCGATGCTATCTCATAGCGTCGGCGAGGCGCGTCTGCTTCGATGCCAAGCGTCGAGCTGATCATCCCAGCAGCGTGCTTGGGTTCAGGACGCACGCCAACAGCCACCCTGCAGTGCGCTTGCGTAGCAGGCTTCCTCGCTACCCAAGAAGACANGTAACATCGCAGTTCTGTCACAGGAAAGGCTACCGGTCTGCCAGCGTCACGAACAGTTCAGCAAAGACGCGCTGCGTGCATTTGCCATGTCCTTCACAACGTATGCGCGGTTGCTTTTGGTCGCCAGCTTCATCGAGCTATCCTATTGGACGATCATCGGTGAAACGTCGGTAACGGACATGAGCACATACACACGCGCTCGAGCTCCACCACTGGACCCAAGCGAGCGAAGCGGTCATCGCAAACCTGGATTTCGAAACTAGTCGTACGTCCGAGGGATTCTGGTTCAAGGCGTAGATCTCAGGTCGGACGAAAGATCGGGCCGGGGACTGCCCAGACGGTGCGAGCGGCACCGCATGCTGAAGCCGCCACACCGCCCGACAGCGCAGCCTTTCTTCCGCGTTAAAGATAGCCACGGGGTACATCTGAAGCCAAAGCTTCGTCTTGAACGAGGCGGCGGTGCGTCCATGGGCCGTCACGCGTCTCCGGAAGGTTTGTCTGCTCACGCCGTCGCAGTCGGGGCTGAAGACGAATTCCGGCTTCGCAGCACGACTTGCACGCCTCTAGCTGGTGCTTGTCCAGGCAACGAAGAGCCGATCATTGCCTGAACTTTCCCCAAAAGACTAGGAATTGCTGCTCCTCTTCTACAAGTGAACACTACTCTACACGTATCACTATAGTGCAGCGTCTGCGTAGGCACCATTCCTTAAGCCCAGATAAGCGACAGCTCTCGTGCATCCGAAGCGTCTGCTTCAACGTCTCAGGCGTTCAGCGATCCCGAGGCATCCCAATGAGAAACTGTATCCAGCGAAGCGCGCTCCCCTGTGGCTGCCCAGGTTGCTGCCCCAGTTGAATTTTGAATCGCAGCGCACCACACGGTGGCGCTCGCTACGCACGAACGTCCGTTCGAGCCTCGCGTGCAGTTCGTTTACAGACGGCGGTACGTACTGTGCGCGTCGCGCGCTTCACTCAAGAGCTTCACACCCTCCGGAATGGCGAAAACTCCAGGAAAATCTATCATGTCTCGGTCTGCAAGAGCAGGGTTACAGTTCCCTGTTGGTCGTGTGCACCGCTACTTAAAGGAGCGCGTTCATAAACAGGAACGCGTCGGGGCTACTGCTTCCGTGTACCTAGCCGCCGTCATGGAGTACCTAACAGCAGAAATTCTGGAACTCAGCGGAAACGCGTCGAAGGACTTGAAGCAAAAGCGGATTGCGCCAAGGCACTTGCAGCTGGCTATTCGGGGCGACGAAGAGCTGGACCAACTGGTGAAGGCAACAATCGCTGGCGGTGGCGTGATTCCCCATATTCACAAGGCCTTACTGAAGAAGGGTACCAAAAAGTTTCAGCAGGAATAAATTCTCTGTATCTTTCGATAAACTTTTCGAGTAAATGAAACCAACAAGAGTCTGGCACTTGTGCTGCTCGCGGATGATAGCGTCGCTGCGGACCCTCGACGTGACTNGGCGTTGCTCAGACNNCCTCNGATGATGTTTGCTCCAGGAGGCGGCGTCTTTTCTCCCGGGCTTGGGCCATTTGTTCGTGAGAGGGCGCATCCCAAACCTTGGCCCGCTCTTTCCGACGCTCTAGTGCTACCGCTTCCGACTTTCGTTCCCGCTCCGTTTTCCGCTTTTGGTCTCTCTGTTGCTCTGTCAAAAAGTATTCACCGCTTTCGATCATGAGGTCAATCTTGCGCGGTCGTTGCGGAGGCGGGAACGGCTCATAAGCCTTACTCCCGCCCTCTTGTTGATCAGTTTGATGCTTTCCTCTGCGCCGTTTCTGGTTTCGTTTCTTGAACTGCGGCAAAAAGCGTTCCCAGTTTTCTTTCGCAAGCTCTGGGTCCTTCGCAAGCTCGCGTTTGATCATCAGTCTCTTAATATTATATATGGGATGGACGTTCTGCATGCATTCTTCGACGATGCGGCGCACCTGTTTCAGACCCTTGTGGTCGCCCATCGCTGCAACCGTGTTCCCCTGAACGAGCACGTAACAGTTCGTTAACAGCTCGATCGCTTTCAGCGTGCTGCCGTTCGGACCGATTAGTCGCTCCCGACGTCTAAGAAAACGATCCCGACTCCGAACGTAGCCACTGATTTTGATGATATCGCAGTACAGCTTTTCGTCGTACAGGATGCGCGCTGCTTGCTGTACTGGCACAGAGCGCGCAAGCAGCTTGATAAAGTCTCGCGCTCTGAAAACTGCAAAAGGATCGTAGGTCTTGCGCGTTGTTCGCACGGTCATAGTGCCTTCGATGAGGTTCAGTTCACAGGCGATACCTGTTTTCTGCAGATGCTGTGTCACGAGTGGCCATATTTGACGCAGATACTGCTCCCGGTATGCCGGGAAAAGCGTCGCGAAAGAAGATTCTTCAAGAAAAGGCCCTGAGGAATCCTTTTCACTAAAAGGATCTTCTTTCCAGTGATCTATATCGTCCGAGTCCCATGGCTTTGGTTTCCGATAACGGTTCTTCTTCGAGGGTACCTGCTCCTCGGATAGTTGCGCGGTGCCAGTAGTCTGCTCTTCTCGCATGTGACCCGACGGCTTCCGACNGTGCGAACTCGCCGTTCACACTTTGGTCAGTCTTCTGCGCAGCGATGCTTCCTATGACGGATAGANCGAGTTCGCTGCCAAACGCTCTTCCAACTGAAAACAGACCGCACAAGGCTTGCAAAGATAAGCGCTCTAGCGAAATGGGTCGGCGCTTGCGTCGCTTGCGATTCCGAATCAGCGACGGCAAGACGACCTCAATTGTTTTGTTTGACAAAACGTTTCCGTTGATACGGGATTCCAGTTTGCGGGATGGATAATGGTAAACGAGAAAGCGTCAGTGATGTTGCACCTTACCTTCAAGTTTATTTCCCTAGACTTGATCTCGGATTTACTGGTCGTGTTGTATGTTCTATAGTGCGCCGCATACCCGCCTTGCTGCACCTGCCATAGTCCTTGCAGCGACGTTGCAGATGTGAGATGAAGACAGAGCACATATACCATACGACAGAGAGCGTCGGATCGAGGCGTGGTTCACTAGTCACAGGACTGGGATTCATGATCATACTGGGAGCCAGCAATCTGCGCAGCCGGACCTGATTCCTGCGGCAGCGCGAAGCGATATTCTAGCAGACTATCGCAATCAGGGCAGCGCCCAGACACATTCTACCAGCTCCGAAATCCGGAAAGAACTGCGTTGCGGACGA
>JGI24721J44947_10006472_pt1 | contig 15765 bp, 14 predicted proteins | sample YelNatPaOPGAMG01_FD_44947 | JGI IMG/M metagenome (IMG submission 44947)
AGGGTATTAGCTATGTGTCTTTGAATCAGGAACCTCAAATCCTTGAGGGATGAGAGGATGTCAGGTTGTGTAATATTATCACATAGGCTCATTTTTCCATTATAAATTATAACATTTCGGGGATAAATTATGATAATAAAGATGCCTTGAATGTGCATATGAAGGAAGAGACCTTACAGGGGTCTCTTCCTCTGGCCCCTCCCGCTTGATGATTTGGCCCTCTCCTGGGCCATAGCCTGGCATCTGGCCAGGTTTTCCAGCATGCTGGCTATAATATCATCCTCTAGGGGTAGATTAGAATTATCGAAAAGTTAGAAAACTAACAATTGCAAATTCAAGAAATATAACGTGGAAAAGAAAACAGTAGGAGGGAAATTTATGCTAAGTCTGGTTGTATCGTTGCTGGGAATACTTGCAACGATCCTGCTGACACAGATGGGCGGCATCATAATAGGCGGAAGATGAGCTTGGTCCCATTCCTTTCCGCTCTAATATTATTATACTTTTTATTATGTCACAGCCATGGCATATGTTGGAAAAGTAGGCATATGCCCCATCTGCAGGGTAGAAGCTCCATTTACGAAAAAATGGGTTCTTAATAAATATGGTAAAAGATATGAATATATCGTTTTCCATCACGGGGAAAAAAATCATTACATCAATGCCCACGGTGCCAGGATCAAAGGATTCAAAAAGGGGGAGGTAGAGAAAATTATCACGGAAAAAATATGTTCCAGCTCTTTCAAATGGGGGGCCTTTAGAATCCACGATATAATGGAGTTCTTGGCTTCCGATTATCCTGAGCTAAATGTAAATACGGTAAGAAATGCGCTTTTAAAACTCGTAAATTCTGGAGTTCTGAGTTCAGAAAGTGTAGAGGGCANGAGATATTTTATGAGCCTGGCACAGAATGAAAGGCTTGATTTTTCGATGGAATCCATTTCACTCGAGTTAGTGGATGTTGGTGGAGATGGAAATTATGCATTCCACAGTCATTCCGGTACGGTTGTAAATGACAAGGAGTGGCCCCTGTNCTTCGTGATGTATCGCATCCTAGGAGACGAAAGTATAGCCTTGGATGAAATGAATCTTAGCTGCAGAAGATGTGATACAAATGAAAAAATTCCCGTGATACTTGACGGTGATTATCCTACAGAGAAGAGGATCCTGCTGAGAATGTCCGAACCTGTTCCCCCGCGAGGGAAAAGGAAGATTTGTATCTCTTACGAGTGGCCTGAGCGGAAGCATTCCTTTATCTATTCGGCTGCCACCTACCTTAACACATTCAGGTTGAAATTTTACGGAAATAAAAAGATAAGATACAACGTTACAATGTCTGAACCGAATAGCGGCTCTGTCAGGAAAATAACTAATTTGGTAGAGGAAGGGATGGATAAAGGATGGCAACATATCTATTCCCTGAGACTTAGGGCACTCAGGCCGTTCACGTATATCCAGTTTGATTGGGACCTTTGCGAACAGTAAGAAACATAAGATTGATTATTTTCCTGAAACTGAGAAGAAATGCGCAGGGCAGCTTACCAAAATTACATAAAGAAGCAAGACCAAGGGCAGGAGATCCCTAGGAATACTACGAAAACGAATCAAGATTATCGTGTCACATATTCAGGATCCTCTCCCTTCGAGACCTTCGTGAATGTGGTCAGAGATAGAATGAGGGGAAGGGAATACGGTTTCAAGGAGATATGGTTGCTGCTGCAGGATTCTCAGGGTTCAAGCATCAGTAAAGCAACAGCATACAGAATTGTAAGCAGGGCTGTCAGGTCAGATCTCCTGTACAAGAGAAATCTGGGGAACAAAGTGGTATATGGCGTAAGCAACGGACGAGAGTCGGATGTTCGGGTAGCTGTCTTGCTGAACCATCTGGGAATGAGAATATCTGAGGGGGGTATAGATGTAGCTAACCTAATTGTCCTGAGGAATCCTACAAAGGAGATTCTTCATAATGTCTTTGTTCCGTTGCCCTACGGGCCAGTGAGTAACATCAGGAATCTTGGTCTGAGTGCAACAGACTCCCTTGGCAGTATAAAAGTGAATAATTTTGTGATTGGATATACCTTCCAGGGTCAGACCGGCCTCTCCATCGGGCTGAATGAGTCGCTGGGTTTCTCGGACTACGGATATCTTTTACTGCGTTACAGGATTCCCCTTTCAGAGGGGAACATCAAGATTGGCACATTTTACGATATAGGGGTTCTCTACATAAATGTGGTAACACTTATCAAGGCTGGATTAAACGCAAAAAAGTGGATGCTGGACGGGGTGAAGTTTATTGAACCTAACGGGAAACGGAGCCAAATTCTTTCTACAGAGCTGAAGGCAACGAAGTTCGAATTCACTGAGGTAAGGAAGGGAGAAACTGTGGAAATAACATGGCATGAATGATTGGCTCGAAGGGCCCTATCTGACATCTTAGCGAGGAAACGATTTTCACCAAATTATTTCTATGGGATATTGAATATCCTATGAACGGGAGGTCTAGATGATATCTTATATAAATGTTATAGACTGGATCCTTATATTCGTTGTAGGACTTTTGTTTGGCCTTGCAATAAAAAAGGGATTGATTGCCTTCGTGTTAGCACTGGTGGGATTCTTGATTGCTGGTTACGTGGGGTTGTCATTCTTTCCAACCATATCTCTCCGTTATGTTATAACAAAGGCAGTAATGATCTTCGATGAGTATATGAAGCAGGTTAAATTTGCAGAGTTTACTGTGTCTTTTTCAATTGCCCTCCTACTCATAGGCCTGGCGATAGGTATATGGAAAGGGTAAAACGTATTTAAACGGAGCCTAATACCCTTATGTTGAAGCAGGTTCGTGGTGAGGAAGGGGTGTCCGAGGTCGTTGGCACCATACTGATATTGGCGATAACGGTAGTTCTATTTACCGCGGTTTTTGCTTATGTTAACCAGATCCCTAAGGCATCTTCCCCGATCCAGATATATTTCTCTTCAACTCTTTCATACAGCANTTCAACAGGAATTATATATGAGAATGTGACTGATGAAGGCGGTAACATTGTTTTAAGGAACAATACGGATTTCATTGTAATGACTGCAGGAAATATATACAGATTTTCCTCGTGGGACCTTTATGTTACCTCCCAGTTCCCTCACCCCTCCTCATACCTGGAACCGGGCGATACAATTCACTGGTCCAGTGTCCTGCTGGACGGGAAGAAACTTTCAGGTGAACTCCGTACGATGATTCAATATACAATTACAGGTCAGATACTTTGGGAGGCAACATATAATATTTCATCGACATTCCCTAATTTCAAAGANAATACAGGCAAAAGCTATTCATATTTCCTACCTGGCTCAGAATTCACGTTACTAGGTTCAAGTGGAGAGCACGGCTTTAGCGGCAATACGCTTCAACTGAATCTTTTCTTCGCCAACTCATTTCAATACATTCATCCATATACCTTGCAGCCAGTCCATTCTAACTCTTCCTTCTCGACGGGGGTCCCGATAACATATTTATATCGTTAGGAGATGATAACAGGTGTTTCCTTTGCTTATGATCCTTGGCATCGTGGGTGCCATATACGTCCTAGGAGTGTTCATTCTCTCCATAGTCAATTTTAGTGATATGAGGGGTCAGTTTCTGAAGGCATCTGCTCTCTTTTTCATTTTTTCTCTGATAACGATGATACTTGTTGCCCTTCTGGATCTGAGATCCTACATTTTCCTTGCGCTTGTCGCCTCCGAGTTCCTTCTGATGCTTACCCTGTTCTACAGCTACCTGAAATCAAATGTGTATTTTCTTGCTGCGATGGTATTCCTTCCCTACTTCGAGGACATAATGGTTATTCTCTCCATATATTTCTCTCTCTATATTACCGGCTCAATACTTCAGGCAAAATCGCAGGAAAGAAAGGGAAGCACACTGGTGATGGCTTCATTCTTCCTGATGGACATAGCGCTGGTTCTTCAGGCATTCTACATCCTGGAATTCGACAAATCATTCATGCAGGTTGGAGTTTCTCTTTTCGTAATATCTATCATCTTATTCTTGCTACCTTTCCTGATAGGAGGGGCCTCAAAAAATGCNTGAGGGGGAAGGAGGGGGATGAGGAAGAACAGGAACGAGGTCCAGATCATTTACGAATTCCTTCTTCAGATTAATGACGGGAATACCCAGACCTCATCAATCCTCAGGAAGGTGAATATCCCCTATAACAAATATGAAGAGCTCGTTGCCAGGTTGCAGGAAAGGCAGATGATCAGGGTTGTTTCATCTGGAGGAAAGGATGTCATTGAGATCCTTGCCAAGGGCAGGGAATTCATTGACCAGTACAGTAAATTCAGCAAACTCATGGAAAAAAGTTATGGTCTCAAGCTTTGAGGGTCCATAATAAGGAAAAGTATTTCATGAGTTGAGTTATGTACCGTAGATAATTATGATAAACGAGGGCAAGATTGTTGAAAGCGCAACTGGGCCTGTCGTTACCGCCATGGTTCACATAAAGGCCGATACATCGAAGATAGAATCGATAAGCTCCACTCTCGCTCAACACAGCTTCGTCGAAGATATATATCTCGTCACCGGAACGTGGGATATGATACTGAAGGTCAGATTCCCGGATATGAACCAGATGAGGAATTTCATTGTCAAGGATCTGAGAGGGGTTGACGGCATAAAGGATTCTTATACTTCCATGGTTATAAGCATCTTCAAGGATAGGGGTGTAAGGTTTCAGTGAGGGATGAGAAATGGATGANATGGATGCGATCCTCGGTGAAACGGTGAAAATGCTTGACGACCTGATTTCCGACTATTCAATTCCGAGAAACATAAGGAAGAATATACAGGCCGCAAAAGTTAAACTTACCCAGGATAAGGGGAGCCTCGACTTGAGGGCTGCATCCTCGATATCAACGCTTGACGAGATAGTTAACGATCCCAACACTCCCTCCCACGCGAGAACACTCCTCTACACCATCATGGGTAAGCTGGAGATCCTTCAGAAGAAGGCTTCATCTACCAGATGATTCCAGCTTCCATTTCTTCATTGCTGCTTTCCTGACGTGCTCTATAATCTTGTTCAGGGGAGTCCCGGGTCCAAAATTTCCGGTGATTCCAAGTTTCTCTAGCTTCTTTCTATCCTCCGGTGGTATTATTCCGCCACCCACCACCTGTATATCTTTCGCTCCCAGTTTCTCCAGCCATTTCTTGACTTCGGGAAAAGCTGTCAAGTGGGCGCTGTTGTGTAGACTCAGCGCAACCACATCCACATCCTCATCCACCGCAATTCTTGCAACTTTTTCAGGTGTGGGGAGCAAACCGGCGTATAGAACTTCCATTCCAGCGTCCCTGAATGCCTTGGCAAGGACGAGGACCCCTCTGTCATGGCCATCAAGAGCTGGCTTTGCCACTAGGACCTTTATCCTCCTCATAGTATTGCCGGTTCTTTCCAATCCCCGAACACCTCCCTTCCCACACTGGCTATCTCCTCGAGGGTTGCGTATTTTTTTACGGCATCTATCACGAAAGGCATGGAATTCCCATCACCCTCGTAGGCCTCCCTGAGCCTTTCAAGACTCCTTCTTACTTCATTTTCATCCCTCGCGGCTTTGACTTCCCTGAGTCTCATCTTCTGTTTCCTTTCCGCCCTGAGATCCACCTTAAGGATATTTATTGGTTCCTCGTTCTCCTTCTGGAACATATTAACTCCGATGATCTTGATTTCTCCGCTCTCTACCTTTTTCTGATGGATATAGGAAGTGGCTGCGATCTCCCTCTGTATATAGCCGCTCTTTATTGCATTCAGGATTCCTCCCAAAGCATCTATCTTCCTGAAATACTTGTAAGCTTCTTCCTCCATCCTGTCAGTCAAATTCTCAATGTAGTACGACCCGCCCAGTGGATCCACAACGTCAGGGATCCCTGTCTCATAGGCTATTATCTGCTGCGTCCTGAGCGCAAGTTCCACAGCCTGATCTGAAGGCAGCGCCCAGGCTTCGTCGTAGGAATTCGTATGAAGGCTCTGCGTCCCTCCAAGTACTGCGGCCAGGGCTTCTATGGTAGTCCTTACAACATTGTTCAGAGGCTGTTGCCATGTTAGTGAATAGCCGGATGTCTGGGTATGAAACCTCAGCATCATGGACCTTGGATTTTTGGCGCCGAATGTTTCCTTCATCTCCCTGGCCCATATCCGCCTTGCGGCCCTGAATTTCGCTATCTCCTCAAAGAAGCTTATTGAGCTGTTGAAGAAAAAGCTGAGACGCGGCGCAAATGAATCCACATCCAGTCCACTGTTTATTCCTAATTTCACATACTCGAAACCGTCAGCCAGTGTGAATGCAAGTTCCTGGACTGGGGATGCGCCCGCCTCCCTTATATGATAGCCTGAAATGGATATGTAGTTCCACTTAGGCATGTTCCGAGTACAGTAGACCATCATGTCCCTTATTATCCTCATGTGAGCCTCAGGAGGATAAAGCCACTCCTTCTGGGCTATGTACTCCTTCAGTATATCGGCCTGAACCGTTCCGGAAAGTTCCCTCTGCGGGACACCCTGCTTTTCTGCCACCGCTATGTACATGGCAGTCAGTATATTTGCAGGTGCGTTTATCGTCATTGATGTTGAAATCTTATCCAGCGGTATTCCATCAAATATTACTTCCATATCCTTTAGACTTGAAACGTTTACCCCGCATTTTCCTACTTCCCCGTGTGCTCTTTTAGATGTGGCATCAATTCCGTAAAGGGTTGGCATATCGAATGCTATGCTCAGTCCAGTTTCCCCGTGAGAGAGAAGCATCTTGAGCCTTCTATTCGTGTCCTCCGGTGTTCCAAAACCCGAGAACATCCTCATCGTCCAGAGCTTTCCCCTGTACATGTTTCTGTGTATTCCTCTCGTAAATGGGTATTCTCCGGGCCTGCCCAGTTTTTCCTCGTAAATTCCTGAAACATCTTCTGGATAGTAGCATTCCTTTAATTTGAACCCTGAACTGTTTGTTCTATCCTTAATCACTCCATTATTTTCTCTATTATCTTCCCCCGCTCTGCTATCTTGCATCCAGTACCCTATAAGAATTCATAAAAAATACTTTGCTTCCCTAGAATAAAAGTTAATAGTCCCAGTTGCCTCTCAGATAGTATGCAATCCACACTGAATGTAAATAGCAGGGACTATAGATATTTTCCAATCTCAGTTCTGAAAGAGAAGGGCTATGATGTTGATTCTTTACCTTACGTAACAAAAATACTCCTGGAAAATTTGTTGAGAAAAATGGATGGGAAGGTTGTAACGGAGGAACATGTGAAGAAGTTGCTGGATAGAACAAAGGAAGAGATACCTTTCTTCCCATCAAGGGTCATCCTTCAGGATTACACCGGCATCCCTCTGATTGTTGATCTTATAGCAATGAGGAATGCCGCAAGAAAAGCTGGAAAAGATCCGGGGAAGATTAATCCTGTGATCCCTGTTCAGCTGGTGGCAGACCATTCGCTTCAGGTTGATCTCTTCGGAACCAGCTATGCACTGTTTGAGAACAGGGCCTTGGAGTACAAAAGAAACAGGGAGAGATATGCAGCCCTGAAGTGGGCGCAGAACAACTTCAAAAATATGAAAATTGTGCCTCCTGGAAACGGAATTGTACATCAGGTGAACATAGAGTTTCTCTCTGAGGTTGTGATGGAGAAAGACGGCCTTCTCTACCCTGATACTCTCATTGGTACGGATTCACACACCACCATGGTCAACGGCATATCCGTACTTGGATGGGGTGTTGGCGGTCTGGAGGCGGAAGCTGTCATTGTTGGGGAACCATCTTATATAGTTGTTCCTGAGGTCGTAGGAGTTGAACTGAAGGGAAAACCGAGAGAGGGGGTAACGGCGACTGACATCGTTCTTTCCATCACGGAGTTTTTGAGAAAGGCGAATGTAGTCGGGAAGATCGTGGAGTTCTACGGTGAGGGACTTAGGTACCTCAGTGCCCAGGATAAGACAACCATATCCAATATGTCTCCTGAATATGGAGCCACGGCAGGATTCTTCCCCTACATGAAGAGCACATCCAGCTATCTTTCCCTTACAGGTAGGTCCAGGGAGCATATCGCTATTGTTGAGAACTACCTGAAGGCCCAGGGTCTCTACTATGACGGCAAGAAGAAGAAATACGACTCCTATCTGCAGTTCGATCTCTCAAAGGTTGAAACGTCCATAGCTGGTCCGGCGAACCCCGAGGACAGGATTTCCGTTTCAAACGTTTCATACATAAGGAAAATCATTCAAACAACTGTCTCGAAGATCACGGGCAGGGAGGAGACAAGGACGTTCAGGCTTCAGTTCGGGGAGAGTGATGTTGCAATAAAGGATGGAAGTATAGCAATAGCTGCAATCACAAGCTGTACCAATACCTCCAACCCTGACGTTCTCATCGGGGCTGCCCTCGTTGCAAGGAATGCTGTGCAGAGAGGTCTTTCAAGGAGACCTTATGTGAAAACAAGCTTTGCACCAGGCAGTCCTGTCGTCCAGGAATATCTTGAGAAATCAGGGCTTCAACCGTACCTTGATGCTCTCGGCTTCCACATAGTTGGTTTCGGGTGCACTACATGCATAGGTAACTCTGGTCCCCTAATCAGGGAGGTGGAGGAGGCCATCAAGAGGGATAAGATGGTAACGGTGGCAGTGCTCAGTGGCAACAGGAACTTCGAAGGAAGAATAAATCCCCTTGTAAGCGGTTCATTCCTATCTTCTCCCCTTCTGGTTGTTGCATATTCCCTTGCGGGAAGAATTGATATAGACTTCTCCTCTGAACCCCTGGGTTATGACCCAAATGGAAAACCAGTTTTCCTTAAAGACATATGGCCAGATTTACAAACCATAAGGAAATACGAGAAGGAATTCCTCAAGAGGAAATTCTACCTGCTCAAAAAGGACAGGATTTTCGAGGGGGTGGACGAGTGGAAAGAGCTTGTAGTTCCCACAGGCAGCGAATATATATTCGACCCTTCATCCACCTACGTGAGGGAGCCTCCGTGGTTTGATACTCAATCGTCCCTGGCCCCCCTGAAAAATGCAAGGATTCTGGCAATATTCGGAGACAGGATAACCACCGATCATATCTCCCCCGCAGGCGCTATAGTCCAAGATATGGATAAATACAGGGAGATATGGAGGAAGCTCCAGAATGGTGATAAAGGTGCCCTGAATCTCGCAGACTCCCCGGCAGCCAGATACCTCATGGAGAAGGGTGTCTCCCCTGATGACTTCAATTCATTTGGGGCAAGAAGGGGAAATCATGAGGTGATGGTCAGGGGAGGCTTCTCAAACCCTAAGATTAGAAATTTGATGGTTGAGGAGAATGGCGGATTCACTGTCCACTACCCCGACGGACAGAAAATGACAATTTTCGATGCGGCCATGAAATACAGGGAAGAAGGTATACCGCTTGTGATATTTGCTGGGAAGATGTACGGTGCAGGGAGCAGCAGGGACTGGGCCGCCAAGGCAACGTATCTTTTGAATGTCAAAGCTGTCATAGCAGAGAGTTTTGAGAGGATCCACAGGTCCAATCTTGCCGCGATGGGTGTCATTCCAGTTGAAGCTAACACATCTTCGCTGAACCTGAAGGGAGATGAGCTGGTCTCAATAGATTTCTCAGGTGTAAGGGCAGGTGGAGAAGTGGAGATAAGAATATCGGGAAAGGAAGAAAAAGTGATTAAGGGAAAGGTGAGGTTGGATACCGACGCAGAGCTGGAATACTGCAGGAGAGGAAATATTCTGAATTATACACTCACGAAGCTCTGACCTTCCTCCTCCGTAGAATCAGGATGGAGAATACCACCACTATCACAGCCGCAATTGCTATTATAACGTATACAAGACCTGTCGTGGAAGAGATCTCCTGAAGTGCAGTCTGTTGTACGGTCACATTGAAGTTATATGTTTTCACGAAGGGTATTGTTGAATTGTTTGTTCTGTAAACCAGGGCAAGTTGACACGGATAGGAACCTGGAAGAGCTGCTGATGAAACATCTATCACGAACGTTACCTTGATTGACTGCCCGGGGGAAAGCTGGGAGAAGGTCACGTTGTTGGCGGTCAAACCACCCAGGGGATTTGATGATGGTATATGAATTGAAAAAACATCAGGTGTGAGGATGTGGAATTCAAGTCCCACCAGCGTCACATTGCCGGTATTCTTTACATTGAATAGGAAGAGGTTTGAGCTTGAACCGGAGACGACCGATAACGCCGGAGAGCTAAAACTTACGTTTCCGGTGCTTAGAACTCTTTCTGTTATGGTGAACAGAGCGTTGTTCAGATGGAGATAAAGAATTTTCAGTCCAGTATCATTTCCTGCACTTATAAGGAATGTCACATTGAGAAGTTTCCCCGGTGGCAAAGGTGGGAAGGAGTAAGGTGGCGTTCGCACCGAGAAACTGCTTGAATTGAGACCCACGTTCAGAGGAGGGGAGAGGGAGTTCCCCCCGTTTACAAGGACAACCGTCAGCTGGACAAACTGCTCTCCCTGATATATGTAAGGAGGGTTAGTGAAATAATTCACCAAGGTCACGTTGCTGTACCCTGGCAGGATTACTTGAAATTTTATGTCGTGAGTGCTGTCGTTATATCTTACGGAAAGGGTTTCGTAAAACGAACTGTTGTTTCCCACGACGTTAGTGATAAACGTGACGGGTACGGAATAGAAGGCAGGTATTGCTGAAATTGTTGTGGATTGACCAGCTCCTGATAACGGATATGTAGGTGTGAAGCTAATGGATACGTTAGACACGGGAACAGGTGAGTCCTCCTCCAGGTAGAACGTGATGGGAATTCCCCTCATACCTTCCGCTGGGATTAGTGATGCGGAACCTATCTGGGCACCTGCTGCCACTAATTCTGGAAACCCTGAAAGTCTGAGGGTAAACTGAATGTTTTTAGAAATTCCGAAGTAAGAAACTTCAAGCGTTTGATTAACCAACAGTCCTGAAGGTCCCGTGTTTGCGAAGAATGTGAGTGGTATCGAAGAATAGGAAGGGATTGCTGGGATGTTGAAATTCTGGATGCTCCCGCTCATGGGATAACGAGGGGTGAACGAGACTGTCACATTTGTTACCGGAGAGTTCCCGGCATTCTCTAGATAGACCGTTAAAGGAACGTTTGAGTCAAAGGATGTAGCAACCATCGGAGATCCAGGAGTTCCGAAATATGCATTCTCAACCAAGATTTTCACATTTCCCATTATCGCAACGGTAACATTGCTCGTACCGGAGAATGTGAAATTCGAAATGGAATAGCTGTAATCAACTGGAACTTCGTATATCCCATCTGACGCGTTTGAGCTTATGTTGGTGAGCTGATAGATGAAATAGGTGGAACCCGGGGATGTTTCAGGAAATGTGAAATAATCCCTTACGCCCCTGTCTGGTCCGTGAACGTAGCTGTACTGCAACATCCCGCCGAGAGATGAGTAGTTTAGGGAAATATTCAGATCTGTAAGGGATGAAAATGTTATAAATTTCACAACGAGGGGTATGTAAGAATAGCCGGGAGCTACCAGTGCAGTACTGTTTGCAGAATACCAGAAGGCGCTCTCAACCTCCAAGGGGGCTTGGGCTCCCGCGGTCATGGGGATGAGTGCTGCGACCAGTATTGCTATGGCAAAAACAACAATTTTCCTCACCTATATCACCTCATTTGATTCATTCACTACCACCCTTTTCATGGACAGACTGAACATGAGAGAGATAAGGAGTGTAACAAGACCTATGATATAAATTAGATTAAATGACTGTTGTGAAGGGAAGTTTTCAAACACAGGTACATAAGGCATCCCGCCAAAAGGGAGGGGCACGATGGACACAAGAGCCGGCGAGACAAACTGCGATTCTATTGAGCCTGAGATTGCTGGCGCTATACTGGCGCCTATGTTCCTAAATACAGTGTTCATCCCAGTTGCCATTCCCGAAGAATCTTTGGGTGTAGATATTATTATCATATTTATCATTCCCACGAATACGAATGCCGTGCCTGCTCCTATGAATCCGGCATCCTCCGTTATTGAAATTGGAGTTCCCCTGTTAAGGTAAAGGAGAATAAACGCAATTATCATTATTGCAGTGCCAATCAGTATTGCTAGTTTGGGGCCTTTCTTTCTTATGATTGCTGCCGCGATTGGTGCCACAACAATTCCCATTATTGCTCCGGGAACTACGGTGAGACCAGCGGTGAAAACATCTTTCCCAAATCCTACCGGATAAGGATCTTCCAGAAGGGTGGGTATCGTATAAAAAAGATAGAACATACCACCTGACACAAACAACCCTGCGAAATTGGCAAGAAATATATTCCTGATCCCGAGCAGCTTTAGGTCGATGAAGGGTTCCCTCTCAACCCTTTCGTAGAAGTAGAAAAGGATGAATGAGGAGATTGAAAGGAACGCCAGCGAAAAGATAACGGGGGATTCCCATCCCCAGTATACCCCCTGGGAGAGGAGGATCAGTAGAGATACTATTGCCGTCACCAGAAGCGTGATTCCCCCGAAATCTATCCTTTCTTTCTTGCGGAGATTGCTTTCCTTCAAAATGAATATTGAAGCGATGAGAAGGCCAAACGCCACGGGGATTGCGGAGTGATATGACCACTGCCAATCAAAGTTCTGAGTAATCCAGGCACCGATGACCAAACCTATGGATGCACCAATTATGAATGTCGCCGATATCACACCCTGGGCCAGCGGAAGATCCTTGGCCGGGAGCTCATCATTCAGCAGTGCGAAAGCCACTGGAAACATGCCCATTCCAAGTCCCTGCACTGCCCTGATAGCTATGAATTCCCCAAGCGAAGTCGCGAATCCTCCAAAGGATATCGCAACCGCATAGGCTACCGCCAGGAGAACGAATATTTTCTTCTTTCCAACGATGTCCGCAAGTTTCCCGAATATCGCAGCAGAAACAGTACCTGAGATCAGATATATTGTGAGAACCCATGAAAGGGAGCTATACTGTGCATCGAAGAACTTAGATAGAACAGGGAGGGCAGGCACTACCATGGTTTCCACGTAATTGACCAAGGTACCCATCAGAGCGAGTATGATTATAGTGGACCTCGCCTTCTCATTAAAGGGCATAGCATCCCCTGTTTGCGTCCCGATTGCCTCATTCATCAAAAATCTTGTTTCATTACCTCGCGCATTTTCTACTGATTTTAGCGCTTCTTACCATCAAGACCTGTTCTCGTGAATCCGTCCTTAGTAACCGAGAAACTTTTCGCGACTTCCTTCAATATCGTTTCAAAGCGTTATTCTTCTTATAATACGGGAAAAATGAAGAAGAGAAAAGAATATGAGGTGGCTGGGAGCAAAAAACCTAGAGAACCTAGTCATCATCAGTTCTCTGTGCTGAATACAGGAGGATAAGATGTAACCTCACTCTATCCCTAGATGAATAGTTTATAATATTGAGGGTACTCGGAATTGGGTTGAGGCCTCCAAAAATTTCAAAAGCCCGTAAATATGACACTAATATTATTAAGAAAGAGGGCAATGCTGTTCTATGAGAAGTAGGCCAAATTCCTTTTCCACAGAGGGGGTAGTTGCCTCGAGCAGTCTTTTCGCATCTGCAGCTGGAGCCAAGATACTGGAAAAAGGTGGGAATGTGTTTGATGCTGCGCTTGCCACTAGTGCTGCATTGGCTGTCACCCAGAACAACCTCTGTGGTCTTGGGGGTGATATGTTCGCGCTTCTGAGATCTGAACAGGGGAATATTGTGGATATCAATGGTAGCGGGAGGGCTTTTTCTAAAGCTTCAATAGAATTTTTCAGGGAAAAGGGATTGAAGTCTATCCCTGCAAGAGGGCCTTACGCAGCTCTGACAGTTCCGGGTCTTGTCAGCGGGTGGATTGAAATTCACAAGAGATGTACAATGGAGTTGAAAGATCTTCTGCTTCCAGCTTTCAAACTTGCAGATGACGGATTTCCCGTTACGCAGAACTATTCCGAATCCATTGAGTTAAGCGCGAGGTATCTGGCGCAATTCGATGAGTGGAAGAATACATTTTACAGGCATTCAGAACCACCTACTCCGGGATCAGTATTCAAGCAACCTGCGCTTGCAAAAACGTTAAAATCGTTAATGGAAGAGGGACTCGATTCCTTCTATCGCGGGTATATTGCAGATAGAATAATCCGGGGACTTGAAGGGTACGATATCCCAATATCTCCAGAGGATCTTAGGAATCACAAGGCCGTTGTTGAAGAGCCTCTCAGCACTGAATTCCTCGGCCATACCCTTTTTGAAACAGCCCCAAACAGCCAAGGGGCAACTGTGTTGCTGTGGGCGAACATGATTGAAGAATTCTATTTGGAAAAGGGGAGAATGCCCGATGTTGTTGAATTGATAAATCTCGGGATACTTTCGTACGAAGAAAGGGACTTGAGTATCGCTGATCCGCTGTTTCACCCCCTCCCGAAGGAATTTACCACAAAAGACTTCGCCAGAAGGATATTGAAAATGGAACCTAAGCATTCATCCTCTGGTAAAGTAACGGGCGGAGGTGATACAACATACTTTGCAGTTGCAGATAGCGAAGGGCAAAGCGTTTCAATGATTCAGAGTAACTACATGGGCTTCGGTTCCGGAATAATGCCCAAAGATATGGGATTCGTTCTTCAGAACAGGGGAAGCTATTTCACGCTTAAGGAAAACCATCATAATTCCCTTGCACCGAACAAGAGGACTTTTCATACTCTGTGCGCGGCGATGCTTGAAAAAGACGGAATATTTGAAGCGTCCTTTGGCTCTATGGGAGGGGACATACAGCCTCAGCTGCACATTCAGATTCTCATGGGTCTTATTGAGAATATCAGGGACCCACAATCCATCCTAGATAAGCCAAGATGGGCCTTTCCGTACACAATATATGAGAAACCCTCCGGAATCATTTGCGAATCTGATGACCTTCTCCATTCTATCGCAGGCAAAATAAAGGGGTTGCAGTGCCACAATAAGGGCTTTTCGTCTGAGTTCGGGCATGCGCAGATTGTTTCTCTCACCCCAGAAGGAGTCGTTGTTGGTGCGGCGGATCCGAGAGGGGACGGAGTTTCAGTTCCTGTTCTCCCTTTTCGGTAGATTATATCTCATGAGCCCCCCAAGCTAAAGTCTCGGAGGTTTCATATTAGGCGATCATTTTCGATCTATTCCTTCCCATCTTTGGGCCAGTTGGTTACGGAGTCATTCTTCGAAGGCGCAGATTAGGATCGCACCTATCCCATTGCTTATTAATCAGTGGGAATTGCCGACATCCTCTCATTCCTGAAGGTCGGAGCTTTCTTGCTCATAGATTTGTAAAGAAGGAAGTTTTTATGCTTGAATTGAGCAATGGTTCAACACATATTCGTCTCAATGATAATCTAGCTACTTAAATTTTGAAATTCCACGGATTTAAGCGATTCTTCATTTGAAGGAAATTTGACCACGTTAGGTAACGGGAGTCTGATCTGGGATAGCACCGCTCCGTGTCATATCTTTATCTTAAGCTCCCATGTTCTTTATATAGCACGAATACGCTATTTGATGATTTATATTTCTTGTGAAGGCCAGACTGGTCAATCTACGGCAGGAACGTTTTCATTGTAACATTAATAAACAGTTTATGAACCTGTTCAATGAAATTTTTAAATCATACTAAAAATACACACCCGTGAACAAAAGAGTTTTAGCCGTAGTCGTGGCAATTGTGGTAGTAATCATAATTGTCGCGGGAGTAGAAGTGGGCCTGTATT
>JGI24721J44947_10006477_pt1 | contig 15761 bp, 14 predicted proteins | sample YelNatPaOPGAMG01_FD_44947 | JGI IMG/M metagenome (IMG submission 44947)
ACAAAGAAAAATACTTGTAGAAGGAATCCCAGATAAGAAAGTTACTGAAGAAGCAGACCTCGTAGCTATAAAGGCAGAGCTGGCAAGAAGACGGGGCAAATAGGCCAGGATCAGCGGAGAGGTAAGAAGCATAGTGGCGTTATAACGCGGTGGGCCATGGCAAGGCGGGGGCTGCCTGGCTGGTCTGGGGCACGTTGACCGGTAGAGGGCTGGATTGGAGGATGTTCGGGGCCGTTAGGTATTGGGCCGGTTCTTTGCTTGTAAGGAGACGCCAGATGAAACGGTTTAGGGATATGGTTTGGTTGGCAGGGATTGCGGCTCTGGCTTTTTACCTGGATGGGATCTGTGCCTGCAGGCCGCAGATAGTGGAGGTGGACAGCAGGCAATATCAGGCCCTGAAGGCCCCTAGGGTTGCATTCAATGGTCGGGATAGGTTATTCCTGGTGGTCTGGGAGTACCACTACGGCAAGACCGACTGGGATATCGATGGCTGTATCCTAGATGCAGCAGGCAGGCCGGTGGGCGATCCCTTCGGCGCCGACCGGTGGCGTTTATAGTATTGTGAGGGCTTTTACGGTCAGCACTACTGGTGGCTCAAGTCCTGCCGTAACGGTGGCTGCTGCATTGCAGGAGGACTGTACCTGTCCGGATGTGGCATATGATCCATCGGACGGTACATATGTCGTCGTATGGACCCAGAGTCCATTGTCGGACGTCCCCAGCTTTCTACCTGCCCAGCGGATCATGGCCATTCGCGTAGATGGCAATGGGCGTCCGGTCGGCGATCNAGTACAGGTATCCGGCCCAGGCAAGGATCAACCTCTCAGCTATGGTCTACCGGCCGCTGCGGTTGCAGCAGGTATCAACAATAGGAGCATAGTGGTCTGGGAGGAACAGACGGTCGTCCTGGCTGGTGGGTCGCCTTTGCTGGCCTTGTCCTGCATCCTAGCNTCCATCGATGCTTGGGATTGCCTGCGTGGAGACCTCGATGGCGACAACAACGTCGATCTGGTAGACCTCGCCATCTTGGCNGAGAACTGGTTGGCTGGCGGTGTATAACTATTCGTAGACAATTACCTNTGGTTCGTTATGGTTGTCTAGGCTTGCCAGCANGGAGTATATCCAGACTGCCTAGTTGCCTGTGCCAAACCCACCTAATGCCTGGAGANGATGCAGGCAGTCGTATGCCGACTCGGTACTGGCAGCCCTAGCATGGCTACGTGGTCTGATCGACGGGCCTTAAGCTGTCGGTTGAGCCTTTGCCTTCTATCTTGGTGGCTTGTTCGTATTGCCTTCGGTCTGCCGCAGGATCCGGCAAAGGCAGCCCAGGATTGCGGCTGACAGGATGCTCGTAAAGAACCCATTGGCCGCGGGTGGCAGCCAAAACAACTCGTCAGTCTCCTGGGAGGCTGTCGNGGACAGCGGCCCAATTGCACAGCATATGCCCAACACAGCGGCGTAATGGAGGTAGCACCTGCCTAATAGGATCAGGCAAGAGGTTAGCAATGCGAAGATGGCTGAACCGGCAGTTACGGCAAGGGCGATCAGATAGGCTTCGTCGCTATGTAGCTTGATCATATGCCTTCTCCTTATTCATATCTGTTGACTACGAACGGCTCAAAGATCCCATAGCCAATCGTGTCATAACCCTTGCCAGCAGGAGGGCCGGTCTGGGGGGCTCGCTGGAACATCGATGGCCAGGCAGAGCCCCTTTGGACGTTTCCATGATGCGGGCCGAGGGTGTTCTTGAGCGTACCAAAAACGATGACCTCCACGGTGTTCTTGCCCTTTCGGATGTACTTGCTCACATCGCAGGTCCAAGGCAAGGATGTGATGTGGCCGGCGGTCCTGCCATTTACCATCACCTTTGCGGTTGCGCCATGCCACGAGGGCAAAGACACCTTGTAGGTGCCTTTTTCTGGCATACAGAACTCGGCCTTGTATGATACCCCATGGCCATAGAAAGGCATGCCTTGTTGGTCCCATCTGCCCAGGCGCAACTGCTGGTCAGGTGCAACGACAAAACCCTTTTCTGAGGGCAGGCATGTGAAACTGCCTATCAGATATGCCGGCTCCAGTTCGTGGAAGATGGTCATCGGCCTGCAACTGATAGTTACTGTATTCTCGCCTGGCCTTGCGGCCTTTGCGATGGGGATGATGCCAAATGACCTATCCAGCCACCATTTGCCCTTGCTTGCCCTGACAGGCCTGCCATTACACGTTATGGCATACAGATCGGGTCTCTCTATCACTATGGCCAGGTCCTTTGGTACACTTTCGACTACTTCAAATCTGTATGTTGCCTCGAATCCGCTATCTGGCGGGAATCGCTTGCTGATGATCTGGTCCTTGAACTGAACGGCACTATCCCATGGGTTTCGGTCCATCCCATTGGCTTGGAATATAAGCTGCTGGGCTGCATAGAAGTAACAACCCCGCCTGGCCTTGCCTGCTGCAGAGACATCCACATAGTCGAGGGTCAGGACATTCGGGCCAAGCCTCCTTATCTGTATCGGCCCAGCAGGTTGGATGGTTGCAGTGATCCTGGCCTGGGATCTATCAGGCTCCTTGTACTCCTTTGATAGCAACAATAGCAGGCTGCCATTGGCAGGCAGGTCGAACCTTGCCCTGATCCTGCCTTGGGCATGCTCGAATGGATATGGGCCTATCCGGCCTGTATAAAGGTCGCATTCTTCTATGCCACCAAGCCGGCACTCAATCGTACCTGAGGCATTGTAGTCACTGCTGGTATTGACCAGCAACAGCAACTGTCCATCCGGCAACTGGCGGCGGTGGTGGAACAAGATGCCCTTGTCTTGGCCGTCGCGTTCTATGACAAATCCATCCTCATTGCCAACAGCCGCAAGGATCTTGGGAAGCTCCCGCGGATCTGCTTGCCTCCACCGGCCAGAGCTAGCCAGTTCCTGGCAGGCCTGGCTGATAGCCCCATCGACGCGGCCTGGGAATTGGCCGCAGCAGATGACCTGACCTCCTGCATCCATGAAGGCCTCGAGCAACCTGAGCGTACTTGACTCGATGTTTTCTGTCGCAGGCGGCATGACGAAGACCTCATACCTACCCTGTCCAATTGCAAGCTCGGGACCCTCCACCGAGCCATGGGCGGCCATGATATACTCGTCGGTCAGGTCGTACTCGACCTGCGCAGATTCCAGGAGTATCAGCATATCGAAGAAATCCTTGCCTAGCCTGTCGAGTCCCTGTTGGTCGCCTTGATACATCCACGCGGTGCTCGTGGGCTCCAGGACCAGGATCCTATTGACCTGCCTGCCTTGCGACATGGCTGCTGCAAGCCTGGTGATATAGGCCTGGTGGACATGGTAGGATTGCCACCAAGGCTGGTGGTAGCTGAACGATAGGGGGTGGTCACGCTTTCTTGCCCCGCGGATCGTGACATACGAAAGATGTTCATCGAATAGATTCACGCCCAGCACCGCCAGCCAATCGGCGATACGCTTTGCATCTGAAAAGGTCAGGTCCCAGCCACTTGCACCGTATACCTCGCACAATGTCCGCCTTCTGCCCAATTGGTTTGCCACGCTGGCCAGTTCCTTCACCATTCGGACATTGCCAAACTGGGCATTGTTGCCCTGTTGATACTGGTTCATCAGGCAGTCTATGCCCGGTATCTGCTGCCATGCCATCATGGCCATATTGTCAGGGACATTTCCGCAACTTGGCCACTCATGCTCCCAATAGTGGCCTGTGAAGGCGATGTTGTGTTGCTGACACCATTGGTAATATGGTGTGGCCCATCTTTCCACGAACAACTCATTGAGCAGGCAGTAATAGTCGTGTCTGACCTTTTGCCAATCGCCCAAAGGTCGCACCAAGCTTGGCAGGCTTGCAAGCAGGCTGTAGCCCCATCTTCTCTTGAATTGTTGTTCCAGGTCTTCGGTCCATGGCAGGCCGCCTGCGGGTGCGATATGGGGTTCGTCAGTGAATGAGCCAGGTATTGCCTTGCCGAATTGGTGGCCCAGACGACGGCGATAGGCCTCCAGCGTCACCTCCAAGAATCTCGCAGTCACACCTGGATAGAGCAGGTCAACGTAGCATCTGCCACCATACCAACCACCATCCGTTGCACGCCTGACCTGGGCGATCATGTACGTCCCGTCGGCGGCCAGTTGTCCAGATCTTGCCAGATCCGATACATCCACAAACCCATCCTGATCGATCCTGAACACTGCAAGTGTATCCTCGGTCCAGGTAGGCTGGCCCTCGATGGTACGGATGTACAGGCCTCTGCCACGGGATTCTGGCATGAGCTCAGGTACCCAGCCACCAGCAAAACCAGATGGATAGGAGTTCTCATCGTAGATCCAGAGATTCATGCCCAGTTTGTCGGCCTGGTCCAATGCCACTTGCCATAGCCGAAACCACTGGTCGCCCAGGTATGGTGTCATCAGGCCAGGCCTTGGGTGTACGAATGCCTGCCTTATGCCTTGGGCCGCAAGGTCTCGAAGGGATTGTCTGACCTGGCCTTCCGTGAGCATATCGTTCCAGACCCAAAGTGGTGCGCTGGAATACTCCTTTGGTGGCCTTGCAAGCAGGTCCTTTACGGTCCTCATATCATTTGCCATTGAAAGTGGGCTGATCGTCACAAGTACCATAGCAAACTGGGCCACGCATGACACTGGATTTGTCACCTTCATAGCAAACCTTTCTGCAGGCTGATTGCTGCTTCCAGGGTGTATTATCAACCTAACCATCCAATTTTTCAATACTAGCTCGTACCTGAACCAGTCTGNATCCCCAAACCCTCATCGCGATCGTTGTTATAGCGAAAGAGGGCCAACCTGTGCCGTGATAGGACCGCCATCGCATCTGACATGGCCAGCCGATGGGCTCAAAGGCCTTGCCGTCAATGCTGCAGGCGAGCCGGCGTTGGCTATTCAGGCCGCACCTTCGGATCTTGCCGTTGGCTTGCATTGGGCCTTGCCGTTATCCGCAGTAGATAATCTCCATGCGGTATATCGAAAGAGGACCTGCCTGGAGGTACAATAGACAACTGCCTTATCTCCATCTGCCAGGTGTCTATGGCCTCCACCTCATATGAATGTGGCCCTTCCAGTTCTAGCGATATTGGTCCTGGCGTCAGGGCATAGACAAGGTATGCACTGCCGGGCCTGGCCAGTANNAGCACATTCGGATCGACCCTGGAAGGTGCCATATCCGTCCAAGGCAAGGCCTCCACGACCTGCCTAAGGAATGCGATCCTGCTGGGGGCTTGGCCATATAGACGGCCACCCTTTGACCACCACAGGATCTCCTGCGGATGTTGGTATGTCTCGCCATGGCCTACATATCCACCAGAAAGCGTACCGACCCAGAACCTGCGGACCAATTCTTGCGGTGTAAGTTTGCCCCAACCTTGTGGTATGTTGCCTTCATAGCCGCATTCATCCACCACTATCGGCTTTCCATATCTTGCCCGCCAGTCCAGCACCGCCCGCAGATCCCCATTTCTTTGGATACTGGCATGGGTAACCCAGCCCTTGGAGTGGTCATAGAAACCTCGCATATTGTGTATGCTCCTGAGGTGCTGACCTGGATCCTCCTGCTGCAGGATCTGGAAGAACCTGTCCCAATCCTCCATGGTCTTGTTGCCTGCATGGCCTTGTGGCTTGCCTGTAGGGGCCATGGCATCGTATTCATTTGCCAAGGACCACCATACATTCCTGAAGGCCCANAGCCTGGCTATGGCATAGCGGAGATANCGATCGTCCGCCTGGTCNTCCATCTCTGCAAAGCCCCAGCAGTCATATGGGTGCCAAAGGATGATATCTGCCTCTATGCCGAGCCTNCGCAGGTCCAGGATCCGCCGCTCTAACAAGGCCCAAAAGCCNGGATCGAACCGAGCAGGGTCGAACCTGCCATCTGGCCCTCGCACAAAGGGTGCCAGNTTGGGCTGATCCCTGTTGTACACATACCATTTCGGGAATATGCACATCCGCAACTTGTTGAATGGGGATGTGGCAAGGGTCTGCAGTGTCTCTTGCTGCAATTGTTCTGGTTGGTGTATCCATGCATAGCATGTGGTTCCAACCGGGAAGAATGGCCTGCCGTCTGCATATGCGAAGTGGTAGGTCTGATACACCCGCACAGGCCCGTGGTTGCCGGCAGAAGGCCTTGTAGCGATCAGCCTGCCGGTCTTGCCATCGAGTTGAGGTTGGTTACTGCTGGTCCTGTACTGCCATTGCCCTTGGGTAGGGGGCATAAAACGTATCTTGTATACCCCATTGCCATCATAGAACCCAGGCGCCCGGACCCGCAGACCAGCCTCGACCTGCTCGAATCTCGCCTCGAGGGATACCCCTACGAACGGATTTCCAGATCCAGGACCTTCCAGACTTACCTCGAAGAGATCCCATTGCTCGACTGCCGCTGGGGCCATCTCGGCAGCAGATGCAACGACCCAGCCTACAGCCATCACCACCATCCCCATTGCCACTGCCTCGCATACCTGCCACCGAAACCCGATCGATACCGCCTTCTTAACGCAACTCATAGTACCTCCAGATCCAACCTGCGGCTGATTCTACCCGGCTACCACCTACACGCAATCGCGACCTGGNGTTAGGCATGCCCATCCTGCGGAAGCCAGAATGAGCTAAAGCCTTGACAGCCCTTGGCCGAATCCTATTATGATAAAGGANAAAGGAGGGCGATAGGCCCTGGATGGCCAATTATTGTATGACCTATATGAGCGACNACAGGAAGGCGATCTTTAGATCATCTTACAATGCGAGAAGGCCCATTTATAGGCTTGTCCTGCCTATGGAAAGCTGCCATCACTTTGCACCTTTTGCTATTCCATATCCTGGTCAGGCTGACGGAGTGGCTCTTGCACGTTTTTGGCCAAGGATACTTCATGATTTACTACGCTCATAGCTGTGAAACCGAACCGTCTCAGCAGAGATGGCAGGAATTGAAGGTCCATTTGAGGAATGTCGCTGAGCTTGCCGGCTCATTTGCAAAGGAGGCGACGGCAATCGGCACGACGGATAGTTTAGGGACGCGCCAATGGCGGGAAGCATTCTGTAAGACTACGTGGTTGGCGGGGCTCTTGCATGACCTCGGAAAGTACCGGTTAGAATTCCAGCAGTACTTAAGAAAGGAGCGTGGAAGTAGCCGGGAGACCGTACACTCAGTCTACGGCGCCGCTGCAATGGGGTACCACTTTGAGGACTTACTCTCCGCCTTTGCCATTGCTGGGCATCACTCTGGATTGCATGACTGCAGTGATCTTAGTCAGTTGCTGCAGGGAAGCAAGTTCAAGGCCGCAGGGCGTTTTGCCGAATTGCTTGACGTGGCGGAAAAGGAATTGGGCTCGCTCCCGGAGTTTCAGCCGCTACCGATAGGGGAAACAGAAATAGCTAAGCGCCACTATGAGTTCGTCACCCGTATGCTGTTCTCTATAGTGGTCGATGCGGATCGTCTTGATAGCGAGAGATGGGAGAAAGAGCAGAAACTTGGCATGCCGTGGCAACGCGCGGCCATTCGCTTGGATGCGGCGGAACTATTGCGAAAACTTCTCAAGGCTCGCGACGATGAGGCCCAACATCACCCCAAAGATGACCTGAATGCCTTGCGGAACGGCGTTTTTGACGCGTGTCTCCACAAAGGAGAGTCCTCGCCGCAGGGATTCTTCTCTCTGACTGTCCCCACGGGCGGCGGAAAGACGCTATCCTCGATGGCTTTTGCTCTGGCTCATGCCAAACGTCACGGGCTTCGGCGCGTGATTGTGGTGCTGCCTTACCTTTCCATCATCGAGCAGAACGCGCGCAAGTACCGAGACATCTTCGGACAAGAATATGTGCTGGAACACCATTCGGCAGTCGAGATTGGCAAGCCTTCTCATCCCAGTGATGCCGATGAACCGGCAGAGGCTTCCGATATGGAAAAGGCGATGGAGAACTGGGATGCGCCGATCATCGTCACCACCAGCGTACAGTTTCTGGAAACGCTCTTCGCCGCCTCGCCGGGCTGGGCACGGAAGCTGCACAATGTGGCTCGAAGTGTGGTGATCTTCGATGAAGTACAGACCTTGCCTACCCATTTATTGGAACCCACACTGGACGTGCTGCGTGAGTTGAAGGATCATTGGGGGCTAAGTTTTCTGTTCTGTTCGGCGACGCAACCGGCGTTTCGAAGATCGGCAAACTTGAAATCCGGTTTTGGTGCGGGTGAAGTTACCGAGATCATTTCAGATCCGACCTCCCTGTACATAAAACTCCGGCGTGTGGACTATCACATCGAGACCAAAGATGACCCCTGGGATTGGGGAAAACTTGCCGAGCGGATGCTCAGCCAACCGCAGGCCCTGTGTGTGCTCAACCTTCGGCGGCACGCCTTCGAGGTATGGCAAGCGATGCGCGGCCTGCTCAAGGAGAAGGGGCGTGAGAGGGATTTGGACGGTCTCTTTCATCTCTCTTCCGCCATGTGCCCCGCCCATCGGTTGGACTTGCTGGGATTATCCAAGGACCCTCTGCCAGACAATATCAAAGCAAGGCTGAAGAATGGACAGCCGTGCTGGGTGGTTTCCACGCAGTTGGTCGAGGCGGGAGTCGATATCGATTTCCCGGTTGTGTTCCGGGCGCTGGGCCCGCTCGATTCGATCGTGCAAGCCGCGGGGCGGTGCAACCGCGAAGGGACATTGCGGGATGCGAAAGGAAACCTCTGCCGGGGCAAAATGATCGTGTTTCGCCCCGTGGATGCGGGACTTCCGCCGGGAATATATAGTCGCGCCACTGCCATTACGCCGAGTTATCTGGATGCCGACCGCCTATCTCAAGACCCCGATATGTTCGCCAGTTACTTCAATGAACTGTATCAAATCAGTCCCACTGACTGTGCCAAGAAGGGACAACACACGATTCAATATGATCGGGCTGAGTTCAACTTCCGAAGGGTGGCGGAAAATGCAAAGGTCATCAAGGATGATACCGTTGCCGTTATAGTACCCTACGGCGCAGCCATCAAACTCGTCAGCGAAATTCGCGAAGACAATGGAAAGGAGGACTACAGGGATATGCTACGGCGTCTTCAGCGATATATGGTAAACGTCAGGACGCGCGCCGGGCCCGCATCAGATTTTGAGAAGCTACAGAGGTTCGGAGCGGTTCAACCGCTTGTACCCGGAAGGTTGGAAATCCCCGTACTGGGTGAGCAGTGGTACAAAACCGATCCACCTCTGGGCGTCGTCATTGAGAACCGACCGTTGGAGGATTACATCCTATGAGTGAGACTAACAATCGTATCACCATTCGCGTATGGGGAGACTATGCCTGTTTCACCCGCCCTGAAATGAAGGTGGAGCGGGTGAGCTACCCCATCTGTACCCCATCAGCAGCGCGCGGCATTCTTGAGGCCATCTACTGGGAGCCGCAAATGTACTATGTCATCGATACCATCGCCGTGGTGAAGAAAGGACGCTGGTTCAGCTTCCGACGGAATGAGATCGCGCCGGTAATTAATATCAATCAGGCACAGTCATGGATGCAAGGAAAATCGTCGGTAAAGTACGTCATGGCGGGGGGAGGGGCTCCCGACGCCGCGCAACGCAACATGCTCGCTTTGGCAGATGTGGAGTATCTCATCACCGCCGAAGTACGCACATCCAGGCGATACAACCCTAATCGCAACGACAAAGGGAAATACCTCAGGGAAATAAGGGATCGGGCGCTTAAAGGAAAGTGCCATCATCGACCGGCCCTGGGCTGCCGGGAGTTCGCGGCTGACTTCGATTGGGTCGAGGACCCAGCGAAGATCAAGCTGGCAGACTGGCGGGAAGAAGATCTGGGGCTGATGCTGTACGACGTGTTTGATATAGATGACCGCTGTGAGGGGTTCCGCTGGCTTTCGGAAACCGCGTACGAAGGTGTGCTGGCAAGACCTCAGCCCTCTTTCTTCCATGCCATGGTCCGGAATGCCCGAATGGATTGCCATCCTGACCGGGTCAACATCATCCGGGCAAGGGGAAAGGAGGTGAACTGATGCTCTTACCATCTTTGTATGAGTTTGCCAAACGCACGCGTATGCAACATGGGGGGACAATCCTTGACTTTCCCGAATTCAACAGCCGATATGTTTCTTGGTTGATTGACATTACGAGCGATGGCAAGTTTAGAGGATTTGTTCCGCTGTGGACCGATGATGCACCGGGGACTTTGTACCACAAGTTGCCGCGTACTGTGGAGCCGAAAGATAGCGGAACTATTGCAGAGTTCCTTGTCGAGGATGTGACTACCATCCTCGGTATAGGAGATGCGCCATCGAAGCCAATGAAAGATAAGGCATTGGAGAAACATAAAGACTTTTGGCGTAGAGTCGAGGAAGCAGCAACTGAACTTGATCACCCGGGGCTGAAAGTTGTTGTCAGTTGGAAGCAGAAGGTTCTCGGCAAAAACCCGATCCCCAATGTAGCCTACGAAGTCTACAAGAAACGGGGCAGCCGTAGCCAACCGAAGGAACAGTGGTTGCTCATCACGCCCTCAGGAGACAAGCATCCATTGTATTTCAGGCCGAACACCTCAATAGATGCCACATTTAGGGTGGATGGCAGTGTTCTTGTCCTTGAGGAAGCTATCTTAGAATGGTGGAGTCGTTGGTTCCACGAGTGGGTCAAAACTAGGGAAGAAGCGTGTTGGGCAGCACATGGCCATGGCCGAATATGTGTTGTCACTGGAGAGATGGGTGCACCCATATCCAACAGCCATCTACCAAAGATAAAAGGTCCGATGATCCAGAGCTTCGGTGCAACCTTGGCTAGTTCCGAAGCTGCCTCGTTCCACTCCTATGGCTTGTCAGAGCAGAAGCAACAGATTCCTGGCACTAGAAGGGGCCCTGATGCCAGCTATGCAAATGTCTCGGTAAAAGCGGCCATAGCCTACTGCAATGCCCTCAACTACTTATTGGAGGATGAGGACCATCATATTGTGCTTGGCCCTCTGGGAATATGTATGTGGGCTAAAGAGGCAGAGTGGGCTCCGGGGCAATTCAAAGCGATGCTCGCCAAGGCATATCCTGAGCAAGTGAAGAAGTTTCTGCGGGCGCCCTTCGCTGGTGTTGCAGATCGAGAGGTTCTCAACAGGGATCGGCTGTATACCGTTGCGCTTGCCGGGAATGCAGGCAGGGTGGTGGTGCAGCACTGGCTTGATCAGACCCTCGATGAGGCGGTTTCTCACTTTGCCAAATGGTGGGATGACCTTCAAATCGTCAGTGTCTACCAACCGGCGTCTGCCGATAAGAAGGGGCGTGCCAAGAAGACGACAAGCACAGAACCGCCGCCTTCACCCTTCGCCATCCCTAACCTTGCCCGTGTGATGCTTCGGCAGACCAAAGACCAGAGGGACGATAAGCTGGTAGCTGAACGCGTCGTGCAGCTCTATCGGGCTGCACTGGAGGGCACCTCGCTTCCGATCACGATGCTCAAGCCCATCCTCGACGAGTTCCACAGTGCGCTGGTGAAGGATGATGAGAAGAAGCCAACCTATCCCTTTAGTCAATCGCGGTTCGCGCTCATCAAACTGATTCTAATTCGGAACAGAAGAAAGGAGGACGAATTCATGCCCACGTACGATCTAGCCGATACCTCGGACACCGCTTACAACCTTGGCCGATTGCTGGCGGTTTTCGAGGAGCTACAGGACAGGTACCATAACTATGAGAAGAAAGGCCCCGGGGTTGTGGAACGTTACTATGCCACAGCCTCATCGGCTCCGGCATCCGCCTTTCCTATCCTCTGCCGCCTGGCCAGACACCACCTCTCCAAAGTCCGGCGCGAAGATGAAAAGGCAGCCTATTGGATAGAGAAGCGCATCACCGAAGTCATGAGCAAGTTTCAGTCTGCATCGCTGGGCAAACCGCCAACCTTTCCACGCGTGCTCACGCTTGAAGAACAGGGTCGTTTTGCCCTTGGGTTCTATCAGCAAAAGGCCAGCCGCAACAAATCTGCAGAAAAAGCGGATCGACCCGCCGAGCAATCCAGCGAAACTGAGTGAAATCAAAACACAAAAAAGAAAGGAGAAGAAACCATGAACAATATCATTGCCAATCGCCACGATATCCTGATTCTCTTCGATGTGACCAACGGCAACCCCAACGGTGACCCCGATGCGGGTAATATGCCCCGTATTGATCCGACCTCCAACAAAGGTCTGGTATCCGATGTTTGCCTCAAGCGGAAGATACGGAACTATGTCATCGAATTTTGCAAGGATGCCGAGGGCAAACCAATGCGCGGGTTGGATATCTTGGTGCGGCAGGGGAACATCCTCAATGATGAACTCAAGAAGGGTATCGACGAAGCTGCTAAATCACTTGATAAAAATGCTGGGGACAAAGAGAAAGCGAAGGCTGCCATGGAGTGGCTGTGCTCTCACTTCTATGACATCCGAACCTTCGGTGGCGTACTCTCAACCGGCCAAGATGTGCTAAAAGGCTCTGCCTATGGCCAGGTTCGTGGACCGGTCCAGTTTACTTTCGGCCGTTCTTGCGATGCAATCACTCCGCTCGATATATCCATTACCCGCTGTGCGGTAACGAAGCCCGAAGATGAGAAGAAGGAGCGCACCATGGGCAACAAGCACATCGTTCCTTATGCGCTCTATGTAGCAAAGGCTTACGTTTCGCCGGTGTTCGCCGAGCGGACGGGCTTCACGAAGGATGATCTGACGCTCTTCTTCGAAGCTTTGCAACACATGTTCACCCATGACCAGTCCGCGGCGCGTGCGGAGATGACGGTCCGAGGGATCTACGATTTCGAGCATGTTGGTTCGCAACATCCAAACAACGCCGCGCAGAATAAGAAAGAGGCACGGCTCGGTTGCTGTCATGCGCACAAGCTCTTTGAAGGCATCGATATTAAGCTCAAGCCGGGCAAGGAGTTTCCAGAGTCGTTTTCCGACTATGAGGTTCGCTGTTCGTGGACTGAAGAAAGGCTTCCAAAAGGCGTCAATCTGCATTTGCGTCATGAGCAGCCAACAAAAACGATCAAGTTCCGACCATGAGCCCGATAACATTCTCGGAAGATGATCTTCTTCCGATATCCGCGCTGGCCGACTTGGTCTATTGCGAGCGGCGAGCGGCACTACATCACATCGAGTATATCTGGGAGGACAACCTTTTCACNGCTGAGGGGACTCTCCTCCATGAGCGTGCCGATGAGCCGGAAACAGAGGTCCGCGGCGATATGCGCATCGTCCGGGGACTGCGATTGCGGTCTCTCAGGCTCGGGCTTTCCGGGAAGGCCGATGTGGTCGAGTTCCATCGTGTGCCGGAGGGCGAGGAAGGCGGCGTTTGCCTCGAGGGTGCCGGCGGCCGCTGGAGGCCGGTGCCGGTGGAATACAAACGCGGCCGGCTCCGGCACGAGGAGGGCTACGAGGTTCAGCTCTGCGCTCAGGCGATGTGTTTGGAAGAGATGCTGAACGTGGTNNTCCCCGCCGGCGCGGTGTTCTACGGCAAGACGCGACGGCGATTGGAAATCGCCTTCGATGAGAAGCTCCGCCGAGAAACGGAGGCGGCGGCCCGACGACTGCACGAGCTCTTGAGAGGCGATGCTACGCCGAAAGCCGTTCCAGGCCGCAAGTGTCGGTGTTGTTCCCTGGCTGATCTTTGCCTACCCCGGTCTTTGGAAGGGCGGATGAATGTAGCGAAGTATCTTTCAGATACCATTTCACAAACCCTAAGGGAGGTACCATGAGGCATCTGCTTAATACACTTTATGTGACTACCCAGGGAGCCTACTTGGCCCGGGAAGGAGAAACGGTCTTGGTTCGTCTTGATGGAGAGGTTAAGCTTCAGGTACCAATTCATAATCTCTGTTCGATTGTATGCTTCGGCCAGATTTCAATGAGCCCACCATTGATGGGGTTATGTGCTGAGAGGGGCGTGGCTGTGGCTTTCCTGACAGAAAGCGGTCGTTTTCTTGCTCGCATCCAAGGCCCTGTTTGCGGAAACGTACTACTACGCAGAGAACAATATCGGAGGGCNGATGACACCTCGGCAGCCGCAGAAATAGCACGCAGTCTAGTAATAGGGAAGGTTGCTAATAGTCGGACAGTTCTTCTTCGAGCTATACGCGATAGACACGAAGATAAAGTCACTGAGGAACTTAGAGAGGCTGTGCGCAAGCTCGGCCAAGACTTGTTTCAGTTAAGGGAGCCAATGCCCATTGATACAGTCCGAGGCCGGGAGGGGCAGGCTGCTAATACATACTTCGAAGTTTTCGACCATCTAATAACTTGCCAGAAGGAAGACTTTTTCTTCCTGTCGCGAAGCCGCAGGCCACCTTTGGACAATGTCAATGCACTCTTGTCGTTCGTTTACAGCCTTTTGGTTCACGATACAACTTCTGCATTGGAGGCTGTCGGGCTGGACCCAGCTGTTGGGTTTCTTCATGCGGACAGGCCGGGTAGGCCGAGTCTTGCCTTGGACCTGATGGAGGAGCTTCGACCGTACTTGGCAGACCGGTTAGTACTTTCACTAATTAACAGGCAACAGGTTAGAGGATCCGGTTTCTGCAAGCAGGAATCGGGTGCGGTTCTAATGGACGAGAAGACACGGAAGACGGTTCTTGTTGCATGGCAGGAGCGCAAGCGGGAACAGATAATCCACCCGTTCCTAAAAGAGAAGGTGGAAGTTGGACTCCTCCCTTATACTCAGGCATTACTTCTAGCCAGGCACCTTAGAGGAGATCTTGACGCTTATCCGCCCTTTCTTTGGAAATAGGAAGGCTTACCATGATGGTCCTGATAACCTACGACGTGAAGACCGAAACTGCTGAAGGCCGTACGAGGCTGCGCAAGGTTGCCAAGGTTTGCGAGAACTTCGGGCAAAGGGTACAAAACTCGGTCTTTGAATGCCTGTTGGACCCGGTTCAATGGACCATTCTTCGCAACGCATTAATAGAGGTAATTGACCAGAAGGAAGATAGCCTCAGGTTTTACTTTCTTGGTAGTGAGTGGAAGCACCGTGTAGAACATGTAGGAGCAAAGCCTGGGTATGATCCAGAAGGACCTCTTTTGGCGTAGGGCCTTCAGTAATAGCACCCGAAGGTTATCCCCGCGAATGTGAAGTGGGCATGGACCTTCAGCTGGGTAAGCGATCTTCGGAAGTCGTTCTTTGACAAGTAAATACCGATCGATGTTAGGATCAGCGGACTCGAAGTCATTAGGGCCCGGGGTGGTTCGCGGCAGTTGTGATTTAAGTAACGCAAATCAAAGGAATTAAGGAGGTACAGTCGCCCGCCGCGCGCGGGCGTGGATTGAAACCTGGATCGATCCCAATTATCCACTCGTACTCAATTGTCGCCCGCCGCGCGCGGGCGTGGATTGAAACGATCCGCCAGTGGCAACAAGTAGCCGATTACTGGAGTCGCCCGCCGCGCGCGGGCGTGGATTGAAACTGCCTCAAGAAGGCGTGGCAGTCTGCCTCCGGAAGTCGCCCGCCGCGCGCGGGCGTGGATTGAAACGCCGCGCCTGTGGGCTGCATAGCCCCTTCTATCGGTCGCCCGCCGCGCGCGGGCGTGGATTGAAACAAATCTGCCAGCAGTTCTGACGGCGTTGGGCAGCAGTCGCCCGCCGCGCGCGGGCGTGGATTGAAACTCAACTGCTAGCCCACAGGTAACGCGAGGGCTGAGTCGCCCGCCGCGCGCGGGCGTGGATTGAAACACTATGGATACAAGAATTGTTGTCAATGGTCTCAGTCGCCCGCCGCGCGCGGGCGTGGATTGAAACTGC
>JGI24721J44947_10006498_pt1 | contig 15732 bp, 11 predicted proteins | sample YelNatPaOPGAMG01_FD_44947 | JGI IMG/M metagenome (IMG submission 44947)
GTCCCCGCTTGGAGCAAGCCACTTGTATGGTACGGTCTGCACTGTATCAAGGCTGGACTGCCATATACCTTCGCCACGAACAATGTTCGTGGGTAATTGTTGAACAGTCATCGTATTCCCTACTTGGGTATTACGGATGAGACTCCGTACAAAGCAATACGCCTGTTTGATCATCGTATTTGACTCGTTTGTATCGAGTTGCTACTGCTGTTTTACACAGAAGCTTGCATAGTTTTATCGTGCATTGCCATGTGCGGTCGATGCGCTGGCTCACTGAAGTACCTGCGTCCATGCAGCGTAGACGCGATGCACCTCCACGACCAGCGGCAAGGCAAACGACGCAGCGCTGTGTCATTCACGACTAGGAAGAGGCTTTGCACAGCTCGCAGCCGGTGTCCCAGGTCTTTGGATGCTAGGATGCTACAACTCTGTTCCAGATGTGTGCGTTCCCTAACCAGGATTGTAACGTGAAATGAGCTGCTCTCGCGGACCTTTCTGCTTCATAGAGCCCATAGTGCACCCGAGTGACACCAATCAATGTCAATCGTTTCACACAAGATCCCAGGTCAGACGGAACGACTTTGCTCCAAAAATGACGCATACTTCGATGCGTACAATCAGAGTCCCACCGGTGCACTGGGAGACGTTTCAGGGCTACACACGAAAAAGCGCCGGCAGCTGAAGCTCGCACCGCCCACACCGTAAACCTATCACTTGGCGCCTTGTGGCGTCACCTGAAGACAAAGCAGTTGCGGCGAGCTCAATGCACCACGGTTGGCGCTAATGGCTATGGTAGGCACGGTGACGGAACGCAGAGCTCCGCAGCGGAAGGGCGGGTCTCTCGGTCGAACAGGAAGCCGCGCATATTCTTTACAGTGGACGCAGCTCATACCGTGTTTCGCAGTGCTGGCACGGATGCCGCGAAAGGACGCGGGTACGTAGCATAATGATTCTAATCAGACGAAAGGAGGAGCCTCGCCATCAAACGGTCGCTGGAACCTAACGCGACTCCTGTAACGTTGTCTAGAGTTCTCGTGCTCCGAGCAGTAACGCTCGATCGTCTATGGCAACCACTGCATCTTCTGTCTGTTGTTGTTGTTGGTGCATCCAGCGGGTCATAATCGGATTGGTCTCGGTGGTGGTCTCGTCCTCGGGACCCGTATCATGACCAGGTACCGTGTCGGGTGCATCCTCCGCACTTTTGATCAAACCGGACAGGTATGTTGCGCTATCCAACGTTGCAGCTAAAGGAAATTCGCTAAGATCGGCATTACACTGGGCTGATTGCGTTTCTGGCCGCGACAGCGAAGCCGTCTCTTGCGTCTCCTCGAGGGCACCGTACCCGTCGATGCTGCGCTCCCTATCGGAATCTGACGCTCCATAGGCGAATCGCAAAATCCGTCCAAAAAACAATCCCTGGACGAGAATCGACCAGACGACACCGATATAGGTCAGCATGAAGAGCAAATGATTGAAGCTCTTGGTCACCGCCTGTCCAGAAGCTTCCAACGCACCGGGAGCAGCGAGTGCCAGGGCGATGGATACTCCACCGCGCAAACCTGACCAAATGATTATCGCTACAGAATCGATTCTATATACCGCACGACGGTGCCGAGGTTCGTGAACAGCATCCCCGAACAACCGCCAACGGCGACCTCGTGACCAGTAGCGCCAGCAGCGGCTACTCAACATCACCGCCGCCAGACTGAGCACCACCGAGGCCGCTCGAGCGATCATCGTGATAAGAATCGTGATGCAAGCTACAAGCAGCGTGCTTTTCCAGGATGAAGTCGGGCTCCAAACAACCGCCGAGAGACCTATGAGAAGAAAGAGCATTCCGTTAAGTGTTTCATCGATGAATTTCCAGATGTGGAGCAATCGCTTCTCACCTCGTCGAGTAAAGGCTGTACCGCGTCCGCGGCTACTCATGACAATGCCAGCAAACACAGCTGCCAACGGTACGGATGCGTGTACATAGGAGCAAANAACTTCCAAATTCAATACCAGCACAACTGAGGTCGTCACCTCCAGTAACGCATCCTCCACCATTCCGATAACATGACAGGCAAGCAGACCGAATGCGAAACCAATAGCGACACCGCCGAGGGCCTCTACTAGAAACACCCGCAGGACTCGAAAAACTGCACTGCAGTAAGTGCAGGGTTCCGTTGATTTCCCCGACCGAATTAGAACGACGTAGAGAATGACGCTCACAGCGTCGTTGAAGAGCGACTCGCCCAGGATGGCAAAGCGGGTAGCATCTGGAACTTGGCGGCGATACTTTTTCAGGATACTCATTACCGCAACTGGATCCGTGGGCGAAATAATCGCNCCAAACAGCAGTGCCTCACGGAAACTGAGCGCATAGAGGCTGGCCAGCCCACCGTAGGTCAGGACGCCTACCAAGAGCGCAGACAGGAGCGTCGAGAGTACCGAGAGCGCGAACACCGTTACCCGAATGCGCCGGAACTCTCGCAAATCAACGTGCAGTGCAGTCGCAAACAACAGAAATCCCAGGAAATAATCCAGTAAAAGTTCTGGGAATTCGTAGATCACTTCAGTAAAACGATCCACTTCCTGCTGCAGGGGCGGCACCACCAGCGCCAGCTGCTTCAACACAAACGAGAGCACAAGTGCAACCAGCGAGTTCAGCACTACCTGCGGTATTTGGAAGACTCGCTCGTTGACCAGTCGAAGGATCCACGTTGTGGTGAGTAGAAGATCCAGAATGACGACCGCTGTAGCGATCATCAGGAACAACGCTTTCTAAGCGCTTGCATGAGGCGGTGCAGGCCGAAAACGCTACCAACAGTCTACCATGTGGATCATCTGCGGTTCGCGTCAGAATCGTTTTGGAGTTCTCGTGCCTAACTGTAGGCTTGACGCGTTTTACGACTAGAATATTTTTCAAAAAGGAGCGATTATCGACAAGGACTAAACAGATTTTTCACATGAGTACCAGCAACCTTCCTAGGAAGTGTTCCAAGCTGGCACGCATGTCGTGATCGACCAGGAGANAACAGACTTGATTAGACAAGTGACGGCGTTCGTTCAAGGAAGTGTTGCAAGCTAGTTGGCAGGTGCCAGCACTGGACACAGCTCAAGCTTTTTCGTACTAGCCTGTAAAACCGCCACGAGCAGTCGCCCGTGCAATACGAGGTACTGCAGAAAGCGCTCCGAGGTCCCTGAAAAAGCACAGCTGGCGTAGAGTCGCAAGACGTGTTCGAATGCAAACTTTTTGCCGTTTGGAGCACTTTCTGTGGAAACGCACGCCATGGGTGCCGAAGACTCTTCACTTTGCGCGGAGCTCTATCGATTTCTGAGGCTGCTGGTTCACAATCTACTCTACGCTGCGAAGGTGTACCCCGAGCAGTACTTTACTCAGCAAATAGCGTTCAACTTGACGACTCGAGTCGCCACCGTGGACTGCCTCGAGCGCTACATCACTGAGCACATCGCGTTGCTCCACCGCGGCCAACGCCCTATAGGTACTGTCCATGAGATGATTGTTTCCATTCAAGAGCTTCCAGAACAACAGGATATGAACCCGACGGTCGAATCTNTGGCGAAGCAGACCTCTCAGAATGGAGCAGAGGCGCAGCTGGCATCAAATACGGATCCCTGTCATTCGATGCTCGAGCTTGTTCGTCTTCGAGTGCTTCTCCCAGATCTTGAGGCACTCGAGGCCCTTGAAGCAACACCAGATAAGTGGAAGCTTCTCGAAGCCTATCGGTCCCGTTTTCGCCTCGTGCTCTGTCGAGTATTGACGTATCCGTGGCCACCACTCGCGGCACCAGTTTCGCTTGAAACATGGCGTCGAACATTCCGCCTCTATTTTCGTCTTAGTATGCCAGAGAAACAAGACGATACTGGTCTGATTCTAGAGACGCTTCGAGAACCTATCATATCAGAACGGGAGAGCGCACCGTCCACCAGCGAGAAAGAGCCCGCGAATGACGCTCGCGCTCTTCTTTATGCCAGTCAGAGGTTTGGCTTTCCGAGGGGCGTTTCCGTCCCTTTATGTGATGACGCAATAACAACACTCGACGGTGCTTCGAGCTTTCCTCCGAAACTGTCGCTTTTTGTTTTCATTGAAGAGCCACCCTTGGTGCCGATCTGAATGAGAAACGGTTGCTTCATATGCAACGTATACACACGCGTTGACGATTCTATCTTCATGCACTTGCCGGGAATACGATTGGGTCGAAGGATTGATGTAGGCGTTCCATCCAATGATATACTGCACTATGCGCTGGCTAGGATGAATGCTGAGCTTGCCGGCAACGTACCATGCAAAGATGGCGCTCACAGTGTGCCGGCGAGTATGGACAGAAATGTGGCAGGCGAGCGATCCAATGCCTCGTGTAATACNGTTCACATTGCGACTTGCATGCAAGAATAAAATAGCATGGGTCCACTGACTCGAGCGTTCACGCTAGATTTCGCGTTTGGTCCATTGTTCGTCAACACCAGTCTTTGCGGGTTTCGTCTGCGACTGCATCCGTTGCGTATTTGTCATCTCCGGGATTTAACGACAACACAGTCTTTGGAATCTCCCTAGCTCCGTCGTTCGCTGTCAAGGAATGATGATAATAGTTTTCAAGTCCAGATGACGCTACGAACACCCGGTCCGTTGCTCGACCGAGCGAACGTTGTTCGAAGCTTCCACGCAGTATACGTTTCCTCGCACGCTCTTTGTTTTCGGTGTACTTTCCTGTAATTTCGAATGTGACGTTTGCGCCAAAGCGGCGAAGAGGTGTTCAGTCGAGAACAGTANCGCGGAAGAAAAAGAGCNGGTCGACGACATGGAGTTCATGAAGCGAATCATGTACTTTTTCGCTCGANGCNTCGAAGGAAATCATGTATGGCTAGATGAACGAACAGCGGCTGAAGGCAGAGAATGCTGCCAAGGCAAAGGAAAAAGCAAGAAACGGTACATTCGCGATACGGCGAGGAGATGGATCGTTCAGCGTCGAGACGGATGACGTGAGCGTAGTCATCCTGATCAACAGCGAACTTGGTTCACGCTTCACGAGCCCCTGAGAGCTCAAACGCACTCGTGCTCAGAAGAGGAAATACGCGTAGGACCAGCGCATATTTGAGGTGTATCGACTCATAGAGATGCTTCCCAATGCGATCTGCATCTGCATTGATCCAGGAAGAACGAACCTTGATACCTGCGCTTCCGTGAGATTCGAAGGAGGGTCCGATTCCGCTGTGGGAACCGACGACGCTCCGTGAATGTTCGTATGGAACCCTCTGACCCTCAAATACGCTCAGGAGTTTCGCTCGCGCATCTGGAGTGTTCTTCTCAGCAGAAGAGAACAAAACGAGTGAATTGTCCAATGACTGAGCAAACGAAACAGATGGGAATAGCAGAAACCTTGGCCGCACAGTGGATAGCGATGCCCACGAGCGGTTCACGTACTATGGTCCCGTCATGCTCATTGACTCGTGTTGTGGGAATAATACACGAAAAACGAAGAGCGTTCGAGGAAGCGGATGGTGAGTTATCGAATGGAATCATTTGCGGTCCCGTTTGCAGCGGACAGAGCACTCGTCCGTAAGATCGCTCAGAAGAAGCGCGTGACTGTCAGGTACGGCACCAGGCGCGAAAACGGTAGATGATATCCAGGAACTCTCCTGTCTTCGTAAAGTGCATATAGAGGGCGATGAAGGATGTGCTCAAGCCCCACACGGCGACGTTCGAAGGCGACGATGTGGTGGACACACGGAAATAATTGACTTCACTCGAGTTTCACGGCTGCGAAGGGCATACCAAGGCTGTTTCCAAGGAAGATGAAAATAAGAGTCGGAACGTGAATCGCTACTTTCACGTATGCATAAAATACGCAGAAACACGGCCGGAAGCAGTAAAATCGGGATTTTAACGCAGCCATCAACATCCATCAACTGCGAACAACGGAGCTGGTGGGGCAGGAAAGACCAGCATTCTAAAAGCCTGAGAGAAGAACGCATTGAGCAAGCAGTCATAGAGAAAACCNGCAAAGACTAGCGTTGCTANTGATTGCGAGAGACAAAAACCTTGGTGTACAAGCCNAGTGAGAGGGCCCATTCCATTTTATGCTGGCATGGTTGCAGGATACAATCCANATATAGAATTNTCTGAGCAGACGAATGGATTCGTCTACCAGAGCATGCGACCACACACAGACGTGTCAACGGGGACAAACGCAAGCCGTGCTGCAGACGCTCTGCCTCCGTCCGAACGAAAAGGCCGTGCTTGCCTGCAGGTGGCATGTTCATGCTGCTGGCCCCGACTCTGAAGCGTTTGCTTAAAGACGTGCGGCGCACAGACCCGTGATAAAGCGCTGCAGCAAATGTCGCAAGTTAACCTACCGTACGCAGGTACCCGAAATCCAGTTTGGTTTCCGCGCTTCGCTCAGAATATGCACGGCTCAAGCGCAGCGATCACTGAAGTCGCTAGGAACAGTCCACAAGCGCACACTGCCTTCATGGCGGTACGTCAGCAGCCCGCTCGCTCTTTAAGCAATCTTCAAAGGCTTGTCGTTCAGGTATCTCAGTCGCGATGTCGCTCTCCGCTTGGTAGCGTTCGAATCATGATGCTCGAGACCAATAAAATTGTGGACATAAGTATCATCGTTCTCGACAATGCAATCCTGCAGGTTGATGAGCCCCCGACGCAGCAGTTTCTCTTCCGCCGAAAGCATGGTAGCAGTGTCAACCGCGGCTCCCGTGACGCCCTCTGCAACGCTCGGCTGGCGACCGTTCGACACAGCCAACTCGGATATCTTTTCAGTGCTTGGTCGCCCTGACTTGGTGGTCTCCGAATGCTTCACAGGTTGTTCACCGTGGTGAGCTTTTTCGGTGTTTTCTGGAGAGCCCAGCGCAGCGGATCGCTCGCTCTCTTCGTGCCCATTGGGTTGCAGGTAGATCACGGGATGCCGCTCCGCTGGACGTACATACAGCAGGCGCCATTGTCGGAACTCGTTTTCAGGTAGCTGGAGACGTTCTTGAATAAGCGTTTGGAGCTGTTGAACGGGCAAAGCGCCATGGATCTCAGGCGACGGCACCCGCAGCAAAAACGGCAATCCGAAACTGTTCACCGTCGCAAGACCGCCAGCGGCGTAGTTCTCATCTTGCTGGATCCCGTACAACGGTGGTGACGCACTCTTCGATATGTGCGCAACTCGAATGAGCACACAGCCTTGGCGGGAGAGCTCTTCAGGGGTCTCATGAGGCGGAACCGGTTCCGCCAGAATCTCAAAGTTTTCGCGGTTGCTATCCGGACCCAGAACCGTAACAGTGCGGTCCAAGGGTACGATACCAGCAATTATTTTCTTCTGCCACAGTTCGTGCACTCGTATGCCTGCGTATTGCGACTGCAACGCCGTACGTTCCGTGACGGACAATTTCGACTCCAGTTCCCGAATCAGGTCCCCGTAGGTAGCGTTCAGCGGCAAGGCGAGCAGAATTTTTCGTCCAATCATATCGATCGGCGTTGGTCGCCAAGTTATCGTCACTTCCTGCTTGCCCTCGAAGGCTTCCGCATCGGTATCGATGAACTCATAGAACAATTTCACAATTCGTTGTTTGGATACGATGCATTCGAGTATTTTCCGCGTTCGAGCACCGCTCATAGGGATCGGATCGGAATCTCTCGGATAGAGAAAGTCATCTAGCGATGAAAAGCCTCTTCGATGAAAGCGAACTCGGCTAGGTCGCAGATCCTCGGCAGTGACTCCGCAAGTCTGCATCAAATCTAGACCCTGCTGCTGCTGATGCAGATTGCGCAGTTTCGCGACCAGCAGAGTTCCTAACCCATACTGCGTCAACTGCGTGGATACGTTTCGTAATAGGATCTCTGATGCATTCTGCTGATCTGAGCCGGGTCCCGATGCGACGGATCCCCCGCGAGAAGGTTCCTCGGTGAGAGGCTCGTCTCCTGCAGCACCGCTCATTCTCTGAAGAGTAAGCGGAACCAGTCGAACATCGCAACGGTGCCGGAGAAAGTCCCGCGCATCCCAAAACATATGCCGGTAGAGCGCGTTTGCTTGNTCCTCAACTGAGAGATCCGGATCCTGCAAGATACTTGCGAGCAGCGCAGCACTGGATACCGGTGCTTCNGAATTGTTGCCCGACTCGTTCACGCTCAGTGCCCGAGCCGTCTGATCAGTTTGCTGCCGAATAGGTGATCGTCTTCCGAATATGATAATATCTCCGCTTTGCAACTGATTACGGGCAGTCGAGAGCGCCACGTCAGAGACGATCTCCTTGGCATCCTGACTTGTGACTTCCTCATACCAATAGAGTTCCGACAGCGGTACGCGGGGCAACACATTGCGCTCTCTGAGTAAAGCTACTAGATTCTGCATCGTGAGATGCATCGGCACAACATCCCAGCCGAGAACGCGGAGCTCGGGAGATTCCCGAGCCGGTGGATCTGCCGATTCATACCACTTGAAGAGCATGAGACATTCTCGTTTGTCAAACAGGGCCGCCAAGCGGACCGGTTCCTGGCGGACGTCGATGAACAAGTTCACCGCATGGATCGAGCTACCCATGCTACCGGGACTTGCCCCAGCTTGATTGTTGCGGGCGATTGCTCGATCATTCCATGCCCTCTCGAGTGGCTCCTCATGGTTTCCATCGTTGAGAAGGCGACTTGGCCGAATGGTCTGATTGATGCGCGCCACAAACGTCCAAACGAGCATTCTCTGGCAAGCGTCCCCGTCGAAGTTCTCGTTCGACAGCGCACTGCTCGCATCGATGCCTTCAGGACTGAGTACCTCTTTCAAGAGCATTTGCTTGAATTCACCCAAAAGCATACTACGTCGAACCCGTAGAATGAGGCCCTGATTCAGATCCGTCCAGTCCAGTCCGTGATAGCCCTTCTGCATTGCCGGCGTAATCAGGCGGATGTTCATCATCTGGCGCAGCTCCTCTCGTTCGCGAATCTTTTTCTCTTCCAGCTCCTTTTCCAAAGCGATTCGCTGCCGCAACGCCTCCGGGACATCAGCCTCTGTGGACGCACCCAAGTAAATGTGCGCATCCTTCTTGCGAACGTACTGGAGCATGTAAGCATTGGTAAAGCGACGTTGTGGCGGAAAGGGTACACCGTTCGCCGCGAGTGGTGCCCCAAAGTTGTCTTCAACGGCTTCAGACTCCGTAACGCGCAGGACTCGTTCGTCATCGAATTTGAACCAAATCTTAGAGCCCTCCTCCGTTCCAGGGTCCGGCCTGATATAGGCGTGGTAGTGACCTCCATGTACGTCGCCCATATGAACTAGAACCGCATGCAACACATAGATGTATTCTTCATCGTCGGCTCCAGTGGAGCCATCTACAAACTCACCCAGTTTGATTTCCGGGTAGAATTCATAGCGATCGTTGATTTTCACCATCATATCACGATTGAAGTCGTACTCAAATCTTTTCAAGTGAAGCTGGAGAACCGGTGGTAACTTGATGAACTGGACCCCCATTTTTGCATCCTGTAGACCGAATCCATCCGCGTAGTACTTGTTGTCGCCCTCTAACGTCTCCACCTCGATGTACTTCCGAAAAGAGTCGTACAGATCCTTGCATCCCTTCACGTTCAAAGATAGGTCATAGAAGCACTCATCGTGCGAACTCTCAAAATCGACATGTACACATTTGATAAAGCGCTTCGCCTGACCCTGAAAGAGGCGCGCGATCGTGCCCTCCAAAGGTGTGCCTTTCATGCGCTCCTCCAGTGTATCGCAGAGCAGTCGATTCAGTTCCTGCGCATCGTGCTGTGTGAAGGCATCGGCGTCCGTCCAACCGAAAGCGTTTGTTAGCTCTTTGGTGNTCACACATTGGTCTTCNTGTTGAAGATCAAAGAACACCCGCTGGAGCGCAAAAGTGAGCGGCGTCCCCGTAGAAGTCTCGGATGCAGGTGCCTGGCTGTCGAGGCCCCGATCCACCATTTCAGCCGCTTCACCTTCAAGCGGTGGCAGGGGCAACTCATAAACTGCGCGCCGGAACGCCCCGATGTTGTACAGCGTCTGAAGTAGGGAGTTCATATAACAAGTTGCGCCTTGATTCCTGAGACCCACAAAACCCGTCTCTCTCTTGGAGTCGTACTGCTCACTGAAAGTATACGAGTCCTTGTCGAACTCGATCCAGACGCGAAAGATAATCTGATCGTGAATGAGCCATCCAAAGCGGGGACTTTCCAACTCTGCACATGGGGCGAACTCTTGAAAGCCCCAGTCACTCTCCCGTGGCGAAAACATGTGTCCAGCCATCTCACGCCGAATAATCGGCGGACGCACTCCAGTTTGATTCTTCAGTGCGAGCTGGAAGCGCGCATGTGATCGCCAACTCTTTTTCTGCTCCTCCCTAGCAGAGTCGAGCGGGCTACACTCCAGAAAAACAGACATGAATTTTCCCTCTGGGTCGCCGTTACCGCGTGGAAAAATCAGCAAGCGCCACTGGAACCCAAAGGCCTCCAGCCAAGGCGATGTGACGCGAAGTCGACCGGCTACGCCACCACCTCCACTACGCTGGTCCATATTCTGTCTGTACACCGGGCTCCGCAGCAGTTTGGTCACATCTCTGAGCACATATTCGAAAACAACGATAGCATTGGAAACGAGTCTACTGCATAGGTCCCGGTGGTTGCGCGTGTCCAGCTCCATATCGATAAAGTCGCTCTCCGGCACACTGGGAACGCTGCGCATTGGACGTGCGGGCCCGATCTCATCGAAGGAGCCAGCGGTAGAGGAATCCGCAGCATTTTCCACATCCACCACACCAGAACGAATCAGAGGCCGCATATGATCCAAACGATCGGTCGTACCGTCACTGTCTTCGCAGTTACCGTCGCCATGACTGGTTGAGGATACAAACGAGTCCTCCTCCACGTCGTCCTCGCCTTCGCAGTCTCCCGTCTCATCGTCAGCGCGAACCCCGTAGGGCTCGGAACCCCTGTCTGGTGCTGCTAGGGAAAAGTACGGGTTCAGGGGCTGTCTTCGGACTGCTGCAGGCGCGGCTATCCGCCGCTGCGTTGTTGTTTCCCCGAGGAACGTCAACTCATCGTCACCGACGCACACCCACGGTTGTGTCTCGGGGCTTTGTGAACGATCCAACAACTGTTCACCGCCAGTATTCTTATCTATCCGGGCCGAATCGGGCAACATCGTCTCCATAGGAACATCTTGCGGGGAAGCGCTCAACGGCTGTTGTTCCGCAGCCGCGGGAGCGCCCAGTGCCCGAGGCTGCCGCATATCACCTGTTTGCGCAGGTGTCCGACGAGCTTGGTTCCTCATCGGAGAGCAAACTCCAGTATTCCGACTCTTATTCCTTCCAGAAAAGTTGCTCTCCCAGTTCAAAGAGTTCCCAAACTCCAAAAAGCCGTATTATCTGGGCCAGGCACCCCTACTGTGCAGCTCTCAAGAAGCACCGCAGAATGACAGGCACCAACGACAGCAGCACTGATTCTGATCAATCAGAGCGTGCTGCTGCGCTCCGGACGGGTGCTGTGCGCTGAGCGCAGTATACCTGCCTTTCTAGAGGCGTATCGCGATATCGCTTTCTTTATCGTGAGGTATCCCAGATCCCTGGTTATCAGAGTGTATCCGGGTTGGATCAGCACCTTCAGTGACACTCGTTGGCTTCCATGGTAACTGAGCGGGCTGGGGCGTACTGGAGCTGTTCTTCGTAAAGGCGCTAGCAGCGATCGGCTCTCTCGCCGTTTGAAAGGTGCGGTCTGGCGGGTTTCTTTCGCTTCAAGTCTGCTTTGTTTGGAGCGTTTCTGAGAACGAGAGCCTAAAACCAGGTCATTGTGAGCACTTGTGGACGGAAACGTTGAAACTGACCAAGGGCTGCAAAAGTGCGGGGCGATAAACTTGGGGAAACACCGCTTCTGGAATCGACACATGTTCCAGCGGACGCTGTGCGCTTTGGGCTATCTCTGTTGAACGATACTTCGGTGAATTTGGCAGGTTGATAAAGCTCGAAAGAATTTTCCCAACTAGGTTTTTCGGAAAAGAACAGGTATCTTTTTGGGCATTTGCATGAAATGTCGATGCACAAGTCCTGGGGAACCCAGCGCTGCTGGCTCACGCCGTGTGAAAGATAAAAACGTTGTTGGTTATTGTAGTAAATCTGGGGTTCGAGAGCACTGCGGCTTGTCGGCATTGTCTTCAAGGGGGCATGGGATTACGCTTGCGTCCGCATTCCGTTGAACTTTCGCCGGTGAAGACGAACTCGCAGCTTTTACAGTTTCATCCATGAGTGCATTTGGCTTGCGAAATTTATCATCTCTGCTCAGATCTTCTCAGTGTCTCCATATGCTTGAAATTTCCATTTGTGTCAAACTCTAGAAAACCGTCTATGCAGTTACCACTGCAGGTTTGAACAGGTCTACGGAACATGCGACATATGAACGAGCGGCAGCGTATTGACGTGCCCGCTTCCATTTGCTCTGAACAACTGTTGCATCGAACCAGTCGTCTTTTTCCTGTCTTTGTGTTTCGGTGGAACATTTATTGAGATGTGCTGCCTCGGCATTCGAAGTGCGGCAATAATTGCTGACGGATTCATATGTTGTTATAGGATTCATAGTCGACTTTTCGGATTGGCTCCTTAGATTCTTTGCTGCTGGATTTTTCCCGTCACTGTTATCAAGCTGATTCGCCACGATGTCGAATCATAATTCATAAAGTAGCGGATATACTTATCCAATTTGTACGTACAAGCCTCCACCNATCTCCTTTCCTTCNATACAGCATACCCGAATTGCCTAATCTCCATATTTTCGATGGTTGTATTCAAAACAGCTCTCGGATGTCGCAATACGCACCGCTGGACTCACGACAAAAGGTACTCAACATCGCCCCCTGACGAGTCGTTCACAAATTCATACAGTAACCTCACTGAAGCTGTCACAAACCTATCGAATCCGTTCGAAAAATAAACCCGCCCTTCTCTGTGGCAATCGACGAAACAAAATTTAAAAGCAGCTTAATCCCTTGATGGAACATGCCACCAGAGAAAAACATATATTTTGTTTGCGTGGAAAAGGGTATTGGATTCTAACTTGAACGCACGAAGCAATCGCTTCAGGTGAAGAGTGCGTCAACGCTTCGCTCGAAAGGAGTTTAGATGGAGCGAGATTTCACAACTTCAACACCAGTCAAGATTTTCGCTCGGGTGCTATTTCGATGATAAACAATATCATTGTCCACAGTGACACAGAATGCGACACAGTGCGCTCGCGTGTGAAGCGGATAGAGTCCTTGCACAGGCAATCGCCTAGAAGAAGCAAATGATTCCGGGATATGGGAGCGGGCGCGGGAATGAACGAGGGTGTCCAGGCAAGCCTTCTGTACCCATCAAGGGCATTAACCGTGCCCTGAGACGGGTCTTCATGCGCCGTCATGTGACCATCGGTGACGGACGTGTGGTGGACATACGGAAATACCTCTAGGTNGTCACATGTCGCGGCTGCGAAGGGCACACCGATGCCGTGTACGAAGAAAATGTAACAGCAGTCGAAGCGTACATCTCAATTTCCGCCAGTGCGGAAATACGTAGAAAACAGCAAGAAGCCTCGAATTCAGGACTTGAACGTTGCGATCAATGCCCATGGACGGCTGACCACGCAGCTGGAGGAAGAAGAAAGACCGGCGTACATAAAGGCGGATATGAAAAAAAATGGAAATGAAGCAATCGCAGTGAAAGACCCGAAAGGCAAGTATTGAAAACAATCGAAAGAACCCAAAACTTACCGGTGTAAGCACGAATGAGCTAGTCGGAGTTGCACCATTTCATTCTGAAAAGTGTGGATAATTTGCACGCAGTTTGTTCCGTTGTCAACAGTGATGCCTCGCCAGATTTCTGAGCATCTCGACGATGCATGACAGCACAAGGAAGTTTCGGTGTTGCTATTCAGACTCTAATTATAAATATGACCAAGAGCACCACCGATCAAACAGCTATGCTGGCCGAGGCCGCGGAGACCACGAATGCGGCTGACGGTGCGCTAAACTCAGACCAGTGAATCCTGGAACACCTGGACCAGCAGCCCATATTTGTTTCCGATCGTCTCTCTCGCAGATATGCAACTGACAGTGGCGTCCTTTGGATATGCAAAAAGTCGCGGATAGTCNTCCCGCTGGCACTGCTAGCTTGCGCGGAGACGGTCTTGAATGTACAAGTCATTCATTCTGTGATCAACAGGCGGGTCAGTCTCGCTTGTGCGGGTCGTTCTCCTGCCGCTCATGATCCCAAAATAGGGCCTTCCAAGTGCTATCGACATGACTGTCTCTCCATCAGTGTACGCCAGTCCATAGATGCTCAAAGAAACGGTATCAGAAAACCCACTGGATGCGAATTTTCCATACCCTTGATATGAGCCGTGGTGAAGCGACATGGATGGGCAAAGAGAAAAAAAGGTGCCTCCCCAGGAGACCGTCACGAGCTGGACAATTTCGATTCCGCATTGATAGGCGAACGCTTATGACAGGAGCGACCGGTACTCGCCTCTCTCGGTAACACCTCTTTCGTGAAAAACGGAGGATCTAACCGTAGATACGCAAAGCGGTGCGAAACGCCTCTCGTAAAGCCTCGACCGGTGAGCGTAGCGACGACAACATCAGCCCCAGCGGCGATTCAAGCATGTAGTCGCCTGAGTATCGGCAAACAGGCAGACTCAAGCAACACGTCTGCCTCCCTTCTTCGAAGCACTCTGTGGCCTCTGCTTCTCGCGTTATTCTGTCCTGCGGGTAGGCCACGTTGCTTGCTGTGACGCAAAGGCGCTCCACGAGTGCGCAGCTGAGACGAGCGTTGAGCTGGTGTTCGCTTCAGCCTGGAAGTGCACGCTCAGTCCAGTTGGAAGCGTCTTCTCTGTCCTCCGTCGCCATGCTTTCCCTCAGGATGCGTTCCATAAAAACGTTCGGATGCGTGACGCTGTCCTTGGACAAGTCGTTTTCAGTCTTCGTCAGCGTTGAACGACTCTGGTGCTGAGCGGGTCGCCTGCGGGGAGGGATCGGTAAAGCGCGCCTCAGGCGTTTGGCACGCTCGCGGCTGAGAAGCTCGTGGAAAAGGCAGCTGCGGGATCGGAAACATATATACGCGGGGAGGCAAGTTTCTGGCTCGCCGTCCATCCACGGGGTCTGACTGCCGGTGTAAGAAAATGGAAGTGGAGTGCGACGTGCACATCCACGCTACCCGCCACGAAAGGAGAATGCGAAGCAACCACCTGACAGAAAAGAGAAGGATCCCAGCCGCAAAGAGGACGACGAGAGTCAGGAAGGAAACCCTGCGCACTGGAAAGGCCAGTCCGAAACCAGCGCCTACACGTCGGTGCCAGAACGCATCAACGGAAAAAATTCTCCGAGAACGTGAGATGCCCAGGGCTATTAGGTATTGCGTAGAATGTGGTTGACGGAAGGCCCGCCTAGCTCTCCCCGAATGGATGCCCCTCGTGCAGCAACTGGCGGGAAGGGTTTCGGAGGCAGCGCTGCCAGCAGTTCGCATTCGTAGGGAGTTTTTGGTCAAACCCTCGAGCGACAGCACTAGGAATGCTCCGCTCCGAGCATGCCAGCGGGCCTGTTCGTGGTGTCATTGACCAATACACACGCTGGCCGGCATCCGTTTCTGCGCTGCACTACATGGTTGCTCGGCCCATGGACAGCGTAGGTGCCAGGAAAAGTTTCGCCCAAACCTCAGAACCCATAGCCAAGAGCGGGTCCGTGGCGACTACCCTACGAGGCGCACCCC
>JGI24721J44947_10006505_pt1 | contig 15725 bp, 18 predicted proteins | sample YelNatPaOPGAMG01_FD_44947 | JGI IMG/M metagenome (IMG submission 44947)
TTTTAAAACGCTTTTATAAATAAACAGTTACAATTCTTCTTTTTAAAATAAAATAAACAATTGTAACTGTTATTATAAACTCTATAGATAGATAGCTTCCATTATATAAAGCGGAATACAATGCTGGATTCATTCCTTTAGGCGCAAAAGATGCAAAGAAAATTATTCCAGAAATAAAATGGCTAATAAATCGACTAATTATTCCAATTGAAACACCTATTAAAGGTTTATTTTTAAAGAAACCCGCTAAACCCAATGATCCAAAAGCTATAGGATAATCTAAAAGCATTTGAATTGGATGATATAGAAAAGGTTCCTCAATTAATACTATAAGCCCAAATGCTACGCCTCCAAGCACACCTATTATCGGCCCCCTTCTTAAAGCTAAAAGAAAAATAGGTATCATGGAACCAGCTGTTATTGAACCACCTTGAGGTAAAGTATACACTCTAATTAAATGAAGAACNCTTGATAAAGCAACCAAAGCTATCGCTTCAGATAAAACTTTTACCTTTTTANTATGATTTATTTTCATTATTTTCCCTATCGAAGTTTTTCAACTTTTTTAGATAAAACTTCAATTAGTTTTTCTTCTTCAAGCGCATGTTTTTCATCTAAAGTTGGCTCTTCAGGAAGCCAACTAGGCTTTATTTTATCCTTAAAATATGATCTTATAGCTCTTCTTAAGGCGCCTACCGCTAAAACTCCGCAATGATATTTAACTGCTGGTAAACCACCAAGAGCATCTGAAATTTGCTTCCAAGATATTTCCCATGCTTCTTTAAGGTTTTTTCCCTTAACCATTTCAGTCATTATGCTTGCAGCAGCAATATTAGCTGCGCAACCGTAACTTTCAAAACTAGCTTTAACAATTTTTTCATCAGTTATTTTAAGGTAAATAGAGATCATATCTCCGCAAGCTAAGCTTCCAGCTGTAGCTTGAGCATTAGCATCATTTATTTTCCCCAAATTTTTGGGGTTTTTAAAAAGCTCCAAAACTTTAGGGTTATATGGTAGAGGAATTCTATTTGACATTTTTCATCCTCCTTTAACAGGACTTATTAATCGAAGCCTTTTTACTCCTTCAGAAATTTGATTTACCGCATATTCAATGTCATCCTCACTATGAAAAGGAGTAACCTTCATAAGAATGCTTCCATGAGCCTCCTCATATTTCCTNCCTATAGCCAAAAGAACATGGCTTGGTTGNAGAATCCTGCTTGTGCAAGCGCTTCCACTAGATACATAAACGCCTCTCATGCTTAACTCAACTGTTACAGCTTCCCCTTCNACATGAAGAAAAGAAATATTAACGTTGTCTGGAGCTCTTTTAAAGCCTNTAGGACCATTAAGCAAAGCTTGNTCAACTTCGCTTAAAACCCCCTCTATCAATTTATCTCTTAAATAAGAAATTTTATTCATATCTATTGAAGTGATTAATTCAGCTGCCTTAGCAAACCCTGCTATAGCTGGAATATTTTCTAAACTAGGCCAAAGCTTTTGAGCAGTTAATTGACCATAAATAATAGGTTCAATTTTTACACCTTCCTTAATATATAGAGCGCCTGCACCTTTTGGACCATAAATTTTATGGCTGCTAAAGCTTGCTAAATCCACTTTATTAAGGTTTAATTTAATTCTTCCAAAAGCATCAGAAGCATCTATTTCAGAGTTTTTATCCTTAATTAAATCGTTAATTTCTTCTATATCTTGAATAACGCCTATTTCATGATTTATAGGTGCAATGCTTACCAAAAAAGTTTCGTTATCAACCTCTTTTCTAAGAAAATCTTTATTTACAAAACCTTCTTTATCAACTGGTACCTTAACAACTTTATATCCATGCTTTTGCAATTCTTCAGCTGCAAATATAACGCTTAAATGCTCTATGCTTGAAACTATAATTTTTCTTCTATTTGTTTTATTAGCTTTAGCAGCTCCAAGAATAGCTAAATTATTAGCTTCTGTAGCATTATGCGTATAAGTTAATTCATTCATTGAAGAATTCAAAATTTTTGAAAGTTTCTCTGTTGCTTTATAAAGAACCTCATATGATTCCCAACCAACTTTATGGGTTATAGCTGGGTTTCCATAACCTTTCCTTTTATAAGCTTTCACAAATTCTTTAAGGGCTTCTGGAAAAATTAAGCCTGATTTTCAGAATCAAAATAAACCTCTTTTTTCGGCTTTCCATGAGCTTTAATAAGCTCTTTTACGCTTTTAACAGCTTCAGTAATGTTAACTCACCTTATTTCCACTTCAATTTCATATATACCATTTTTTTCTAAAACTTTTAAAAGTTTATGTCCTATGCTTTCAATCCAAGCTTTAACATCTAAAGGTGCAGCTGGATCTGTAGCTAAAAGCTTAACTATTTGTTTTGATTTAGCATTTTTAGCAGCTTCGCTTAAAGCTATCAATGGTCCTGGACATGATTTAATCTAGCGTCTACAACAATAATTTCTTCATTCATTTTTCTTCTCCAGGTTTAAGCTATATAAATAATGTTACTTGAGAGTCTTTAGCTTTAGATAAAAATGAGGCTGCTCCAAGAACATTATCAACAAAATCTTCTAAATCATCTTTTTTAATGTTGAAAACACCCATTGTTGCTGAGCAAGCATAAACCTTAATTTTACCCTTTTCTTTTCCTTCTTTAATCAAGCTTTTCCATTTAGGCATGGAGCCAGACTCAACAGCTTTAATAAGAGCATTTTTATATTGAGCGTAATCTAAGCTTATTTCTGAAGGTTCATAATCCTTTTTTAAAGCAAGTAAACCCCAAAATGTAAAGAATAATTCAGCTTCCCAATCCATAGCTGCAGCGGTGCTAGCTAAAATAGCTGCTGGATAAAGCTTATCTAATTTATCTGAGGAAATTATNATAGATAGTTTAGGCATTTTCTTCACCATAAATAATTGTATAACAGTGTTATATAAACTTTTCGCGAATTAAAACCTAAAAATCGGCTTTCTCCGCTTTTGCAATTAAATTTAAAAATTTAAAAATAAATAACGTTGTTTATTTTTGATTTTGCTTAGCTTTAACAATTTTTTTTACAGCTTTAGTAAATATAGGTTTCTCTTTAATTAATCCTTCAGGTTTATAAAGAAGAATTAAAAGCATAGCTACGCCAAATAATATGTACTCTAACCATACAGCTTGAAAAGGAAGATGAAGAGCAGAAGTTATTTCAAATTTATAAGTTATTAACAATATTTTTGTTGAAACAAAAACTAAAGCGCCTAAAAGCGCTCCTGCATTATTTCCAGCTCCACCTAAAAGAAGCATTAAAATAGGATAAAAAGTCCATTCCACTCTGCTAAAGCTTGTAGCTATAACATTAACTGAATAAAAGGAGTATAAAGCTCCAGCTAAAGAGGCTAACGCGGAGCCTAAAGCCACTGTTTTAACTCTAAGCATCATAACATTTTTTCCGTAAGCCTTAGCTACAAATTCATTTTCCCTCATAGCTCTAAGAACTCTTCCATAAGGTGAATTAAGAAGCTTTTCAACAAAAATATAGCATCCAAATGTTATTAAAAGCAATATAATTGTGAAAATTAAAATTCTTTGCATACCAGGGATAAAAGCTAAAACATCTGGAATAGAAACACCATAATAACCACCTATAAAATCCACATTATAATATGAAATTAAATATGTAACTTCGCTTATAGCTAAGAGGGTGATAGCTAAATAATCCTCTGAAAGCTTAGCGCTTGGAAGAATAAATAAGGCTCCAGAAACCCAACCTAAAACAGCTGCTAAACCCAAAGAAGCTAAAAGAATCATTATTCCTAAAATAGGTTTTTCAGCGATAAGACTATTTACAATAGATTTAGCTGTTCCGCTAGCTTCAATTATTCCACCTGAAATTTTAAAAATGTTAATTAAAATTCTATTCATTAATCCTCCTACAGCCACTCCACCCATTAATACTGCTAGGGATCTACCAAAATTTGGGATTCCACCATAACCATATTCAATATTAAGGCTTAAAACAACTATTGCATAGAATCCAAACCATAATATGATAGTTAAAATTAAATATTCTAAATTAATCACCTCCATTTAATGCTTGTTACACCTTTAGGAATAAAAATAAGCGTTAAAACGAGCATAGTTAATGAAACTACTTTAGCATAAACAAGCACTCCTGAACCTAAAATAGAGGATAAACTAAATGTGATTAAAGATTCTGACACACCTATAATGTATCCACCTATTAAAGCTCCATATATACTTGATAAACCTCCAACTATGCTTGATGCAAAAATGGAAACTATAATTATAGCTCCGCTAGCTGGAACTATTTCTTGTCTAAAGGGAAGAAGAGTTCCTGCTGCTGAAGCTAAAGCACCTGAAATTATCCAAGAAAAAAGCCGTGTATATTCAACATTAACACCCATAGCTTCAGCTAAAGCAGGGTTCTCCATTGATGCTCTAAGCGCTATTCCAAATTTAGTTTTATAAAGAAGAAGAAAAAGGGATAAAAGCATTAAAATTATTGTTGCAATTGAAACAATAAATATTGCTGGAAAACCTGCTAAATTAAAATCATAAGGTGTAAAAATAAATTTTTTAGCTGCTTTTCTTGTAGCAGTTGACAAATAATCTGAATAAGCACCTATGCATCCAAGCATTATTAAATCTACAGCAAGCGTAGCAATCATTAAAATTACAACTTTAGCTTCTCTAGCAATTAAAGGTTTTAAAATAATATTATAAATAATAAAGCCAAGAAAGCCACCTGTAATCAATGAAATAGGCAAAGAATAATAGGGATGAAGACCTAAAAAATAAAAAAGGGAAAGTGAAACGTAGGCACCAAACACAGCAAAGGAACCTTGCGCAAAATTTGGAACCCCCGTAGTTATATAAGTTATGGTTAACCCTATACTAAGCAAAACTAAAAGATTAGAATAAATTATTGCTCCTTCAACTACACTCATAAGGAACCGCCATAGAAAAGTTTAAAAGCAGTAATATATATTATTTTTGTTTTATACAAAAAGTTTAAGCTTTATTAATAGGAAAGGGGTGTAGAAAATGGCTTCTAAAAAAACGATAGCGGTTGCAATAGCCATAATTGTTATAGTAGCTATAATTGCAATTGCCGCTCAACAATTTTTAATTCAAAAACCTAAGGAAGAAGTAGAAATAAAAATAGGGCTTCTTGTTGATCTTTCAGGACCATTAACTACTTATGGTGAAGATATTAGAGACGCTTGCTTAATAGGTGTTGAAGATATAAACGCTTATTTCGCGGAGAAAGGGCAACCCTATAAAGTAACACTTTTTGTTGAAGACACTAGAGTGGACCCGAAAATAGCTTTAGATAAAGTTCAAGCTCTTCATGGAAAAGGAGTTACATTGATAGTTGGACCTATGGGAAGCGGTGAGGTAAAACAAATTGCCGAGTATGTAACCGCTAATAAAATAATAATTATTTCACCATCATCTACAGCTGCACCTCATCTTTTAGGCGTTACTAAACCTGAAGAGAAAAAATTCATTTTTAGATTTGTTCCTACAGATGCTTTTCAAACCGAAGCTATAGCTAAGGAAGCTGCTGAACTTGGAATTAAAGGTGTAGTTATAACTTACATAGGAAATGCTTGGGGTAAAGGTCTTGCAGATTTTGGTAAACCTAAATTTGAAGCTCAAGGAATTGAAGTTAAAGATGTTGTTGAATATCCCGATCCGCCTCCAGCAGATTTTACGCCATACATAGCTGTTATTGAAAAAGATGTAAATGAATTAGCTCAAAAATATGATAAAACTCAAATTGCAGTTGTGGCCTTTAGCTATGAAGAAGTTTATACAATGCTTTCTCAAGTTACCGATAAATCGATTCTTCTTGAAGTTAAATGGTTGGGCTGCGATGGAACAGCTAAAAGCAGAAAAATAGCGGACATCCCAGAGAAAGTTAATAAAGTAGGGATGTATAGTACATTGTTTGATTCTAAAGGACCAAGTTTCGCTAAACTTAATAAAGTATATAAGGAGCGTTATGGAAGAGACATATATCAATATGCGCTTGATGCTTATGATGCTCAATGGGTTATTGCATTAAGTTATGCTGAAGTTTACAATAAGCTTGGCAAGTACGATCCTGAAGAAATGGCGAAAACTATACCTATTGTAACTGAAAAATATAGTAAAGGCGAATATGGTGTTACACCAGTAAGCGGCTATATAAAGCTTGATGAATACAATGATAGAGCTTCAGGCGATTACGCTATATGGGCTGTTGAAAATTCAGAATGGGTTTTAAAAGGAGTATGGAAATACGAGGAGAATAAAATAGAATGGATGTAACGCTTCTTAAAACAATAAACCTCTCCAAATTTTTTTATAATTTTAAAGCTTTAGATCAAGTTAATATTGAAGCTAAAAAAAACCAAATAACTTTAGTTATAGGTCCAAATGGAAGTGGGAAAACAACTCTTATAAATACTATTTCAGGTTTTTATAAAGCTGATGAAGGAAAAATTCTTTTTAACAATCAAGATATAACCAATAAAGCTCCAAATGAAATATGCAAAATTGGATTAATAAGAACTTTTCAAATCCCCCAGCCACTAAAGAAATTAACTGTTTTAGAAAATTTATTGATTGCTGAAGATAATCCTGGAGAGGAAATTTTAAAATGTTTAAAAGGCTTATGGTTAAAGAAGGAAGAAGAAATAACAGAAAAAGCCTTTCATATTTTAAAATTTTTAAATTTAGATCATCTTTGGAATGTTGAAGCTTATAAACTTAGCGGGGGACAACTTAAACTTTTAGAAATTGGAAGAGCTTTAATGCGAAATGCTAAAATGATTCTTATGGATGAACCTATAGCAGGAGTTAACCCTGTTTTAGCTCATTCCATTCTTGAAAGATTAGTAAAACTTAAAAATGAGGGTTATTCATTTTTGTTAATTGAGCATAAACTTGATATAGTGTTAAATTACGTTAATTATATATACGTGATGGCTGCTGGAAAGGTTATAGCAGAAGGTGATAAAGAAGCTGTTTTATCTAATCCTGAAGTTGAAGAGGTGTATTTAAGTGCTTCGCGTTGAAGAACTTACTGCAGGATATAAAGAGCTTCATGTACTTTTTGATATTCAAGCTAAAGTTCCAGATAAAGAAGTTACGCTTTTTATAGGTCCAAACGGTAGTGGAAAAAGCACGCTTCTTAAGGCTATATTTGGTTTAGCCACAATTCATTCAGGTAAAGTTTTTTTAAATGGTTGGGATATAACTTATCTTCCACCATATAAAAAAGCTAGAGTTGGAATAGCTTATCTTCCACAAGTAGAAAATATATTTGCAAATTTAACTGTTGAAGAAAATTTAAAAATGGCTGGTTACATTCTTGATGAATCCACATATCTTGATAATCTTGAATTGGCTTTAAATGTTTTTCCAGAATTAAAAAAGCTTATGAAAAGAAAAGCGGGAACATTAAGCGGTGGAGAAAGACAATTTTTAGCTATAGCAACATCTTTAATTAGAAAAGCTAATTTGCTTATGTTAGATGAGCCAACTGCTCAGCTTTCACCTAAATTAATGGAGGCAACATTTAATAAAATAGCTTATCTTAGAGATGAGCTTAAACTTACAATTGCTTTAGTAGAACAAAATATTCTTAAAGCTTTAGAAATAAGCGATAATGCTTATGTTCTTATAAGCGGAAGATTAGCTTTTCAAGGAAAAGCTGAAGAACTTAAAGAGCATAAAGACTTTAAAAAACTTTGCATGGGAATTTGCTAAATTAAACAATGGCATTTTAACTTTTTAGCCTCCTTAAATTAAAAAGAAGATTTTTAAGTTAATTTTTATAAAGAATTTAAATAAGTAAATTTTATAATTTTGATTTTAGCGGGGGTTGCCAAGTCAGGTCAAAGGCGCAGGCCTGAAGATTAAAACTGGTTAAAGGCGCCTGTCCCGTAGGGGTTCGTGGGTTCAAATCCCACCCCCCGCACCAATTTACCAGCAAAATTATAAATGCATTAATATATTAGCTATGCATTTCATTCAATGCGTTATTTCTAAGCCCAATCAAAAAAGCTTTAAACCATAAATGTTATCCAGTTTATTTTATCAACTGTTTTTACTATGCTGTATTGATATAGCCGCCGCAATAGTTCCAATAGCTGCTATTATCATATATATGGTTAGTGTTATCCTCATTGGTGTTGAATTTTTTAACGCTAGCATTATGGCTGTTAATATGGATGTACTTAAAGATTGTCCTAAAAACCTCATTAAGCCTAGAAATGATAATGCTGATGCAAATGCTTCTCTTGGAATTTTACGCATTATTTGTGTTGTATTTGGTGAAGCAAATAATGCAAATCCAATTCCAAGCACAATTAGCGAGATAATTAATAACTTTAACCATTTATAAAATATAAGGGATNTGCCTATGCNTAATGTAATTAAAACCATTCCTGCAGTTACAACTAATCCAGGATTAATTTTATCGGATAAATATCCGGCTAATGGTGATAAAAGCACTTGTGGAACTGGTTGAGCTAAAAGCATTATGCCAACTAGATTAGGTGTAAGCTTCATTTCAACCTGTAGGAAATTGCTATAGAGAATTGAAAGAGCATAAGTTGCAACATAATTCAATAAAGCCACAATATAAGCCAGAAAAGTATTTACTTCAAAAATCTGCTTAACAAGGTTTAAAGAGTTTTTATATTCCACATATAATGCTGAAATAAGCATTGCTAAACCTAGGGATAAAGCTGCCAAGCCATATATTTGACTTACATATGCAGATCCTATGGAAATCGCAATTGTTGAAAGCATAAAAATAAATAATGTTTGTAAATATGGTTTTTTACCTTTACTTCTTTTTTTGAAATCTAGCGATAATAAAGCTATTATAGCGCTTATTAAAGTAAGTGCGCCGGTAAAAGTAAATAATGAAAGCCATCCAGCATAATTAATCAAGAAGCCTCCTAAAGCAGGACCAAGCGTGGTTCCTGCATAGACTGCTGTAGTGTTTATCCCAATAAAGAATCCTGTTTTTCTAGGAAATATATCTGCAATTATCGCAACAGCAGTTCCAGAGATCATAGCTGCACCGAAACCTTGCATGCATCTAAAAACTAAAAGCAATTTAAAATCGCTTATGTAAAGGATTGAGAAGGTTGCAGCAGCAAAAAATATTGTTCCAGTAACAAATAGTAATTCTTTGCCAAGCCAATCTGCTATAACACCTAATAACAGTATTGTAGAAGCCATAGAAATTAGAAAAATGTTAGCAAACCAATTAACAAAAGCTATATTAAGATTAAATGATTTAGCTATGGTTGGAAGCGCAATATTCACAGCTATGGATATGAATGGAATTGTAAAAGATGCTATAGTTGATGATGCTAAAAAGAAAACCCTTCTAAGCATAACAGCACAAACCATTTAATTACATTATCTATTCAACTCAAAAGTTTTTTACTCATTTTTAAAATTTTTGATAATTACAAGTTTAATAAATAAATGCATGTAAATTTAGCGAAATATGAAAAATTTAAATAATAACTATAATTTCTCATTATTTAATATGCAGTTTTACGTTACATTAACTTTAAATTGCAATTTAAAATGTTATTATTGTTATGGTAAATGCTGTGAAGATTTTGGAGTTAAACTTGAAGGTTTAGAAATAGATGAATCATTACCAACAAAAATAAGTTATGATATTTCTCAACTTAAAAAATTTTTTAGTGAAGATGATGATTTAACAATCATTTTTTATGGTGGGGAACCTTTGCTTCAAATTGATGAAATGGAATTGATTATGGATGAGATTCCAGCAAAAAGATTTATTCTTCAAACAAATGGTTTACTTTTAAATAACCTTAAAGAAAAATATATTAAAAAGCTTCATACGATTTTGGTTTCTATTGATGGTGATGAAAAATTAACAGATTATTATAGAGGAAAAGGAGTTTACAGAAAAATTATTGAAAACATTAAATTGCTTAATAAAAAAGGTTTTAAAGGAGAATTAATTGCTAGAATGACTGTTTCAGATGCAACTGAAAACATTTATAAGCAGGTGCTTTGGCTTCTTTTTAATCCAGACTATCAATTTAAATCAATTCATTGGCAGCTTGATGCGCTTTTTTGGAAAAAAGATTTTGAAAAAAGAAATTTTCTTGAATGGGTTTTAAAAAAATATAATCCTCAAATTGAAAAGCTTGTAAATTTTTGGGTTAACTATATGGAAAAATATAATACAGTTATTAAAATTTATCCATTTATAGGTTTAGTTGAATCTATGCTTTTAAAAAGGAAAAGCAAGCTTAGATGCGGAGCAGGTTGGACAACATTTAATATTCAAACAGATGGAATCATAACTCCATGCCCAGTTATGGCTGGAATAAAAAACTTTTATTTAGGAAGCATTTATAACACAAAACCTAAAAAACTTAAAAATGCTATAATCAACTATAATAAACCATGTAGTGAATGTTCAATTCTATATTTATGTGGTGGAAGATGCTTATATGCTAATGTTACAAAGCTTTGGGGTGAAGAAGGCTTTAAACAAGTATGCCTAACAGTTGAGAATCTTATAAATCTATTAAAAAAAGCCTTGCCAAAAATTAAAAAGCTTATTTTAAAAGGAAATATAAGCATAAAAGATTTTAATTATCAAAAATTTAATAGTTGCGAAATAATTCCATAAACTAAAATTTCCCTTTAAATTNCACTTTTTCAACTCATTAAAAAATAAATTAGAAAAATTTATTAAATAGAATATAACTATGTTATAGCAATATAAAATTAATGTTAAAAAAGGGAAAGACCATGATCGCAAATAATATNCTAGAGCTTATCGGAAATACACCAATGGTGAAAATAAACTATTTAAATCCAAATCCTAAAGTTGAACTTTATTTAAAACTTGAAAAATTTAATCCTGGAGGTTCAGTTAAAGATCGTATAGCTAAATATATGATTGAGCAAGCTGAAAAAACAGGTAAACTCACTAGGGATAAAATAGTTATAGAGCCTACAAGCGGTAACACAGGAATTGGTTTAGCTTTAGTTTGCAGAGTAAAAGGTTATAATCTTACTCTTGTTATGCCTGAAACAATGAGTTTAGAAAGAAGACAAATTCTTATAGCTTTAGGAGCAAAAATTATTTTAAGCGAAGGCAGCAAAGGAATGAATGGAGCTGAAGATTTAGCTAGAGAAATTATCAGTAAAAATCCTGATAAGTACTTTATGCCTAATCAATTTGCTAATCCAGCTAATGTTTTAGCTCATTATGAAACTACAGCTGAAGAAATATGGAGAGATACTAAAGGTAAAATAACGCATTTCGTTGCTGGAATAGGTACAAGCGGAACGCTTATGGGTGTTTCTAAAAAACTTAAAGAATATAATCCTGATATTCAAATTATTGCTGTTCAACCAAAAGCAGGAACAACTATACAAGGGTTAAAAAATCTTCAAACAAGCTATGTTCCGGAAATTTGGAGAAGAGAATTNGTGGATGAAATATATGAGATTGATCCTGATGAAGCTGAGGAAGCTGCTAGACTTTTAACTTTACAAGAAGGAATATTTGTTGGGCCAAGCTCAGGCGCAATATTTAAAATAGCATTAAAGAAAGCTGAGGAAATTGAGAAAGGCGTTATAGTGGCTATTGCTCCTGATGGTGGCGAAAAATATTTATCAACAACACTTTGCAATCCAACCCTTTGCTTAAAATGTGCATTAAAATATGGTATTAGATGCGCTTATATTGATGGAACACCTATAATAAAGTTTTCCTCTTTTCAAAAAGAAGAAGTTTCGCCATAAAATAGTTTATTATTTTCTAAACCAGCATCCGCAAGTATAACAAAACCAATTTTCATAAATTGGCCAATAAGCCACAAATTTTGAACCGCAAACTTTACATCTCACACCTTTTAAATAAGCTTTAACAAGCCTATTTAATTGAGCTGGGTTAATGCCAACTCTAAAACTCATTTTTACTTCACCTTTTTATATTTTTAAACCCAAATCTTGAAAGGTTTTTTTCATTTTAAGCGAATCAAGCTCTAGAATTGGGCTTTCGCTTATAATAGTTATATCAACCTTTCTTTTTAATATTTCTTCAGCTAAAGGTTTAAAAGGTGGATGAGCATTTATAGGTTCATGAACATCCATAAACCTTTTTGTTTTTACATTATATTTAACATTTGAAAAATGAGAGTAAATATGCGTAAAATCTTTAAGTTTATCTAAAATTTCACTATAATTTATTTTACCATTGTTTCTAACAAATAAATGGGCGAAATCAACGCAAATTGTTAATTTAGCTGAGTTTACTTTTTTAATTAATTTTAAAAGTGTATTTAAATCAGCAAATTGACTTGTTTTAGCCATTGTTTCATAAGCGAGTTTAGGTTTAAACCCTTTATCCAAAATATCTAAAGTTATCTCATGCATTTTATTAAAGGCTTCCTCTTCACTTAATTTACCATAATAAGCTGCATGCACAACAACAGCTTCAGCATTCATGGCTTCAGCTCTATCAAGCGAATCTAAAACCCGCTTTTTTGAAGCTTCAACAACACTCTTTTTTTCTGAAAGAAGATTAATAAAATAAGGTGCATGCACCGTTAATTGAATTTTTAATTTTTTAGCTAATTCACCAACTTCTTCAGCTGCTTCTCTAGTTAAATATATGCTTCTTACAAATTCCACTTCCATAGCGTTTAATTCTAATTCTGAAACCTTTATTAAACCGCCTAAAGTTGTTTTTTGCTCAGCTGAACCTGGAATTCCAGCAGGACCCAAATAAACCTTCATAAAAAATATTTTTATTAAATACTAAATAAAAAAGCTTTGTTCATGAAGAAATCATTAATTAATGAAGCTGTAAAAAGAATTAGCTTAGATAGAGAGCATGGAGCAGCTCAATTAGCTAAAGAAGCTCTTAAAGCATTAAAGTTAATTATTAAAATGGATAAAAGCAAAAATTTAACAGAATTTTTAATTAATGTTGAAGAAGCTGGATTTAAGCTTGCTAATGCAAGACCAAGCATGGCTTCCTTAATGAATCTTATAAGCAAAACTATTTATTTAATTAAGGAGAATTCAAATACACTTTCCCTAAAAGAATTAAAAAAATTTGCAATATTAAAAATTAATGAAGTAATTTTCGAATCTGAAAACGCTGTAAATAAAATAGCTGAATTAGCATCAAAACTTATTAAAGAAAAAACTGTTATTACGCATAGCTTCAGCTCAACAGTAATTGAAGCGATTAAAAAATCTTCAGTAAAAAAAGTTATAGTTTCAGAGGGAAGACCTTTATTTGAAGGTAGAAAAACAGCTATTCAACTATCTAAATTTAATATTCCAACTATTTTAATAACAGATGCTGCTTTAGGCTTTTTCATTTCTAAATCTGAAGCAGCATTAGTTGGATGCGATAGCATTTTAATTGATGGTTCAATAGTAAATAAGGTTGGAACATATCTTTTAGCTTTAGCAGCTAAAGATAATAATATACCATTTTATGTTGTTTCTGAAACCTCTAAAATTATTCCAAAAAACATTAATGAAATAAAACTTGAAATAGTAAGCGGAAAAGAAATTGCTAAGAAATTGCCTAAAAAAATAAAAGTTGAAAATTTATATTTTGATGTTACAAAACCAAATTTAATTACAGCTTTAATAACTGAAGAAGGAATTATTAAACCTGAAGAAATTAAAATTAAAGCTCAGGAAATTTTAAAGCATTATAATGCTTTAAAAATAAATTAATTAGCTTTATAAGGTTTAAACTATATAAGCAATTAATTTTTTCATTTTTAATTTTAGAAATGAAACTTCAAAACTTAATTCCCTGGAAAAAAGTTGGTTTTTGGCATTGCTNAGCTTGCGGAGAATGCTGCAANAAATTTAAGGTTCCATTAACAATGTTTGAATATGTTGAGTTTACAAGCAAATTTGGAAAAAACATAGTAGAGCTAGATTTAGGCAAAGCATATTTAAAAAGCAACCCTTTAACCAAAAGATGCATTTTTCAAAAATTTAAAAATGGAAAATGGATTTGCGGAATTCAAGAAATAAAACCTATAGCTTGCAAGCTTTGGCCCTTCATAATATTAACTAAACCAAAACAAAAAAATGATGAAGCTTTATTCTACTATAAAAATGAAATTGTTTATATTTATGTTGATGTTCGTTGTCCTGAAGTAAAAATTGGCAAACCCACAAGCTATTTAATTAACAAAGTTTTACCTGAAATAGTTAATTTAAACTTTAATAATAAAATAAAACAGTTTTATTCAACCTCATTTTTATTTTCTTTACAATCATCAATCCGCCAAATTTATAAATTACCTATTAAAAAAGAAAAGTTAATAGAAGAAAATTTAGTGGGCCGGTAGCTCAGCTTGGTTAAGCATCAAAACGCCATAGAGCGCACGGCTGATAAGAAAACTTGGAAACCGTGAGGTCATGGGTTCAAATCCCACCCGGCCCACCAAAATATTTAAACATGATCTTTTAATTTTCACTATTTTGATTTCTTCAGAAGAAATCAAAAAAATCAAAATTTTACGCGTAGAAAGCTTTTAAAAATCAAAGAAAATCAAAAATCAGAAGGGTTTTAATGTGGAGGGNCCCCCTCTTCCCTCAAGTTTTGCCTTCCTTCTATAGAGCGAAACTTAATTTAACTATGATTTAGCTTCTCCCTTTATAAATCATGTTTTTTAGAGCTTAATCCTTTATTAAGCATGGTAAGCATAGCTTTAGCTTGTTAAGAGGCAATATGTAATGTAATATTCTATCCTACTTAAAACTTGCAAGCATTATTCCTTAAAAATTTAAAGATAAAATGTTTAGAAAAACTCAATTTCATAATTATTATAAGTATGTGGANGCTTTAATCTTTTAGGGAAGATATTTCAATAAATTATTATCCCATACGATTTATTAAAAAATTTATAGGGGGTCATCCATTGTAACCTGCAATTACGCTAAAAGTGAATACTGCTCCATCGCTGGTTACTATTTTTAGTATGTGGCTTGAACCTGGTGTAGGATTAGGTGGAAGTCCACGCCAAACCCAATCTCCTGAACCACCAGTTCGATTAATATATATTATATGACTTTCTCCAGGATTTAAAACAGGATAATTTGATGTAAGCTTAGTTAAAGGTTTTCCATCAAAATATATTTGCGTTATCTGAAGAGGGGTTGAACCAACATTTCTAACATAAATATTTAAGTTTGGATAATCACTAGTATCATAAAAGCTATAAGCTTCCATTATAAGCTGCTGTTTTAATTGTGTTCCTCCAGAACCTTCAAGAGAACCAATTAATCCCATATGCCAAGCGTAAACAAGAATTGAAGCAGCAACTGAAATCGCTATCATTAAGAGTACAGCAATAACAGGAGAAATAGCTTTTCTAGAATTCCCACTTCGTAAAAAATATATAAAGTTCAAACGTTTAATTTTTCTTCCTCCCAATTAACAAAAACCGTTTATTTTATACTAAATTTAAATTCCTCAAATAAATAATTAAATTAAATTAGTATATTATTTAAATATTTTGGTGGGCCGGCCCGGATTTGAACCGGGGATCTCCGCCGTGTGAGGGCGGCGTCACTAACCAGGCTGGACGACCGGCCCATTATAATCTCATTAAATAAATTCCTAAATTGAATAAAAATGTTTTTCATTATTCATTAATATTTT
>JGI24721J44947_10006506_pt1 | contig 15724 bp, 19 predicted proteins | sample YelNatPaOPGAMG01_FD_44947 | JGI IMG/M metagenome (IMG submission 44947)
TACTGTCCAGACGTTTGCGTATGTGAAGCTTATGGTAATCCCGGAAACGGGCGTGTTTGTCTCACTACTGCCATCTCGTGCAAAATCTATTTGCGATTCACTGGTTGATCCCGTGCTCGCATAGTTAGGTGGTGAGGACGGGATATACAGGTAACGACTATACGGTAATGAGGGCTCCTCAGCTGTTCTCACAAGATTTAAAATGTTAGCTGGATAAAGCGTCCAATCCTGAAGACACATTCCCGTAAAAGTATCACACGTAATTTCCCATATGTATACATACCTGACGTAGAAGTAAACCGTGTCCTTGTAATACCCTGATAATCCTGCTGTCGCATGAGTTAGTGAGGAGGGGGTCAACTTTTTCCCTGCGGATTGCCACTGAACCTGACCCTCGGACCTGCAGTTAGTGACACACATCTCAGAATCACCGTAGACTTCAAGGTACACAGCGGATTTTTTAGGATAGGTGTATAAGACATACGAGGTATTGAGCCCGCTTATCGAGTATAATACAGGTCCTTTAACCCATGTGTTGCATTCCCCCCTCTTGTAACCTGCCCCTTCCTCAACTATTACGAGATTGCAGGAGAAGGGGTTGCTCTCGGAAGGCGTCGATGAAGATTCGTTGATGTTCTGGGCGGAACCCGCGGATTCAATTATCCTAGAGTACGTCGCCTCTGACGCACCGGCGTAGTACCCCTCTACTTCTACGCTCTCTGTATGTATTATGTTTCTCGGAAACACCTCCACTATTCTGACCCACTTGAAAGCCGTCCCATTACCTCTCACACAGTTTACGAAGACAATGTACTCCTGTGGCTCATAATAATCAATAGCTAATTCATTGGTGCGAGGATCCGTCTTATATCGTGCTACATAAGCAAAGAGAGTATTCTTTACTTCAACAGTACTTCCAGGGGGGTGTAAACCTATATAAACGAGCTCTACGTAACCGTCTTTTGTTGGATTATACATTGTCGGGAATCTCTTAACTGACACAGCACAACGATCCGCATTCACCTGAGGCAACTTTATCTCAAGCTTTACAAGCATTCTGGGATTTCCCTCAATCCATGAACTCAGCAAAGTAGAGATCTCAGNACTATACGCCGACATAACACNNATTGTTACTAAAATGAGGATAGGAATTGCTATCATAAANAGTCTACTTCTAAACATTAGTTTACCCCATAGTTTTATTGAGGATTACAAANTTTATAAACTTTTCAGTTCAAGACATGCAGAATCGTGAAACTATTGCGATGTTTACAAAACGAATAACATTGTCTTCAGAAGCGAATACTTAACTTAGTTAACGCGTGGTTTGGAGCCGCCGGCGGGATTCGAACCCGCGACCCCCGGCTTACGAGGCCGGTGCTCTACCCGGCTGAGCTACGGCGGCTCACGCCAAGTATTTTTCGTGTTGGAGTTTTTAGGTTTTTATTCTTGTTTTTCTTTGTTTTCTCGTTCTTCGCTATGTTCTCTTAGTTCTTTTCTTATTGAGTCTTGTAATTCTTTTATTTTCTTCGCTTGCTCTAATGCTTTCTCTATCCATTCTTTGCTTGATTCTATGCCTTTCCTCGTGAAGTACGCTATGGCTTCGCTCCTGCTTTTGAAGATTCCCGCGTCTACTAGTCGGTCTATTACCTCCAGGTCTTTCTCCTTAAGTCTTACAGAGATTACCTGGGTCGGCTTAGTTAGTGATTCTTCGAATGCTTCAATAGCTCTCTCAACACCCTCCGCAACCCCTTCCAGCGTGTCTTCAAGTCCTTTAAAGATCTCTCTCGTAAACCTGTGAGGCCCTACCCCGACAAACATCTTGAAGCCCCTCCTACCGCGCTCCCTAAGCATCTCATTAACCTCATCAACCCTCTCAAGAATTTCTTCAAGACTCTTCTTCAGGTAATCAATAGATTCCTTAACCTCACCCTCACTAATCTTAGACTCCCTAACCAACTCACTCAACTTACTTAAAGAACCCCTGACATCCCTCAAAACCCTCGACACACCCTCAGACCACTTCCTGAAAGCTCTATAATACTCACCACTCTCATACAGATCCTCAACCTCGTCAGCAAGCGCGTCAACACGTGACTTAATATCCTTAATCAACTTCTCCAACTCTTTCCTAAACTCCTCACTCACGTTCTCACCGTAAATACCTGAATTACAGAGCTTATAAGTATTTCATAATACTGAATTACAAAACTACAAGTAATACATGAAGCAGAGAACCACAATTATAGAATTCTTGATAAGATGCGGTGATTAAGTCGTGGGGGTCTGGCGCTTCAGTTATTATTAACTACGTTAAATCATAGTTAATAGTTTACTAACGAGTAGTTTTTATTGGTGGTGAGGTCTTGAAGGTCTACGTCACCTTCCTAGGTAGGGCTAGTGACTTGGTTGAGGGTAGGAGGGTTTATGAGGTCGAGCTGAGTGAGGGGTCCACGCTCGCGGATCTCCTCAAAGTCATTAAAGAAAGGATTAGTAGGAGGGTCGGGGAAGGGATTCTTGAAGGGAGGCTCTTTCTCTACATATCGGTTAACGGGGTCGGTGTATTCAGCTTAAACCACGTTCTCAGAGACGGTGATAGCGTGGCGTTCCTCACGCCGGAGATGGGTGGTTAGCTGATTGGTTTCAGAAATGAAGAGCTGAAGGTCTTGATACCCGCACTCACACATCAACTATTCTTACTAGGCCTGCCGCTTCCAGGAATAGCGCTATGTGGGACTTAAGTAGTGTTAGGGACCCTTTCGAGTATCTGCGATTACCTATTGTTAAGTATTCCGAGGTTATCGTGACCGGCACGTTGCCTTCAGAATCCAGGAGCCCTGTCAAGACGAGCTTCTCATACTTCCTGACCACCTTAACCAGGTTGCTCAGGAACTCTACGTCAACGTTCGCGGCGTCTAGCGTGTTGAGGTCTGCTTCAAGAGTCTTACTCAACCTAACGTTCGCTAACTTCTCGGAAATATCTTTAATCATGGCTACCTCCTTCTCGCAAACCTCGATGATCGGGGTGCTCAAGCACCAATCCATTAATGACGTGACCTCCTTAACAATGCCTTCAACAACCTCCCTACTCAACCTAGCTAGCTTCGAGTCAGTTAACTCGTTCTTGAGCAGGTCCTTAAGCACTAAGACGCCCCGTTTAAATTAGGCAACCACCAAATAAAAATCCTTTAAACTACCTCAACAACCCCGTTCAGAGCTAGGTAGACAGCGACCCACCCGGGCACGACGACGTTCCTACCCTTAACAAGCCTCAACGCGTAGTCAAGTATCCTTACCTCACCCTTAGAAGAGAACAGTGGTCTTACCTCGACTTCTTTCCTGAAAGGCGATAAGCGCGGGGTGATAGTGAAGCTCACTAATTCCGACTCACTGTGTAGTAGGGTTACCTTAAAACCTGTCTTACCGTTCAAGGTATTCACCACCCTAGCTAGCTTAGTGAGGTCCGGGGTGACCAACTCGTCTATCTCTACCTTAACGCTGTTTAAGGCTTCGTCGAAACCCATGGTTGGGTCGGTCTCCAACAACTTAAGCGCTCTAGCGTAGAGTGCTGTGAGCTTAAGGGACCTGGCTTTCCTACCCTTACCGACAACCTTCTCAGCCTTCCTCAACTTAATGAAGTCAACCAACTCCCTCCTCTGCCTAGACGTGAGCTTCATCCAGTCCTCGTCCCTCGGCCTAACCAAGGTGTGGAAGCCTCGGTGACCCGTGAAATACATCCTGATCTCGCTCATGCTGAAGCCGAAGAAGTATGTCAGGATATCAAGTAGTTTTAACTGCTCCTGCTTACCCACCTCAACACAACCCTCGCTCACCACGCTCAGCGACGCCTCAGGAACTAACTGGTACTCTACCGTGTTACACTCCGGTAAGTGGTCGACGTCTATGTCGAAGAATAGCTCAGCGAATATGTACCCCTTATCCTCTATTTTCTGCGCTGCCGGGTCGCTGTAGAGAGCTACCGAGTAGTAAGAGTTTTTAGGGGTTTCCTTAACTAGGAATTCCCTGAACTCAGCCACGTTCTGGAAGGAGAGGTGCCTGACGAAGGCCCCGCTAAGTGTTTGGAAAGCGAATTCCCTGAGTATGAAGTCCTCAGGCAGTAGGAACTCGCTTGATGTCCTGTAATACTCTCTGAGTAGTTTCTGGAGGTTACTGCCCACACTACTCACTCTGTTCTCGGCGCGACGTAGTAGCTCAGCTTACTCCCTGAAGGGAACCTCAGCTCAAGNCATATCGGTAGGTCGCTGCCCACCATCACAACAACCTCATCGCTTGACTTAATAGGTTTCTTCATGTAGGATAGGTAATCAATACTGTAGGAGACCTCGAANCCNGGGTTCTTCACGTCAGCCTCCCTNAAAACCCCTNTCTCAAGACTTAATATTACCTCAGCCTCACCTAAGTCGCCCACNGACTCTAGCTTCAGCGTGGATTCATCGCCGCTGACCTTGAGGACGTCGCCGACCTTCTCAATACTGGCTAGCGCTTCGTGGAGTACGTCGCCGCTGACCACGTACTTATTCGGGTACTCTATTTCTAGGCTGGGGATCTCCTCGTGCGCGATCTCAAGTCTGAGAGGAATCTTAAACATCCTGGTCACCACCCCGTCAGAGAATTCTATCCTTATGCTATCCTCGGAGAAAGACATCGTGAGCTTATCGCTTCTCCCAGCACTCTTAAGTATCTTGCTTAAGTCCTCCATGCTTAAGTAGACCGTCTTCTCAGCCACCGGCTCGTAAGACTCGAAAGCTTCTTTAGGGATGTAGAACTCTATCATAGCGGTTCTCGACGGGTCTATGGCCCTAACGTAGAGGGAGTCAGGCTTAAGCACGAAAACACCTGACTCACTGAACTTGCCGGTAGCTTCTATGACGTAAGACCAAACTCTAGCGTCGGGAGCCGTGAAACTCAAACCCTAACACCAGAAATAATGACTCCGTAAACAAATAAAAGTTTAGAACGCGTGTTTAGTGGTAGGTGGTTGGATGAGGTTAGAGGATATCAGTAAGTTGAGGCTTGTTCCAGGGGATGAGGTCTGCGTCATCGAGGAATTCCTGCCCGGTGACGGGGCTTACGAGGCTGGGGGTAAGGTCAGGTCCGCGGTCATAGGGTACCCCGTAACTAACGTGGACTTAAGGGTTGTTGAGGTTAAGCGCGTCAACAACAAGATCCACCTACCAGCTGTCGGGACCCTCGTTTACGGCTTAGTTGTTTCCGTTAAGGAAGACTACGCGTTAATCAAGATACTCAGTGATTCCAAGTGTGTTAAGTACTCCACACCCTTCACCGGGATACTCCACGTCTCGCAGGTGCATGATAAGTACGTGAGGAGCTTGCACGACTACATCAAGCCCGGACCTACTCAAAGCTCGGGTGATTTCGGAAAACCCCCCATACCACGTCAGCGTTAGGGAGCGTCAATTAGGTGTTGTCGTCGCGTACTGCAGTGCTTGCGGTGCTGAGTTACTTAAGCAAGGCAACACGCTCACGTGCCCTAACTGCAAGTCTACTGAGAGCAGGAAGACGTCCGCCGAGTACGGAACCCTTAAATGTGTTTAAGGTACTCACGTCATGAGCCCTAACGCAGTCAAGATCTCACTACCTTGCTCTTCCATGCAGGAGTGTTTAGAGATAGCTGACGCACTAACCAAGATTAGAGGGCCGAAAGCTTCCTTAATCAAGCATAAGGTTAAGAAAGCGTCTGTTGAGGTAACGATAGTGGGTAGCTCGACGGAGATCGCCTTAACTAAGAAGCAGATCATTAAAGCATACAATCAAGCTAGGAAGAAGAGCGGCTAGACCCGCGTTACCTCAAAGCATACAATCAAGATGACTGACCGCGCGTTCGTCACTAAAGACTTATTAGGTTTCTGTGATATGTGGTTTGTTGAGGGATGGAGTAGGTGAATGTGAGGATACGTAAGTACGCTGATAAAGAGCTGGTTTTAGAGATTGAGGGGGAGGATCACACACTAGCTAACCTTCTCGCTAAGTCTGCTTTAAGCAACCCGCACACGAAGTTAGCTACGTACGTGATAGAGCACCCCTTAATAGGGACACCGGTCCTCAGGATAGTTACTGACGGCACCGACCCGCTCCAAGTCCTTAAGGAAGTCGTCAGCAATACTAGGGGGGAGGCTGAGCAGGTACTTAAGGCAGTTAGTAAAGCTCTAAACATAGAGGAGTAGGTGAGGGTAGCCCGGGTCCTAGAGAGTTAGATCTGTGACGCGCTGATAGGTAAGTTAACTCACGTGTGGATTTTAGGGTGTGGAGGAGGGGTTTGAAGAGGGAGGCTAGGGTATTGGTGTATGAGCTTATGAAGTGTTCTGACGGCAGGGAGTACGTGGCATACCTGATTATGAGGGGGGCTCTATCCGTTGAGCACGTGGGGCTGCTTGAGGGCGGTGAGGACTCCCTGAGCAAGTTTGTTTCGGAATCCGGTCTCGGCAGGAGTGTCCGCGTGGTAACGCGTTTTGAGGAATTGGGGGTGAAGGGCTTGAGTAGCTTGTTAGAGTATGGTGAGTTTATTAAGAGNTTTTTCATGGAGGTATATAAGCTACTGTGTTGAATAATCCAAGTAATTGGGGGTAGGAAGTGACGTATTTCTGCCCTAAATGCGGGTCTTTGATGGTTGCTAGGAAGGAGGGAGGTAAGACAGTTTTAGTGTGTACTAAGTGTGGTTATAGGAAGGAGGCATCACCTCAAGACAGGANGATGCCCACGCTATCTAAGAAGATAACNCATAGCGAGAAAGAGAAGATATACGTGATATCCTCGGAGGACAGCATGAAGTCCATGCCCAGAGTTAAGGGTGTTAGGTGCCCTAAGTGCGGTAATGACGAAGCCTTCTACTACGTCATGCAGACTAGGAGAGCTGACGAACCACCCACTAGGTTCTATAAGTGTACTAAGTGTGGGCACACGTGGAGGGAGTACGAGTAAAAACTAGAGCACGCCCCAAGCAATCACTGAGTGGGTGCGGCGATCCCGGTGCCGTAGGGCATGGTGAAGGTATCTAAGAAATGGTTGGAGATAGTTGTTTCCGGGGTTCCCGGGTTTAAGGCGCCTAAGGAAGGATTAGAGCAGTACGTGACCCCGGCCGACATAGCCGCTGATTTAGTGTGGTCCGCGTTCATGGCCGGCGACGTTGAGGGGCGTGTCGTGCACGACCTAGGTTGCGGGACCGGAAGGCTAGCGCTGGCTTCATCCATGCTCGGTTCTAAGTACGTGGTATGCAGTGATGTTGATGAGGACGCGCTTAGCGTCGCTAACGAAGTATTGGTTAAGAGCTCGCCCACACCGTACGACCTAGTCTTAGCGGATTTGAGGAACGCGCCACCCTTCCGGAGTAGTGAGTGCGTTGTCGTGATGAACCCTCCTTTCGGGGTTAAGTCTAGGGGTGCTGACATAGACTTCCTTAAAGCGGCTCTGACCACGTGCGGTGTCGTGTACTCGATCCATAAACTAAGTGAGGGTTTTTACGAGGTGATTGAGGATCTGATGAGGGAAGCTAACTCGAGTTACGAGGTTTTGAAGATCGTTAAATTCCCTCTCAGAGCTTCCTTAAGCAAGCATAAGAGGAAGGTAGTGTTCGTTGACTCAGTGATCATCAGGGTCGCGCGCAATATAAAAACTCCCTTAACTTAAGTCTAGTAGATGATGTGTTTGCCGAGTACTGAGGAGTGATGTGGGGACGAAGACTGATCCCACCCTCATAATTTTAAGCTTGGATCAAATGTATTCTTTGTGGTGTTCGGTTTGGTGTGGTCTACTCTGAAGGTGTTGCGTGAGAACCCTGACTTGATGAGGGAGGTGCTGAAGAAGAGGTTTATGGACGTCTCCCTAGTCGATAAGTTCCTGGAGTTAGATAAGGAGTGGAGGAGGACCCAGACAGAACTCAATAAGTTGAGGCATAAGCATAACCTGATAAGTTCTAAGATAGCTGACTTACCGCCTGAGGAGAGGGAGGCTGCCGTAGCTGAGGCTAAGGAGTTACTCAGCAAGATATCTGAGATGGAGAAGAGGCTTGATGAGGTGGAGAGGGAGAGGAATTCGGTTCTTGATAGGATGCCTTCACTACTCCATGAATCAGTCCCCGTAGGTCCTGACGAGACCTATAACGCGGTGGTGCGTGTATGGGGTAGGGCTAAGGTTCAGCGGAAACACTTGAGCGACTTCCTCAACGAGACTGAGGGGAAGGGGGTTAGGATGGATTACGAGGTGGTTGATAAGGAGTTCGTGGGTCACGCTGACGTCCTCGAGTACGTGCTCAAGCTCGGGGACACTATTAAGGCTGGGGAGGTTGCTGGGTCCAGATTCTACTACCTATTCGAGGATATCGTGTGGCTTGACCTAGCGCTCCTCTCCTACGCTATGGACTACCTAACCAGTAAGGGATTCGTCCTAGTTCTGCCTCCCTACATGCTTAGAGGTAAGTATATGGAGGCTGTGGAAGAATTCACGGCGTTTAAGGACGCTCTATACAAGATAGAGGGTGAGGATCTCTACCTGATAGCCACAGCGGAACACCCGCTAGCAGCCCTACACGCCAACGACGTGATACCTGAGGAGGAGTTGCCTAAGCTTTACGTGGGCGTCAGCCCGTGCTTCAGGAAGGAGGCCGGCGCAGCGAGCAGGGATATTAAGGGTATCTTCAGGGTTCATCAATTCCATAAAGTCGAGCAATTCGCTTACACGATGCCTGAGCAGTCTTGGGACGTGTTCAACCTCTTAATACAGAACGCTGAGGAACTCTATAAAGGTCTTGAAATACCTTACAGGGTGGTTAACATAGCTTCAGGGGAACTCAACTTAAGAGCTGCTATGAAGTACGACCTGGAAGCTTGGTACCCTGCTCAAGGGAAGTTCAGGGAGTTAGTGAGTTGTAGTAACGTTCTTGACTGGCAGGCTTACAGGCTAAACATAAAGTACTTGAGGAGGAAGGGGATGGTTAAAGACTACCTACACATGCTCAACTCGACAGCTATAGCAAGCACCAGAACCATCACGGCGATCCTGGAGAATCATCAAAACGATGACGGCACGGTAACCATACCAAAGACACTCAGGAAGTACCTGGAAGCCTTCTCTAAAGCACCTAAAGACTACATACACCCGGCTAGAAAAGAAAAATAGCTTATACTTCACCCCAATTGGAAGCCTCTCCTTTTAAGGCGGTGAGGTGTGTGGAAGGCTTATATAGCTTTTGCTTCATTAATGTGTTTGGTGTTGGGTGTGGGCGAGTCTAGCAGGCGATGAGCCCGCACCTCCCCGGAGCTGGCGGCGGGGCCTGAAGCGTGATGCAGCACTCGTGAGGGGCTCTGAACGATGAGGGAAAGCCCCAGAGGGTGCAGAACCCCCACCCTTCAAGGCGNGNANCTACTCNTCCTCANCACTCAACGCGATCTTCCTATACATGTCGAGCATCGCCCTATCCTTATCCTCCTCCTTAATATGTATCGCCTTCTCGTAGAGTTCCTTCAACTCCTCATCACTCGCGTAGTCTAGAGGTGTTTTCTCGTAGTTCGCGTTCCCCCACCTAACGTAGAGAGAGTCAAGTATTTCCTGAACCCTCTGGTCTGAGTAGAAAGCTATCTTCCTCCACACGTCGTCCGACTCGTCTATCATGTACGTCAGCTCCCTTATCATCTTATCCCTCTTCACGCGCTACAACACCTACTCTTTATATTGTTTGAAGGCAATTAAATAGTGTGATGAGCGAGAATATTTATAGGAAGATTGTTGAGTACCTTAAGTCAAACCCCGGAGCCATGCCTAGAGAGATAGCTGACGCTCTAGGGATTTCCGTAGGCATGGTGAGGATAGCTCTGCTTAGGTTGAGGGAGTCGGGGTACGTCGTCAGGTCGAGTAAGGGCGGCTACGTAGTCAAGTCAGGCGCTGAAGGCGTGGAGACTCAGGGTACTGCCGAGACCGGTACGTATGAGGGGGTTCGGAAAAAGGTTGGGGGTGGGGCAGACACGCGCGCAGGGGAAGACTTGAACGCTCTGAGAGAATATGTTAATTCGGAAATTACCGCGTTAAGGAATGAGGTCAGTGAGTTGAGGAAGATTGTTGAGTCTTTGAGTGATAGGGTCGGTAAGATCGAGACTGAATTCACTCTACTCATGAAATCTCTTAAGACTGAGAGGAAGGCTAGGGAAGAGCCCAGCGTGTTAGGTGAGGAGGCGGTAATGAGGGTTGATAACGCCAGGAATCGCGGTATCTCAGTGGATTCCCTGGTTAGGACAGGGAATTACGTGATCGTCGGTAATTACGTGGTTTCCCAGTCGTTCATGGAGGGGTTCAAGAAGAAGTTCCCTATCCCGTTGAGAGAGGTTAAGAACTTGACGAAGGAGGAGAGGGAATTGCTTGACGCCATGGTTTCCGAAGGCTTGGCATACCTGCACGCCGGGAAGGAATACAGGCTTGCTTAAACACCGTCTTCGAGAACCTCCCTCACCAACCCTACTAACCTGCTGATCATGCAGTTGAGCAGTGCCTCACCCTTCTCCCTAGACGCTAACTCAGGTTTTCCGAAAGACCCGGCGCCGTGCCTCTCCCTAGACTCAGCTCTGAAAACATATGCTTTAGGTCTCTTGGTTAAGTCTAAGGAATGCCAGAAATCGTCGTGCTTCCTGAAGAATTCCGGGGTGTTTTTCGGAGGCTCCCTTACCAGTAGGTTAAGCGCTATAGCTAAGCTGGTCTCCACCTCGTCAGCGTGGGTGAAGGGTGTTGTGAAGGTTTCCTTAATGACGTCACCGCATAAATCCCACACGCTGACGAAGCTTATCACGAGACCTAGCTCTTCGGCAACGTCCCTGCACAGAACCCTCAGCAAGTCGTTGTTTCCCGCGTGTCCGTTAACCACCGCCACGCGGGCCCCGGGACAATTACGGTGTGCGGATGATATGACGTCTCTCAAGTATTTGTAGAGTGACTCGCTGCTAACGCTGACGGTGCCCGGGTAAGCGGACCACATAGAGCTTAAGCCGTACGTTAGTGGGGGGAGGACGAGAGCCCTCACACCGCCCTCCTCTAACTTCCTGCAAGCCTCTACGGCCACGTGCTGTGCTATGATATAATCCAGCCCTAACGGGAGGTGTGGTCCGTGCTGCTCCACGCTACCGACGGGTATTAAGAAGACTTTCTTATCGTTAACGCATACGTCGTTTACGTCTGTCCACGTCTTAAGCCATAGCTCGCACAAGAGGTTGAGACACCTTTTATTTCGCGGTTTTAGAGTAGTATAGGCATTTTAGGGAGTTTCTCTTCTAGTTCCTTGGGTAGGCTGAACCCGTACCTTACCTCTGTGAAGTTCTTCCTAAACTCAATCACTTTCTTCTTAACTTCCTCAGGGGGTTTCCCGTCTATTAAGACCTCTCGCATGAACCTAGCTACTTCCTTGAAGTCACCTTCCCTCATTCCGAGCCTAGTCATCTCAGGGGTGCCTAGCCTTATGCCTGAGGGGTCCTTCACGGCTTCCGGCGGGTCCCAAGGCAGCAGGTTCTTATTAACTATTATGTTTGCTTGCTCGAGTAGTGTTGCCGCCTTAGCGCCTCCCCCGAGGTTCCTGACGTCTATCACGAACATGTGTGATTTGGTGAAGCCTAGGTGTTCCGTAGGTACCTTGAAGCCTTCCTCCACGCACGCTTCAGCGAACGCTACCGCGTTCTTAACTATTTGCTTAGCGTATTCCTCCCCGAAAACCATCATCTCAACGGCCGTGACGGCCGTTGCGGGCAGTCTGTGGAGGTGGTGGTTGCTCAGGAACCACGGGAAGACGACTTTAGAGATTTCTTTGTAGAGTTCTTCGTCGTCAGTCATTATGACCCCTCCCTGAGGTCCTGGGAAAGTCTTGTGTGTTGAGGATGTTATTACGTCAGCCCCCTCATGTATCGGGTTGACCCACACGCCGCCCGCTATCAAGCCGAGGACGTGTGCTACGTCGTGAACTAGCTTAACCCCCGCCGAGTGTGCTGCTTGAGCTATCTCTTTAGTTGGGTGCGGGAACATGTAGACGGAGCCTCCTAAGGTTACGAAAGCAGGCTTCACCGACTCAATCATCTTAACGGCTTTGTCCACGTCGACGTTCCACCTNTCCTGATCGAAAGGCATCTCAACGTGCTCTATCCCTAAAGCACCTAAGGTGCCGAACCTCGTGTGTGATACGTGAGCGCCCGCCTGCACGGGAGCTATCAACGCCTTATCACCGGGCTTCCCTAAAACCCTGAAGACTGTTGCGTTAGCTATCGTGCCGCTGATGGGTCTGGGCTCAATATACCTAACCTTGAATAACCTTGACATGAGGTCCATGACGAGCAACTCAACCTCGTCAACGTACGTGAGGCCTTGATAATACCTCTTCCTAGGCTTGCCCTCAGCATACCTATGCATCATGTCAGTCATGTAGACGGCTTCAGCCAGCGGGGACATGACGTTCTCTGAGGGTATTAAGTTTATTGCCTCAAGCCTCCTCCACCTATTATGCGCTTTAGTCAACTCAACAACACGAATCAATTCTTCAGGTAAGCTCAAACACACCACCCTGTTAGGAAACTACTAAAATCTAATATATTTTTCGTTAGGTTTTGATACTATAGTTTATTACTTCGTTAAAGAATAATATAATTAGGTGTGGGAATGAGGAAATTAAGTCTTGGTCAGACAGACCTGATAACAGTGATTGTTTTGACGGGCGTGGCCTTACTAATAGGTATTTCAGTACTAGCGTACTTCCAAACACTCTCCAGTACCTCGACGTCGGAGATAGAGAAGGAGAACCTACTTAATAGTGAGTTAACAGCCCAGGTAGTTAGGCTGATCTCGGTGGATGAGAATAATAAGGTGATGTGGCTCCTCCTAAGAAGGCTTGATAACGCTAGCGTCAACTTCTTCCTCATGGTTGAGGCTAAGCTAGCTGACGGGAGTACGGAGCTCCTCCCCTGCGGCAACATCCGCTATTACGTGCCGGAGCTAGACACGATAAGATAGTTTGTTCTCAGCCTGACGAGTGTCCTCAAGCAACTGAGGTAGCTTCAATACCCTTCAAGAATCTCTTGATAAAGCCTGAGGGCAGTAATAGCTGGGTCGACATAAACGTCTATAAGAGGAGTGTTGGCGAGGCTCCCTACCCTCAGGCCCGGCGTCTAGGGGTTTGTTACGTGGCTTACAGGGGCGGTAACCAGATAGTTAAGGTGGATTACGGTGGTTTAGAGGGGGTTATCGAGGTCAGGGTCTACCTCCTCAAGCCTTACGGCAACGACTACTACGTCTTAAGGATTTACAAATCTTCGGTGAGAGCTTGAGGCTCATTAAAGGTCAGGGAAGCTTGATATATCCGTTATCGTGATGTCTTTATTCGTTTTAATAATCTTGCCTACAGCTATGTACTTAATAATTAGAACGCCGTCAAGCAACCTAGCTTACGTGCCGGAGACACACAGCGAGTTCGTGGAGTTAGTGAGCTACACTACTAGAGACGTAAACGCCACGGTATTCGTCGACAAGAATAACGTGATCACCTTAGCTATAGCTAATTACGGGACCTCGGAAATAAGCGTGGTCGCTCTCTTCTACAGATTACTCTACCCTAACGGGACTACGGCCGTGTTGAGGGAGGAGACGGATATTACTGTGGAGCCCAACTCCGTCGCTTCCTATCAATCCTACGAGGTACTCACGTATTGCGCGACTAACTGCAGGTTAGTGAACGTGATGTTATTAACTGATAAGGGAACGACTATCACCCCGAGGACGTACTCCGAGGAATTCCTGGAGAAATTCATGGTTTCTCAAGAAGTGGCGTTGGTTAAGTTGCACGTATACCTGCCGTTACCTTACTACGATCCCTCCTCAATAAGAGATACTTTAAGCAGGTCTGGGTTCAGGATAGCGGACGCGAGCTTGCTGGAGACGCCTCAGCAAGGAGCTAACGTTAAGGGGATCAAGGGTGTTGGGACGGGCGCTTACTACCTCTACGGAGAATACGTAAACGTTGACTCTGTCTCAGTAACTAACGCTCCTGCAGGCAACCTCTACCTAGGTTACAACCCTAAAGACACGAAGAAATACGACTTAATGTTCTCCTGGAATAGAGCGTCCTCTGACGTAACCCTAGTCATCTCCGGTCAGAGCGTGAACTTAGGTAGTGTTTGCAGTGAGGGGTACAGGGTTAAGATCATAGGCTTCAAGAACGCAACCTCTCACATAATCAAGTTCGATAAAGTAGATAGCGTTACTAACCAGGACAGGATCACTTCCCCTGACCCGGACCCAGCTAGGTATTCCTACCTTACCAGCAGGCGAGGGGTTAGGATTTCCTTTACCGGATCCGCTGAGAGGGTTCGCATATATTGTAGGAGTAGCAACCTCAATTACGAGACAAGCTATGAGCCGTACATACTGCTAACTAAGTTCAGCGCTGACGCGCCCGGCCCCTCACTACTATTCGATACTGAAGACGTGTATTACGGCTTTTACAACTCTAGGAACGACGCGTACTCGAGCGGGAAGGTCTTACAAGATTACTCCACCGTTCCTTTAATACTCGTATACAACTCAAGCACTATGACGATAACTAACTCAAAGTATCTCGGCGTTATCTTGGTAGTTAATTACAGGTTTCACGATAACGAAGGCAGTGATTTCTACGGGGTTAGTAGTAACAGGGTTATCTTCGAGGTAGGTCTCATGGATTCAGAGGGTAACGTTCTCTCAAGCAGGTCGTTCACTTTCAAGGAGCTTACGAGGTATGAAGACACCTACCCGCCGAGAGCTCAAGCACAGTCAGCCTCTATATTCATACCGTTGCCGCGTCCTGAGAGTTCCGGGGGGACTAAGGTTTACTATCCGTTCATAAAAATTCAGGACCCGTACGGTGGGTCAGGGAATCTGGATGACCTGGACTTCATCCTCTTAATTGAGGGTTTGGGGGTGTTGTTAGTTAGTTGATTAGGGTCGCCACACCCAGGTTTGAGAGAGCTGTTGGCGAGGCTGTAGCGGCCGTATTCGTCTTACTTTTGGTGTCTATATTCTTCGCTTTTGCAGTGCTCAGCATGCCTAGACAGCCTCAAGCAGACGTGCGCTCGATCTTGAGCGTCTTGGAGAGGATGAGTGGTGAGAGTCTTCAGTTGGTTGCGTTTAACGAGTCAGCGTGGGTAGTCTTAAACATAGGTTCTTACGACACGTCGGTCGAGAACCTAATAGTTTTAAGTGGTGACGGGTCGTTAAAGATTCTCACGCCGTTAAATGATGTAGGGTTCGGCGGCGGTTCAGGTGTATCTTGTTTAGTGACGCCTTCAAGACATTTGAGGGTGGGTAGCAACCTCACGATATCGTGTGTTGGGGGGTATTTAACGGGCTTAATAACTACTTCAGGCAGGGTCATCACCATGGATCCTAAACTCTACACAAGGTTAGTGACTTCTGAATCAATAAACCAGACCATACTCCTTGAGTCAGGCGTTGTCGAAAACCTCATTAATTATCTTGAGAACGCTAGCTTGCTCTACCCGGAGAGTGCTTCCGTAAAAACCTACGGTGTTGGTTTAAGACTGGTCAGTAAGGAAACAAGCGCCCGCATAGTTGCGGAGGTCAACGCCTCATGGGTTTTCATAGCTAAATCACCTGAAGGTAAGTGGAACTTACTTATTACGGGACACGACTCCCAAAATACCGCAAGGTATGTTGAGGTAAATGGTTATAGGTA
>JGI24721J44947_10006524_pt1 | contig 15704 bp, 10 predicted proteins | sample YelNatPaOPGAMG01_FD_44947 | JGI IMG/M metagenome (IMG submission 44947)
CAGAGCAAAAATAATGGACAGCAGAAAATAAGCTACCAGCCAGTGCCATCTGATACCCAGAAACGACAGGCGGTATTCCGGCAGAGTGATTTCTACTTTCTCGGCATAAGCTCCAGCCGGCAGAGGTTTCTCTCCGGGGTAGAGAAGCTGAAGCCAGAGGTTTTTACCCGGACGCAAGGGTGAAAGTTTTTTAAGCTGGTTGCAAACCGGCGGCTATTTCTTTCCGGTATTTTTCTCCGTTGATGATGACCAGAAGGGGAGCGGCCACCGCTTCTTTCACCCTGATTCTCCAGTCAGCTTCATTTTCATCCACTATCCGTAAAACCGGCGTTTCCACCGTTAAACCTGGTGGTGTTTCCAGGTCCAGGGAAGCCCGGTCTACTTCCACTGCTGGTGTTAACCTGACTTTGAGCAAAAAAGTTTCACCGGGTTGAAAGCTGCGGTAGCCGAACCAGAGGTTCAACTGGGATAAAAGCAGAAACAGGGGGATGATCATGACCAGCAGCGGTTTCAGGTTAAGGCTCAGGTAACGTAAATTGGCCAGAAGCAAATTTTTCTGAGTCTGGAGCAGAGTTCTGTAATCATGCTGAAAAAGCCTCATCTCCAGAAGATGGGCTTTGATCAGGCTTTTGGTCTGTTTGATTTTTTCCTGGTTGGAAGTTTTCTTGTAGATAAAAAGCATGAACAGAGAAGTCAGCAGCGAGACAAACAACAACCCTGCCCAGGGATCAAGCCGGGTGAAGGGCAGAAGAAGTAGCTGGACGATAAACCCGAAGGCCTGCATCAACCACCACATGAACAACTCCGGCCTGACTTCAGGAAATGTAACCGAGGCCCTTCAGTCTCTTTTTAATCTCTTCTTCCGAATCAGCTCCCTCAAACTTGGCCACTTCTTTTTCCAGCACGTGGACGATGAACTCTTCAGCCGAGCTGTAACCGGCCACCTCGGCGATTTTTTTGATCTTTTCGTAGAGCTCTTTTTCCAGTTTAACCTTGGCTTTGCCCATCTTTTCTCCTTTCTTGGCTAAAAAATGTTTCTTCCGGTTATCTCCGGTGGAATTTTTATGCCGAACAGGGATAGAATTCCGGCGGTTACGTCTTCAAGCTTCGGGTCCGGTAGTTTAACTGGCCGGCTGGTTAGCAGGATGCCGGGTATTACCTCGGGTGAGGACATGTGGTCTCCACTCCATTTCTGGCGGTTGTCTTCCAGCAGCTCGCGGGGAAAACTACCGAGGGGAGAAGCCCAGGAAATCCGGTAGTTGCGGTTAAAACCAAGAATGAGGTCAGGCGCTTCAGCCTGGTAGGGCCCGCGGTAAACATCCTGGCTGAGGTAAGCTTTAAGGATGATTTTCTGCCCGGTTTTCGGGTCTACCAGTTGCTCCAGTTTGTAGGCTATTTCTCTAAGAAGCGGTTCTTTTTCTTCTGGCCGCACCAGGCCGTATTTTTCTCGACCTTTGAGGTTGAGGTAAAGGGCGTTCAGCCCCACCCCGTAGGCTCTGGTTCTGGACCAGTCAGTTCCCTGAAACAGGCTGACTTCTTCGGGTTTTACCCCTGGCTCCAGGTAATGATAACCGTTCTGGAGTAGCCAGGTGTTCAGGTTGAAACCGCGGCGGAAAGGATTGAAGCCATGGTCAGACATAACAATGATGACCGTATTTTTATCTGCTTTATCCAGAGCCAGCTGCAGGGCCCGGTCCATTTGCTGGTAGGTACTGGCGATGACCTGACCGAACTCTCTGGCCAGCTTTTCTTCGTAGGCTGGGTGCTCGCGGTCAATCAGCCGGAAAAACATGTGCTGGCGCTGGTCAGTGTTGGAGAAATAGAAGAAAAGAAGTCCGGAACGGAAACGGCTGAGCTCATGTTCCAGCATGGCCATGGATTCCTGGTAGACCAGTTCATCCTGAGCCAGAAATTCTTTTTCGTCCAGCACCTCGTTTTCCAGGGCGGCGGTGTCAGCCGGTAGCCCCTTGGTAAAAAAGGGCCCGAATTTTTCTGCCAGCTCCCGGGCATAATTTTCCGGGGTGGAGATGGGCAGAGCCGGCTTTTCCGGGTCAATGTTAATCGGGCTGACGTAAAGCTTGAACTTCGGCCTTACTTCCTTCAGGTAGAAGAGGCAGATACCGGTGACGCTCTGTCCGGGAATAAACTCAAAGGTTATTTTTTTCCAGCCGCTCCATTCTTTTTCCCGCAGGATGAATTCCTGGTCCTGGTAGGAGATTTTGGCNACNGGGTTAACCGGGTCAATAAAAACTTTGAAATCCACGTAGGTTTCCGGGTTTCCAGCCCGAAAAGGGTTGTTGGGCCCGGGAATTCTGGCTTCTACTCGGTTGCCGATGACATAAACATCATGAACTCTTCCGCCGCCACCGTATTCTTCGGTAATGGCTTTGTATTCGTTGGTGTAATAGTTAAAAAGTCCGTAATAGCCTTTGAGGTCAGGGGTGCCCATGCCAGACAGGGTTTTCTGTCTGGTCTTCACCGGGGGATAGTTAGAAGGTATTTTAAATATGGTAGCCGGGATGTCGTAATCTTCCAGTATTTGCCAGAAAGCCCGGCCTTTTCTCAAGTTCCTGATTTCCCCGCCTGAGAGCGGCAGAATCAGCCGGCCGAGCTTCAGGTTGTGGCGGCTCGGAATGCTTTCTGAGGCAGAAAAAACGGGCAGGTAATTTTCCGGGTTGCGGTGCACAAAATCAAAGATGGCGTGACCGCCAGGGTTAGTGCCGGTTATAAAATTAGCCCAGGCTACGGGGCTCTGAGGCGGGATGCTGGAACCGAGGGGCTGGAAACTTCCAGCGCTGGCCAGGGCCCGAAAAGCTGGCAGGCGGCCTTCTTGCATAAGCGCCCGGGTGAGGACCGGGTCCATTCCATCAAACCCCAGGACGATAACTTTAATACCGCTGTCTCGGGAGCCTCTGGTTCTCAACACCGCCTGGCCTGGACTGAGAAGCAAACCGGCAGAGGTTCCGAGCAAAAGTTTCAGAAATTCTCTTCTGTCCAGAGCTTCATCTTTTTTTTCTTTTACCATTTTTACCCTCCGGCACCTGAGCTNTTTCAGCTTTCAGAAGGCTCTGGCCATCCAGGTAAGCCGGTTTTTCCAGGCCAAAAAGTTCCAGCACCGTGGGTGCTATATCCATTATAGACGGATTTGATNTTTTTAGCTTCAGGTTGGTGAAAAATACACCAGGTACCAGGTTGGGGTCAAGGCAATGGTCAGCACTCCAGGCCTTTCTGTTGTCTTCAAACANCGTGCGGTTTACTTTCCCGGTGACNGAATCCCAGGAAACGCGGTAACCAGAGTTGTAGGCCACAATCAGGTCTGGCGCCTGGTCCAGGTAGGGGCCGTCGTAAATCCTGGCCGTGTCTATAATCCGGTTTATGGCCACCTGGTTTGTTTCCGGGTCTTTAAGCCCGGAAAGCCTGGCCATCAGTTCCTCTTTTAAGGCCTGTGCTTCTGAACCTGGTTCCACAATGCCCTGAGCTTCGCGGCCTTTAAGGTTGAGGTAGAGGCCAGCNAGGCCCAGGCCGTAAGCTCTCGTGCGGCTCCAGTCCACCTGTTTAAACCATTCTTCGCTTTCCGCGGCACCTTCTTTAAGAGCCAGGTAGCCATTGAGGTAGAGCCAGGAGTTAAGGTTGACCCCGCGGCGGAAAGGTTTAAAACCGTGGTCAGACATGATTACCAGAACATCCCGGGAAGACATCTGCTTCATCACCCGGCCGACCAGGTCATCCATTTTACGGTAAAGNTCTTCAATCACCCTGTGTCCTTCAGCCATTTTACCGGTGGTTTTAAAGGCTGGATGGGTGCGGTCCAGGTAGCGCCAGAACATATGCTGGATGCTGTCTGTGGTTTCAAAAACACAGGTGACCAGCCCCCGTCTGGTTTTNTTCAGGGCGTTGAAGAGCATCTTTTCCCAGTCCTGGTGAAAAGAATAAGCCAGCTCCAGAAAGGCTTCGTCTGGCAGAACGCCCTCGTTCAGAGCCCAGGTGTCGTTCGCTTCTCCCAGGGTNACAAAATTTCCCAGAAGCTTGGCCAGGTAAGCGGAGTAAACAAAGGGATGAGAAATAGGCAGAGCCGGTTTTTCTGGGTCTATGTTAAGTGGAGTTAAGTAAAGTTCAAAATGGGGAGTTGTGCTCAGCAGGTAGAACCTGGTCAGTCCGTAGACTTTAAACCCCAGACCGGCCGGGAAACTTAACCTGACCCAGGGAGAAAACCTGTGCTGTTCCAGGGTAAATTTCTGCCCGGAGACTTCCACTTCCACCCGGTCCGTTTGGGAGCCGAACTTGATGGTCAGCGGGATTTTTATTTCTTCAGGTTTTTTAAGAAGGGAATTTTCTGGTCCAACGATAAAAGTCCTGATGACGTTTCCTTCTCTTTTAACCAGGTAGCTTTCGCCGCCTTCTTTTTTCTGAATCCGCTCCGGGTTGGTGGTGTAGAAGATAAAGGTGCCCTGGCTTCCTTTGAGGTCCGGAAGACACATCCCGGAAAGCAGGTGTCCGGCAAATTTTTCCGGCGGAAAGGTTATGGGTACGCGCAGGACGGTGGAGAATATTCCCTGCTGTCCGAGAAGTTTCCAGAAAGGCTGGCTTTTACGCAGAAGACGCATCTCTGGCCGGCTCAGGGGCAAGCGGTACTTTCCCAGGTTCAGGTATTTCCGGGGCGGACCAATCCTGGCTGAAGAAAGGTCCGGAAGGTACGTTTTTGGGTTGCGGCTGAGAAAATCAAATATGTTGTGCTTGGATGGGTTTACTCCGGTCATAAAAGAAGACCAGGCCACCGGTGAAATAGCCGGGGTGGTGGTCTGCAGTTTACTGAAAGTTCCTTCTTTTTTCAGACGGGCCAGGTGGGGGAGTTTGCCCTCAGCCATGAACTTTTCGGCTAATTCCGGGTCCATGCCGTCAAAGCCCAGGATGATGACCCGGTCAACCTGGCTGCGTTGGTAAGCTTTTTGTCCCCGCAGCAGCCGCAGCAGCAGACGGAAAGGCCAGGAAATAAGGGAAAAAAGAGCCAGAAAAAAGGTCAGAAAAAAAACAAGAAAAGAAGAAAGAAAGGCAAAACCAGCGCCAGGCCCGATGTAAGCTTCGGCCGGCGAGGAAAGCAGAAAAAGTAGCCAGAAAAAGATAAAAAGCCCGGAGTTAAAATAAATTTTTCTGGAACGTAAGGGGGAAGAAATTATTAGCCTTGGCTTTGGTGTGGGGTTCATTTAAGTTTTTTCAGGATTATGCTGGCCAGATGTTCAATGGCCAGGTCATCTCCGTAATCTTCTGCCGCCCAGAAGAAGGCATCATCCCAGGTGTGCATGCCCTGCAGGTAGCTGCGGCCGAAAATTTCTTTTTTCTTGATGGAGCCTTTCAGGTCAAAGCCCGGTTCGGAAACGACCACCAGGTCCGGCCCTTTGGCCGTATATTTGCCCTTGTAAATTTCTTCCGCTTTAAAAACCTGACGGATGACCTTTTTCCCGTTGTACTCCAGCTTTGTTAATTTCTCGGCAATTTCCTCTTTGAGGGCTTTTTTATCTTCTTTTTTGACCCGGCCCTTGGGGAATTTATTCTCCAGGTTAAGGTAGATGCGGCTGGGGTCCAGGGCAAAAGCTACGGTTTTAGCCGAAATGTCCTGCAGGGAGCGGGGGTTGGGGGTGGTAAACGAAAGATAACCTTCCTTTTCCAGCCAGGCGTTAAGATAAACTTCCTGCACGATGCCAGTAAAACCATGGTCCGAAAGCAGGAAAAAGAAATCCTCTTCCTCTTCCATTTTTTTCATGGAGTTAAGGATTTTTAGGATTATGCGGTCAATCTGCTGGTAAAAATCCAGAAAGGCCTGGTGGTAGGGATGGGATTTATCTTCATAAGCGGACCAGAGAAAGTGATGGAGGCGGTCAGTACCGGTGATGACGAACTCAAAAAAGTCCCAGTCCTGCTCCCAGAAATAATTCAGAGCCTTCTGATGGCTGGCCAGGCTTTTAGCTAATTCCTGCCAGAGCAGGGAAGGGTTGTCTATGACCTTGGCTGTGTCCACATCAATCTGGTAGCCCATTTTTTCCAGCTCGGGAAAGTAGCTCTGGGGAAAGACCGAGCGGCTGAGGTCTATGGCCACAAAGCCGGAAATCATCACCCCGTTTATCCGACGGGCCGGGTAGGTGGAAGGCTGGTTGATGACAATACTTTTCAGCCCTTTGTGACCAAGAGTATCCCACAGGGTGTCCACCTTAACGTCCAGGAAGTTAGGAATTCTGAGCTCGTAGGAACCGGGTTTGAAATCAGTAAAACCAAAGATGCCATGAGTACCGGGGTTGGCCCCGGTCATGAAGTTGGTCCAGGAAACCGCCGAAATTTCCGGCAGGCTGGCTTTCATCCGGTGGAGCTTGCCTGAATCAATCAGGCGGCCGACCGTGCTCATAACCCCGCTTTTGGCCAGGTCCAGGAGCATGGAATGGGGGACACCGTCCAGCCCCACCACGATAACTTTTTTCCGACGTTTACCTTTTTTTAACAGCGTCATTACTCTGATTATTATAACATCAGAGCTCCAACTGTCAATTTAAACAGAGCAAAATATTTTTTAAGCTGTTGAAATTTAATTGGTTAACTGGCAAGGTGGGGGGTCGGTTCAGTTCTTGACCCCGGCTGCTTTCAGCAGATGTTCCAGGAACATTTCCTCTGGCACCGCTCCTTCAAGGGAAACGCTGTCATTAAAGATGGTCTTGGGAACACCGTAAACTTCATATTTTTGAGCCAGGTCTGGAAATTCGGTAGCTTCTACCATGGCNCCTTTGACCAGCGGAGATTCCAGAGACATCTGGTGGGCCAGACGCACAGCCATCGGACAGTAGGGGCAGGTAGGTGTGACAAAAACCTGAATGTTGACTTCTTTGTCCAGCTTTTTCAGGGCTTCTTTGGTTTGTTCTGAGAGTTCAGTTTCTCCCCGGCTGACATCCACCATAGCTTCCAGCAGGCTCATGAATTCGTAGCCAGAAGGTATGCCGAAAAACCGGATGCCAGAGTCTTTTTCACCCATGACCACGATGGCCGGGACTTTGTCTATCTGGAACTCGGCTGCCCGAGCTGGCTCTTTGTCTATGTCATACACNGTCAGTTTGATTTTATCGGACAAACCGGAAAGTTCCTCCAGCAGCTGTTTTGTCTCCGGGCAGTAGGTGCATTCTTCCTCTGCCGGCTGGCCGGGCACAATCAGCGGGCTTTTTTCTCTCAGGAAAAAGACCAGGTTGACCGGGTTAATCAGCTCGGCCTCAAATTTTTTCTGGGCGAAGTCTCTGACTTCTTGATTTAGCAAAACCATTTTTACTCTCCTTTGTTTTGGCTTATTTAAAAATCCTACATTTCTTATAAGTTTAGTATAGATTAGGCAAAATTTCAAGTCTGTTCTCGCTTAATTTCCCGTTTTTCATTGACAACGGCGGGAGATTAGGCTTAAATTTCCCTTTTATGATACGCTAAATAAAAGAATTTGTAAAATGAAAAAATTATTTGCTTTTCTGGAAGAGGAATACCGGAAAAAGACCAGGAAAAGCTATGAGCTTTTTCAGCGGGCCTCGCAGGTGATGGTCAGGGGTGGAAGTCATACCCTGAGGCTGTGGAAGCCCTATCCCTTTTTCCTGACGTCAGCCAGCGGCAGCACAGTGGAAGATGCTGATGGCAACCGGTATGTTGATTACTGGCAGGGACATTATGCTAACATCCTGGGCCACAACCCGGAACTCATCAGGAAGAAATTGTTGCCCTATGTCAGGCGTGGCACTTTTCATACTGGCTTTGAAGGTTCAGTCCAGCTGGAGCTGGCGGAAAAAATTCTTAGTCGCCTGGAAGAGTCCGGCCTGAGAATCAGGTTTACCACCTCCGGCACTCTGGCCAGTACTTTTGCCGTGATGTTGGCCATGGGTTATACCGGTCGGGANTATGTTCTGAAGGTNGGCGGTGGCTGGCATGGCTCCTCTCCTTATCTTTTGAAGGGCGTTAAGTACCACCCAGGACGGGGCTTTAACCTGCCGGATTCAGCCGGTTTGCCGCCAGAATTCAGCCAGAAAATTATCATCACCAGGTTCAACGATACCGAACAACTGGTGGAGAAGTTTAAAAAGTACGGTTCCCGGTTGGCCTGTTTCATAGTGGAACCGTTTATCGGAGTGGGCGGCTTTCTTTTCAGTTCCAGGGAATACTTGGAAACTGCCCGGGACCTCTGTGACCGCTACGGTGTGGTGCTGATTTTTGACGAGATTATTTCCGGTTTCCGTTTTGCGGCCACGGGGTTGCAGAAGCTTTACGGCCTTTCGCCGGACCTTTCTCTTTTTGGTAAGTTAATAGGCGGGGGGCAGGCGGTGGCGGCCGTGGTTGGCCGTCGTAAAATCATGGAGGGCTGCGAAAAAGCAGGAAAAGATGGCCGGGTTCTGTTTGAAGGTGGCACTTTCTCAGCCCACGAAGAATACCTGCGGGCCGGTCTGGTGATGCTTGATTATTTAGAGAAAAACGAAAGTAAGATTTATCCCCGGATTGGCAGGCTGGCGGAAGAGCTGCGTCAGGGGGTGGAAAAAGCTTTCCAGGAAGAAGGGTTACGTGTGGTTTGCACTGGACGGCCAAATGAGGTGGTTGGTTTCAGCTCGTTTTTTATGGTTAATTTCCCGAAAAAAGAGTTTGACTACAGATATCCAGAAGACGTCTGGAACCCTGACCGCTCGGATGTCTTGCTCAGAGAAGAAGCTCTGAAGCTGGCTCTTTTGCTTCACGGTGTGCATGTGGTCCATGGTGGNGGCTGTCTGTCCACTGCTCATACGCCAGAAGAAGTAAAAAGAACCATTGAAGCTTATGCTCAGGTAGCCCGGACTTTCAAAAGATTTCTTAAGTCTTAGCTCCGGCCGGTTTCATCCAGAAATGGTAGTTTCCGGACTCAACCCAGAAAACCAGTTCTTTTTCTTTCTCCGCCAGGCTAATTTCCGACTTATTCTCTGGCAGCAGGAAATCCTGGCCATCCCAGAGCAAAATCTGTGACTCTTCAATAACCGCTTTTTCCCACAGCCTGGGAAAATAAACTTTAGCTCTCGTTCCGGCGGGGACGCTTAACTTAAGCTGGTATTCATCCTGTTCTTTTTTCCAGTAAACAGCTGCTTTACCGAACGGCGTTTCATACTCGGCCCGGGCCCAGCTAACTTTTCCTTCANCGTAAGGCTTAACCCTGAAGGTCTGCCAGCCAGGTTCCATCNGGTAAAGACCTGCCAGAGTTTTGTAGAACCAGGCTTCCACACTGCCGAACATCACGTGGTTGTGCGAGTTCATGCCCCGGCCGGTGAGTTTTTCCCATCTTTCCCAGAGAGTAGTAGCGCCTTCTTTAATCATGTAGCCCCAGCCCGGGTAACTTTCCTGCAGGATAACATCCAGAGCCAGGTCAGAACGGTGGAATTTATCCAGCACTTCAAAGAGGTAACGGGTGCCCAGCAGGCCTGTGTCCAGATGCCGGTCATGNAGGACTTCAACTGAGTAACATAAACTTTTCCAGACTTTTTCCCTGGCTTCTTCCGGAACCAGGTCAAAAGCCAGGGGTAGAAGGTTAGCGGTCTGGTCCGGCAGCCGGTCTACCAGGCTCTGGCGCAGGGCTTTGTATTGATTCTCTTCCAGGAAGTACTGGTTAAAGGCATTTTTGATTTGTCTGGCTAGTTCCCGGTATTCCTGAGCTTCTTCCTGACGGCCGACAAGCTGACAGATTTCCGAAAACAACTGCACGTCGCGGTAATAAAAGGCNCTGGTCACCAGTTCCAGAGGTGTCTTTTTGGGCACCATAGCCCCCGGCTGACACCAGTCTCCGTACTTCCCGCTGGCCAGCTGTAAGTTTCCAGTAGCTTTTTTACGTAAAAAATCAACGTACTTTTTCAGNCCCTGAAAATGTTTTCGCANAACATCGCGGTCGCCATAAAATTGATACATGTGCCAGCACAGTTGCAGATAAGCTGAGCTCCAGGCCGGGTCAGCGGGGTAAGTCTTTTTGTTGTAGGGCGGCACAAAATCGGGCAGGCTGCCGTCCTCCATCTGAGCCTGCCGGATGAGGTTCAGAAAATGCTGGTAAAAAGCGGCCAGGTCAAAGTTAAAAGAGGAAGCCTCAGCTGTGACCCAGGCATCGGCCAGCCAGCCGTGTCTTTCATCCCTTTGAGGACAGTCTGTTGGTATGCTCATAAGATTAGCCCGCTGGGTCCTTAACACCATCTGATGAATCTGGTTGAGTAATGGTTCTGAGCACTCAAANTCACCTGCTCTCTCGGCTTTCAGATGAACAAAACAGGCCTGCAGGGTGTTTTCCCCGGGTGGCTCAGGCAGGCCGCTTACTTCCACGTACCTGAAACCATGATAGGTGAAGGAAGGCTCGTATGTTTCCACCCCTTCTCCTCTTAAAACGCAGGTGTCTGTGGCTCGAGCCCGGTCGTTGGTGGCATTGTTCAGATGGCCGTTCTGGTCCACTAACTCTCCGTAGCGCAGGACAACCGTGGTGCCGGCCGGACCTCTGACCTTAAGCCGGGCCCAGCCTGAGATGTTCTGTCCGAAATCAAAAAGGTATTTATCCGCGGCCAGTTGATTTATCTGGACTGGTGTTATGATTTCTGTAACAGCTACTGGGGGAAGGTTTTCACCGGCCAGGACCGCCGGTCCACCGCTCAGAGCGATAGCTTTTTTCCAGCTGCTGTCATCAAAGCCCGGAAGGTTCCAGCCGGGCATTTCCAGGCGAGCATCGTAATCTTCNCCATAATAAAGCCCATTTTCCTGAATGGCCCCATGGCTGGCCCTCCAGCTTTCATCAGAAGAGATGATTTCAAAACCNCCGTTTTCGTAGTAGATTTCCAGCCTCAGAGCCAGCCGGGGCTGGTCGTAGCCGTATTTTTTAAGGTAACGACCGTTGCCCAGGATAACTCCGAGGGCGTTTCTTTCCTGGATGAGTTCTGAGACTTCATAGGCCGAATAATAAGCAACCTGGTGGTAATCTGACCAGACCGGGTCCAGGACCTTTTGACCTATTCTCTGGCCGTTAAGGTAAAGCACATAATGTCCGAGCCCGCAGATGTAGATGGTAGCCCGGCTGGCCCGGCCTCGGCCCCGGAATTCTTTTCTCAGGTAGATAGCTTTGTAGTGAACATTTTCCGGCTCTTCTTCACCCAGAAGAACAGTCTTTTCGGCCAGAAAATGTTCTGGTTCAGGCAGGCTGATCCAGCTGGCTTTAAACTTAGAAGTCCCCATAAAACCAGTTTTAAAAGTGGCAATTTCGCTGAAGGGGCTGGCTTCGTCCCGCTGGTTCCACCAGCGAACGCGCCAGTAGTAAACCTGACAGCTGAGCAGTTCTTCGCCCAGGTAGGGGATTTGAATGGAACCGTTGCCCCGAACCTTTCCGCTATCCCAGAAATCTCCAATTTCTTTTTCGCAGATTTCTTTTTCCGAAGAGACGATAATCTGGTAAGCGCTCTGGCCATCTCCGCGGCGGTCGCTTTTTAATTTCCAGGAAAATCTTGGCCGGGGAAGGTCAAGGGTTTCCGGTTCTTTGAGGTATTCAACCTTTAAATCATGCGGCGGGTAAATCATGGCTTTTTATCTCTCCAGGTCTTGACTTGCTTTTTAAGAGCCAAATTCTTTGGCTTCATTTTTTATTTCATTTTCTTACTTAGTCTGTAGCCTGAACCAGGAAATAATCGGCCGGGTTCAGTCCGTACTGCTCCGGGTTTATTTCTTTGACAATCGTCCGCTTGAACCTTTTTGTTTCCGGGTCTGTTTCTGTGAGGTCCACCACCTCGCCGTCTACTTTCTGGCCCTGGCTGTCAACTATTATTTTCACTTTTGGTCTCAGGAGAAAGCGGGTTTCCTGGTTGGTTTCCACTACCAGTCCAATTTCTCCGGTGTTGAGCAGAACCAGAGTACCTACTGGAAAGATGCCCATCATCTGGACAAAAGTTTTCAGGATGACGGGGTTGAATTCTGTCCCGATATGTTCCAGCATCAAACTCAAAGCTTCACTTCTGGTGAAGGCTTTTTTGCGGTAGACTCTTTTGGTGGTTATGGCATCAAAGAAGTCGCAAACCTTGACGATCCGGCTGTAAAGGTTGAGGTCATTTTTCATCTTGAACCTGGGATAGCCGGTCATATCTTCTTTCACGTGGTGTTCCATGGCCACATGGATGGCGCTTATGGGTAATCTTCTAAATTCTTTCAGGCGAACGAGTTTTTCTGCGCCCTGATGCGGGTGCAGTTCCATGATTTTTCTTTCTTCCTCGTTCAGCTGGCCAGGTTTGTTGAGTATTTCCAGCGGGGTTTCGGTTTTNCCCAGGTCGTGGAAGAAAGCGGCCAGGCCCAGGTCCACCAGTTCAGCTCTGGAGAGTCCCAGCCTCCGGCCTAAAGCCACGGCCAGCAGGCTGACGTTGACGGAATGGTTGAGGGTGTATTCATCGTAATTTTTGATGTTGGTCAGGCCGATGAGAAATGATTCATTGTCCACCATGTGGTTAAAGATGGACTGGATCAAACGCCGGGTGGTGTTCAACCTGATTTTCTCGTTTTCCTGATTTCTTTCAGTAATTTCTCTCAGGTGCAGGATGCTCAGGAAAAACAAGCGGGCAGAAGTTTTTTCCGGCGAGACCGGCTTTTCACTGGCCTGAAGCTTTTCTAAGCTCAGCCCGGAGATATTCCTCTGGTTTAACTCGGCCACGATTTCTTCAAAGGGAGTGGCTCCCGTTTTTCTCTGCCCGATAATGGCAATGGCTTCTTTTAGGGCCTGAGGTTCAAGGTCTGGAGAGAGGCTTATCTGGCCGATTTCTTTTTTCCTGAATTCTTCCAGCAGGGCTTTGAAGATAGGATAATTGGCCAGGGAAAATTTTAACCTGGTCTGGTTGAAGAAGATGGATTCCTGTCTGATACGAAAAGTAATCTCTTCGGTCAGTTCTTTGAGCTTCTGGAATTCTTCAAACAGAAGCTTAGTCTGTTCTTCAATCAGTTCATTGTTTTCAGCATACAGCTTGAGTATTTTAAGCAGGATGTAAAACCGGATGAGGAAATTAATGGCCTGCTTGTGAAGCAAAGGCCCGGTGTCTTTTCTTTCTTTTTCCATCTGGCTATCGTTCATTTACCGTTCCTAAGTTTTTTGGCGGCTAAGGGCCACCAGAGCTTCTACTGCTGCCTGGCGCACCCGCCGGTTGAAGAAATTTTCTCCACGGCGCAGGAGGTTAATGGCTTCTTGCGTACCCATGGCCGCCAGCCCGGCGACGGCACATATTCTGAGCTCGGTGACATGCGGCCAGGGCGCTTTTTTCAAGAAGATTTTTTTCAAAAAAGCCAGAGCTTCAGGTTGCCTGGTGCGGCCGAGAAATTCAAAAAGGGCCTTTTTTTCTTCCAGGCTCTTTTTCCTGAATTTGCTGGTAAAAACTTCTTTCATCAGCTGGTTCAGCCGGGTGGTGTCGCTGAGAAATTTTATGGAACTGGTGGCTTTAATCCTCACTTCCGGGTCGGAGTCGTTGAGAAAACCAAACAGCAGGCGGCTGGCCAGTTCATCGTTGAAACCACCCAGAGCTTCCACGGCTTTTAATTTTAAATCCCGGCTGGAAAAAGTCAGAAAATGGCTGAAAGCGGGTATAATTTTCTGAGCTGGTTGTTGTCGCATGAGTTCTATGATTAATTCTGTTAGCTTCGGCCGCTGGTCATCAGCCAGCTGGACAACCATCTGGGGTGAGGCCTGGATTTTTTCAGCCAGGAACTCCTTCATCCGACGGCGGAATTCTTCATCCTCAATTTTTTCGTAAAGTTCAGCCATGAAGGTTAGGGCTTTATCACCAAATTGGACCAGGTAGTTAAACAGAGCTTCCAGGTTAAGCTCGGCCTGGCTTTCTACCAGGCGAGCGATTTCATCCAGAATCTTCAGGTCCGAGGTTTTCTCCAGAAATTCCTCTATCAAACGGTTCTTGTCCGGGCTGCCAGAGTTTATCAATTCTTTAAATTTTTTCAGCTTATCACTAATCAGCACGGGAACGACAAAACGGCCGTTTTTGATGTTTTCCAGGTAAAAATCGTGCAAGATGTCCAGGTTAACCTGGAATTGCTGCAGGTCCTGCTCCAGGGCCAGAATTTCCACCATCAGGTTGATGAATTCTTCCTCGGGCGAGAGCTTTCTGTTTTTTTCTATCAATTGATTGAGCTGCTCCAGGTCCTTCTGGTCCAGTTTTACTTTTAGAAAAAGCGAGGAAGATTCAAACGGAGGTAGAATTTCTTTTTTTTCGGTTTTTTCAGGATGTTCTGCCTGAATGGCCTCTTGCAGCACTTCTTCGCCGGAGAACTCAAAGGGCTGCTGCCAGTTTTCTGGAAGTTCAGCCTGTTCTTCAGCCTGAAAAGAGGACAGAGCTTCCCGGTCTTCTGCTTGTAATTCTACCTGACCACTGAAAAGCTGGTTGCGGTCTACCTGGATGTTTATGACCCGGTTGCTTAACTCCTGAGGAATTATTTTTAGCCCTTTGCGAGCCAGCGTTTCAGACCTTTCTTCCAGTATTCTGTTTTCCAGAAATTCTTCCGGCGCGTAGTACTGTACGTTGGGTAGGTCTTTAAGCCAGAGGGCGTTAACTATATCAGATTCTTCAGCTGGTTTGGCCGACTCGGTTCTGACCAACTCCAGAAAATCCTGGATTTCCTCTTCGCTCATTCCTTGGTATAAGGCCAGCATTCTCAACCCATCTTTGTAGAAGAAAAAGGGCAGGCTTTTACTGGAGACTTCATCCTGGTAGACCAGTTTTCCTTTGTAGAAGAAGGCAAACTCACTGATTTCCAGCTCCAGCTGCTGGTATTCGTCAAGAAAGTTTTTTAGTTTGTTGATAAATTCTTTTTTGAAGTGAACGGCAGAGGCGTGGTGTTTGGGAAATATTTTCAGGGCCGAGATGGTGTTGGCCAGAGTCAGAATTAAGTCTTTTACTTTGGAGAAAGCCTGGGGGTCAACTCTTTCTTCCTGAGCAGTTAATTCCTTTACCAGGTCTTTGTCCATCATGGCCTACGCCGAGCATAGTTTAGCTTTAAAAAAAGCTTTAAGTCAAATACAGGTTGAGTCCGACGAATTAATCGCGGTTTCTGAGAACCGAAATTTCGTAGGATTTTATTTCCGGCAGCCAGGATTTTTCATCCGGGACGTTATTTTTCAGACAGTAATAGTCCCAGATGGCGCCCACCGGCAGGTCCCTGGCCATTTGTCTCCAGGCTAGCTTGGCCAGGTTATCCCCCTGAAGCTCAGCTTCCTTAATCCTGGCCCAGGGTAGAAGCAGCGCCCGCAGCAGCCCGCGCAGCACGGCTCTGGCTCCCAGAACCCAGGCTCCCACCCGATTGAGAGAAGCATCAAAGTAATCAAGAGCCAGATGTACTTTTTCCGGGTTGGGCAGGTTTACAATTTCTTCAGCCAGGGTTTCAATTTCCTCATTCAGAATGACCACGTGGTCGCTATCCCAGCGTAGACCACGACTCAGGTGCAGCAGAATTTCGTCTGAGACCTGCAGGATGGCTGAAAGTTTATCCGCTACCAGCTCCGTAGGGTGAAAATGGCCCAGGTCCAGGCAGACCATTTTGCCTTTTTTTATAGCGTAGCTAAGGTAGAACTCATGAGAGCCAACCACAAATGCTTCGCTGCCAATACCAAAGAGCTTGCTTTCCAGCGAATCTTTCAGCTGCGTCTGGCTGAAATCCAGTTCAAAAATTTCTTCCAG
>JGI24721J44947_10006530_pt1 | contig 15692 bp, 18 predicted proteins | sample YelNatPaOPGAMG01_FD_44947 | JGI IMG/M metagenome (IMG submission 44947)
TAACGCCTGCACAAGTCTATCGTACCAGGAACGTGTCTATCCACGAACGTCAGTGTACTTTTCTCGACAGTCGCGGCCGGTGCTTCTGGGTCCTCGAACCCGTATCCTTGTGTACGACGTCGGTTTTGGTAGACGGATCGAGTGAGTACGGCTGGGTGACGGTGACGCCTGTGAGGTCGGGTGCTCGTCGTCGGCGACGTCTCTGTGCCTGACAGGGGCGGTGGTAAGCGCGACTGTGCGCAGCGCACGTTAACAGGGCGTCATGCGCATCGAAAAGTGTTATGTCTGCGGCGCGAACGTCTACCCGGGCCATGGCAGTGTTTTTGTGCGGAACGACGCAACTTTTTTCCATTTCTGTCGTTCCAAGTGTATTCGAGCCTTCCGACGCAAGCGCAACCCGCGCTACCTACGTTGGACGAAAGCTTACCGCAAGGCCCACGGGAAGGAGCTCGCCCAAGATCTGACGTTCGCCTTTGAACGACAGCGGCACACTGTGCCCAAGTATGACAGAGAACTTGTTCGGGACACTTTGGCGGCGATCGAACGCGTGACCCAGGTGCAACAGGAGCGACAAAAAGCGTTTTACCTCCAGAGAATGCGCGTGAAACAGCGCATAGAGCAAAGAGAGGCAGCCGTTGAGCTTGCCCGGCAGCGAGCGACAACCAGCCTGCGTGCCATCGAAAAGCTGCCGAGTGTACAGCGGCGACTGTCACACAGAGCATCCCATCCCTTGGTACGCGAGGCGCGCGCTGCGCTCGTCGCAGCCAGTTCCATGCAGGAACCTGCGCCAACGCGCTCTGAGCATGGTTATATGGCGAGTGAGCTCACGGACGGCGCTCCGCAGCCGAACGGGACCCTGTCGTGAGCACTCGAGGTTCCCCGGTCGTGTCTTGCCGGGGTTGCGCTCCGGCNTTCGAGCACCAGAACCTGCAACAGATTCTGCGCAGATCGACTGGTACGGGCGCGAGCGATGCATTCTAGATGCATCTTGTTTCTGTCGAGCGAAATTTAGCGATACTCGGCATGGTATCGTTTACGCTCGTGCATGTGTTCCAGCTTTGCGTGCGCTGCCGCATTCTACGAAGAGCGACCGTCGATCTCGACGAACGAGATGTCAGATACGTACCCGACGTGCATGGTGAAGGAATCGGGGCTGAAGTTTTACGTAGCAGGGATACCGTGAGGTTTCATGGCGCACGCTTCCGCCATTTGCGTCGTCAGCAGGTATTGCATTGCGGGTTTCTCTCCACCGAGTCAACATCAACTGCGTAAATTATCAAGTTGCCGACGATCGATTTCGCTGGAGGAGGTCCCGCTAGTTACACAGACAATGCCCCGCGGCATCATATTGACATCGGAAACTCGCTGCTCCCTGATTTGTGCGGACAGTGATGGAGATCACGAAGCGGATTGCTCGAAATCCGAATCCAGCGTCTCCTGCAAAACTACCGCGCAACGTAATATAGAAGCATCTGTAGATAACCGGTTATCTCCTGTGTGACTTTGGGCAGCGTCGGCGACTGCGGGCGCCCAAGCGGGTACAACGATTGACGGTACATCAGAACGCGGCACGTTCAGTTCTTCAGCGATCAAACGCTGAGCACCAGTACGCCGAGATCTCCGGTGTACCAGACGCCGGTACACGTCCGTGGATCACCCCGCTGAGGTGGAGCGCTCCGGAGCAGGGTGCCCGACGCGCTCGGCACTTGACATTGGCATCAGCCGCGCTCGTTTCTAATGTCATGAAGAACGCCGCTTTGTTCAGAGGCGCACACCATACGTACGCACCGCAGAAACCCTGACGTATTCCCGCGGCACTGACGGGAACGTTTTTGAACGACTCGTCATGTCTGGGCATCCTCAGAGAGATCCTCCTCTATATGCGTCCTGTGGAGCAGCTTGGCACCGCCACGAGGCCACCGCGCAAGCGAAAACGCGCGACAGACTGTCGATGCGGTACCGTTAAACGCAAGGGGAACTCTCCAGTGCCACAGACGCCATGCTCTGGTCATCTTTATGAGCTGGTCCGGTTCGTGTGTGTCTTGATGATCTCCAGGATCTCCGAATAGGCTTCGTATTTGGAGTTGCGAACAAGACCGCCGAACTTGCGCGGTTGCTCCTGCGCCAATAGCTCCTCGACCAACTGTTGAGCAGTGCGGTTTCTCGAGTCGCGCAACTCAAAACGCAAGAAATCACACGCTGCATCAGTCAGTGCACGAACCGTTGCTGGACGTGCATACCCGCATGCCATGTGCAGCGCGGTGAGCCCCTGCGAGTCTTGCGCGTTCACATCGACACCAGCCTTGATGAGCATTTCGACGACTTCGGCCAAACCGAGCGCCGCGGCAAAGTGCAGCGCTGTTCGGTTATCCCGGTCGACAGCGTTCACATCGAAAGGAAGACCTCTGCCGTCCAGGTGAGCCCGCAGTAGCTCTCGCGCTCGTTCCGCGTTCGTATTCGGTGGCTGCAGCGCTGTGTGCAACGGCAGCGGGTCATAGGTATCGCGCAGGTGCACTTGTTCCTTCTGCGCACTATCTGGCTGTTTTCTCCAAAACGAGCCAATACACTGTAAACTACGCGCAGATGACGCTTGTCTCGGAAGTTTTTGCGTCGAATANAAGCGCNNTGGCAACCGCTGTCTTGTCAACAGCCGCCGCTGCAGTCGAGTCNCGTGCGCAGGGCTCGAGGAAACCAGAAACATGCTTTCCAACGTGCTTCACTGCTGCCAACTTGTCCCGCCTATACCAAGCGTCACGTTCTACAAGTCGCCGCCTCGGGTAGCGTAACCTCTATGTGNAGTCGACGATAACGACGACAACGACGAAAACGTCGAAGTCGTTGGTGTATGCTGGCGTCTTTAGTGGTAATGACAGTTGGCGTCGTGGTGCCGGAGCAGGCCGCGGAGCTCATGTGCGTCGCTCCGCGGCTGGTGCCCCCAGCGCGCCGTCCGGTTTAGGCACGTTTTCCATCGCGATGACCCAAGTGCGTCAGCAGCTGATCCTGGCGATACAAGCGTTGTTGACGAGAGCGTACATTTGCATATGCACTGATGCTTGTGGGATATTGCGAGCGTTGAATAGGACTGCATGTATATGTCTATGGACACGAACACGCATTGGCTGGTAAACAAAGACCGAGGTACGTCCTGGTAGGGATCATTGCCGAGGCGATACGCTATCGCCAGCAACAAGAGCGGCATCACAGTTCCTGGGAGACGACTCGTGCGGTCCGACGCCGCGCTCGGTCGTTGGCAGCCAACAACCGAACATTCGTCTTCATAATCTCTATGCCGAGGCTGGTCTCCTAAATCCATCATGGGAATACGCTGGGGGCGCGTCGTTCGGCAGATACTGTTGCAGGTTTTTGCACGTTTCGTGCTGCGTTTTTACGACGATGTCGGACACATCTGTGGCTTCCACAACGCTGGGTCACGCTGAGCATGTTCCAGCGTTCCTGAACGGGTGTTTCACGGTTTCGAACTCGACCCAGATCCGCTGATATTTCCTGCGTGCAACCCGCATTCCTTCTTGGTTTGGTCCTCCCACCACCAACGGCCTTCACGTTCATGCTGGCCAGGGAGGACGGCACGCGTGCAGGGCTCACACCCGATGCTGATGTAACCGCGCTCATGGAGTTCGTTGTATGGGACTTCCAGAATTCGGATTGTGTCCCAAACCTGCTTCGAGCTCATGTTCGCGAGCGGGTTAAACTTGACAAGCATGCCGTCGCCCTCGAGACCTGCGAACGTCGGGTCTACCTGCGCCACGGGGATCGCGGCCCGAGTACCAGGTGACTGATCACGTCGCTGACCCGTGATCCACGCTCGAAGGGTAGCCAGCTGCTTCCTCAGGGGCTGAACTTTGCGGACGCCGCAGCACTCTTGGTGCCCATCCGTGTAGAACGAGAAGAGACCCTTGTTTCGGACGAGTTTCTCTACTTCAGTCGCATCCGGGAAGCAGTACTCGATGCGGATTTCATAGTGGCGCTCCACGCGATCGAAGAAACGGTACGTTTCAGGGTGCAACCGACCAGTGTCCAGGGCGAACACACGGAACGGCCGTTTCGTTTGCGACGCATACTCGACGAGGAGCACGTCCTCCGCACCCGAGAACGCAATAGCACAGTCAGACCCGAAAACTCGGAGCGCTGCGTCGATCACCTCCACCGGGTCGGAGTTTTCGTCCAAAGATGCAAATTCAGCGGGAAGACTCGGCACTACTGCCGTTGCGTGTATACCAAGCACTCCCGAGCGTCCGCTACGCAAAGTCGCACGTTTGGGTTGCCCAAGCGGCCGCCAGGCGATCACGCGTCGACTGCACGCACACTTAGACCGCCGTTGCGAACTGCTCGGGAAACCAGCTGTGAACTGGAACATGAGTCAGATGCACCTCAGGAAGGCTCACGTTGACGAAACGCACGTACCCTCTAGAGGAAGTTTTTCGTGGGCCTCACGAGCGCGCGCGTTACCCAGACACCGACTCGCAATGCTCGACGTCGCACCGCCGGGTGCCGCTGCGCGTGCGTCGGGATCGGGGGCTGTTTGCGCGCGTGCCGCGACACCGGCGCGACGGCAGGCGTTCCCACCACAGCGGCCACCGCCGATGATTGCNACGGAGGCGCAGGGGGCCAAATTCGCATGGCGGCGGATGCAGTGCGTGCATGCCACGTGGACATGCATCGCCCTCGTCATNCGTTCGAACTGACACGGATGCGATGATGCCGAATCGGGATTCGAACATGCGTGTCCCGTTGGTGTTGGTGCTGTATCCGCAAGGAGCGCTTGCGCCAAGATATGACTATGAGCGTTCCAGTGTTTGCTTGTTTGTCACGGGAGCAGCCAAGGACTTGTCAGATTGTGTGCGGACCCAGTACATCACATAGATCCCACCGTCGAGTCAGTAGTTTGGAGTTTGATCCAGTTGAAACCGGTCGAGGACGGTCGTGCGTGCGAACGCCGTTCGCGTGGTGCGGGGTTCTCTCGTGGCTTGTGGCTGTGCTCATTGGGACCAGAGCTGCGGTTTCGAGACGTCTTGATGTATGGAAGTCGTCCAGTGATCGACTGGGACTCGCGTACGCTGCCTCACGGAGTCCGCGAGCCAGCAGCACCTCTGCCACTGCGACGGTGGCGAACGTGGGTATTGCCGGCGCCGGGGCTCCGACGAGCGCGTTGGCGGCGACCTCAGCGTTGAAGAGCTCACCGGCGGGGCCAGCGGCGGCCGTACTCACGGCAGCCGTGTGGATGCGTTCACGTCTCACGATTCTACTGGTGTTGGTGCCGTGTACACTCGGGGGTTGGTTGCTGGTCGAGGGTCTGCGCGAGTTCGAGAAGCGAAAGCCGGTTTGGCGAACTGCGAGTCCGGATGTGGCCACCAGAGATCAAGGGAATCAATAGTCCTTGGTATACATCCCGCAAACTTCATGTATGTACAGTTTCATGCGAACCATGCCATCTACAGCACGTGTCAATTGTATATATCGTTCTAGATGCAGGGCTCGGAAGGCGCTTGCCAGCAAGGCCGTGTACTATGCGAATCGACTGGAGCTGATCTCGGAAATCGAGTGATCGATACTGTTTGAGAAAAAGCATCGAAAGTAAACGCACTGTCATGCATCGCTGATCGTAGCGCGAACACATTGTGCACGAGGCGTACTCATTGGGGCGAATACAAGGGACCGGCGTTCGACGACGGACCCCGACACCGGAACGCGATGCGTGGACCAGTGCACCGATAAACTTGTGGTGCGTCCACGTGACAGGTTATCATGCAGGCACCGTGCCGACAGTTCTCGTAGGTTCCTCAGGTAGGTAGCGCTTTAAACGAGCGTGCATCTGGCGATACACTGGGGCTGCCATTCGAACTGGGACAGGTTTCCTGCGCTCTTTCGAGCTCAGGAGACGCTGGACTACCTGTGCTGTCTGCTGCGACTAATGAAATAACCTATAAGCGCTGGGGCGCTTCATGGTGAACCAAAGCTATGCGAAACAGGCAAATTTTTCGCGTTGCTTGGCCCCTGCCCAGCTCGCATGCGTTACGGAACGAGCATGCCGCGTATCGCCAACATGCGATATGCTCGTCCTGAAACCGCACCACAGCACGCAATCTATCGCATCCTAAACACCCAAGCGTCTCGAGTTGTCAACCGTGCGTCACGTGCTCGTGCGGCATCCAGATGCAGCAACGATGGCCCCAGCTGCAGTCCTGCGCTCGCTTTTGGAATGGCAGCGTTTGTTCTATGTGGCCAACACGCCCGTCCACTGACTGGCGTTCGAGGCTGTTCGGCGTGGCGCCCTGGATGCACGACCAACACCCGATGCACAAATGATACCTCGCATGAGTCGGGGCGCATCGTCGGTGTTTGCGCGCTGTCTGAAGCGGCATCATTCCCGTCAAGGTCAACCGGGACCCGCTTGTGCGATGTATCGACGCTCGTGACCAGATGAAGTCGTCCGTCTCCCGTGAAAGGCGGCTTCATAACAACCACGCATTCCAGCTTGCTAGTTATCTTGGGTGTAATCATGCTTTCCCAAACTGACACTGCAGCATTGTCCTACGTTTCGTTCTTCACCGACACCACAGCCATCGACTTGAGCCTCTTTCAGGCCGAGAGTACCGCACTCGACGCATTCGGCAACGCTTCCCTCCACTGCAGCGAATCCTTCAACGCCAGCGTAAGCATCAGTGCCTGGGCATAGTTCAGTCGCGGATCGCAAGCTGAATGATACGCGCGAGCGAGGTCATGAACTGCGGTTCGGGTGGCGCCACCAAGGCACTCGGTCACCGCTTCGCCGCTCATTTCCAGGTGTATGCCACCAGCAGGCACACCTTCGGCAGCGGTAATTTCAAAGAATAACCGCATCTCGTCGAGAACCTGCTCACAGTCTCGAGTCTTGAATGAATTGCCGTTCTTGTCCCGAACACTCTGGGTATTCGCATGCATCGGATCGCACATCCAGACGACTGCGAGGCCGCTGCGCTTCACCGCTGCCATGAGCGGTGGAAGCTTTCGCTGGAGAGCATCCACACCCATGCGTGTGATCAGTGTCAGACGTCCGGGAGTGTTCGCGGGATTCAGGATCTCGGCTAGCGCAAATACTTGCTCCAGTGTAGCGTTTCCAGACAGTTTCACGCCAATCGGATTGGAAACACCTCGAAGAAACTCAACATGAGCGCCATCAATCTGGCGAGTGCGCTCACCTATCCAGAGAAAATGAGCACTTGTCGCATAATACTGCGGCGCTGATAATAAATCGATAGGCGATCTCGCGTCTCGGTTCAGGTGCTCCAGGGTATGTGCATTGCCCGAAGGAGACCAGTCGGCAAGGCGCACTAGGCCTTCCTCGTACGGAAGTAAAAGTGCTTCGTGCGACGTGAACACATTCTCGATCACGTTTGTGTCGATACTTGTTACATGGCGGCCAGTGCTGCTCATCACTATGATTTCTTCATCGATTCCTTGCACCAGGTTTTGAATCGCCTTCACCAGGTTCGAGTCCACGACGCTGTCCCAGGCCAGTTTCTCGCTCAAAATCCTCAGCGATTCCATCGGAGACGCATGCAGGTGCTCAAGAACACGCAGATGTTCCAGAGACGCGGACGCATGCCGGTACGCCTGCAAGAGTCGCTGTGGGTCCGGAGTTCGCGCTCTGCCATTCGGTGCTGCGGAGTGCACGATGTCGCCCCGGAACGACGGCAGCCCGTCCGCATCCACAGGAGCAGAGCGAGGCTTCGCAAACTGACCTGCTATGCGTCCGATTCGAACGATACGCCGCTTGCTCCCAGTACTCGATAAGATAGCCGCCTGGGCAGNCAGCAAATGGTAGAGGCTTATGTTGTACTCGAGGGTGCGGCTCGAGAACGTTTCGGCACAGTCCCCGCCCTGAATCACGAACGCCTCACCGTGACACGCCGCGGCCAAGTGCTCGTGCAGTGATCTGATCGATTTGGGTGTCACGAGACCGGGGAGTGTGCGCAAACCCGCTTCGGCGAGCGCCAGCTGGTCTTTATCCGGGTACACGGGTAGCTGGTGCGCAGGTCGCTGGCGCCAGGAGCTCGGTGACCACGGCGCCGACCCTACCTGCCGACCCCCGATCGAGACGCTGTTTCGCAGTCCGAACGCTCCGCAGCCATCGCCGAGCCGTACGCAGACCTCCGCGCCCCGTTCAACGTAGTAGACGCGGCTGCTCGGCGCGACACTTCCACACCGACGCACCGCTTGCCAAGCAGCGCGCCCGCTCACTCTTCGCCGAAACGGATTCGACACCACAAACCCTTCCATTGAACGTATAGTGCACGTAATAGCGGACGAAGGTCGCTTCGATGCAACTGAGCCCGCAACGGCTTCCGAAGCTGCCGCCCCCGGAAGCATTCTGCGCTTACAGCCAACCTCGCTGCTGCTGTTGCCGGACGCAAAAACGGCGGCAACCGGCATTCCGGCCGCCGCCAATGTCGACGCCTTCCTGCAGCGCATCCGGACACGTGTCTGGTTCCCGGCGGCGTTTTGATCATCGTTCACCTCAAATGTGTTCCACATTCCGGTGCAGGTCATCAGATGCTTTTTCGCGGTTTTGTAGCGGAGGCGGTCGAAGTGCGTTCATTTTCAAAAATAAGATACCCTAGGGAAAGGTGCGGACATAAAATTCGGGGAACTTGGAGGGCGGCATTGCTGGGTTCTACAAAAAACCCGAAAGAAGTCCATGTTCTCGCTGACCCGCGCGCGAAGCAGAGCGAGTGACGGACAGGAAGAAGAAGAAGAAGGAGATAGAGGAAACACTGTTTGCCTGACAAGTCGATGACGAGACTGCATTAGCACAGAGGGTATGCGTTCGAGGAATCCTTGCAATATTGAGTTCCCCTAGAGGCAGTGCATGTAGGGAGTTCGTAAACCTGAACGCTAACGCTGCTTCAAGTATAAGACGACGTGCTGTGCTGAGGACGAAACTCGAGGACCTGACGCGAACCAGCATCGTCGGGCAGCCTCTCAGGCTCGAAGTATGCCTCGATAAACCGAAATCGATAGCAGGCGGCCAGTCAAAACAGGCTGGAAGGCGTCTGCGATGGCGTAGATATATATAAACGCTCCATCGTCGTAGGGTGTTTACGAATGACTGAACGCTCAGATACTGCAGCAGCGCGTGCAGCGCATTCGCGGCAGCGCACACGCATGCGCAACGGCGCGACGATGCAGGCGCGCACATCGATCCAGAGCGTTGTTAGCGGACTGCCATACGCGGGCATCGAACACCAGCGTGTTGCCGGCGTGCACGATTCCTGTAGGCAACTTGCGGTAGCGACTGCCGCCTCGAGAGTGCAGCGGAGGAGATCACACACATAAATGTATTCCATTGGATTGGGGGTTCTCGGCGAGAAGGTAACCTACCGTGCAATCCATTCGAGATTAGAGGCTCTTCGTGCAACAGTCTCCGCAACCGGCAAATGCGCTACGGATATCGAGGGGCAGGGCGCTTTTCGCCAAGGTCTGTGCACCCGTAATGATAGTATCCAGCACCAAACAATCCGCGTGTTGAAGACGTCGTCCCCCAGGCCGGATGTCTCTCCGAAAGCAGAACCCTTATTCCCATCATTTCCTCTATTCGTGGAGCACTGGTCTTGCTGGAATGCTCGCGTGTCCAGGGGCAGCTCGGGGAGAACGCCGCACCGTCAGCGACGACGCGCCGTCGCCGCTGCGCGATCAGCGCACCGTTTCGCGTCGGAACATTCGCCGCGTGGGGCCGGCAGCGCGCGCCTCTCCCTCGCGCTCCATGCATCGTGGCGTCGCCATCCCTGCGACTGTCCAGCCACGCTCCTATCTTTGCATTGTGTTGCGTGGAGCACGTATGGTCGAGCCGTCTGTGGTGTGGTGGTGCCTGGTGGAAGCGCTCAAGCGACGCTTACTCCGTCAACAGCGCTGGCAGTTATGGCTCCTGGTCGTGGGCCTTTTCCTTCTTTGTACGATACGCCCAAGGATGCAGAGTGTTCTGGATGCCGCCAGTAAGGAACCCGGGTCCCTACTGGATCCGAATCCAATGTATATTCCTGCGTGGGACGCACAAACCGGTGCGGTGCTAACAGCTTTTGATCCTCAGAGGCACCTCCTGCCGTTCCACTTCATTGCATGCTCTTCAGATGACTGGGGCCGCATCGCGGATAGCGTCCCACTATTTCGCGACTCGCATGCACGTCAGGAGTTTCTGGACGTGGCATCTGAGGAGCTGAAGCGTTCACTGCGCCAGACCGACTGGTCCATGGCAACCGTAGAAACCGTGCGTGATCTGCAGCGACTCCACGAGTTCCTGCTTCGCCTGCAGGAGGCTGCAGGAGAGCCGCGTCAGCGTTTCGTGCTGTCACCCATGTGGGTTGTCGGCGGACCCGACATCCCCGCCATGCAAAACCAGCTCGATATCAAACGGGAAGGCAGCACCGGGCCGCTGCGTGAACGATCATCTGACGCCCAGCGCTGGGTAGACGCTCGCGTCCAGCGCGCAGCTGCGACCCCGGAACGCCGGGGTCGCATGCGTCTGGTACAGCGGTCGCCTAGGGAGAGATGGCGAAACAGTCGCCAGCGGCTGCATGAAACGCATGCCGAGTATCCGCAGCCGGGTGTCGGGCAGCGCTCCACGGACCCCGTGGGCGAAACGCGGCGCGCTGGGGTAACTTTGCAACGCCCCGATTCCCTGAAGAGGTTCACGGGCCAATCGTCGACGTGGGGATTGCTGACGCGGCCGGTCATACCTACAGACGCACAGGCTGTACACGCTGCACCAACAGGTTTCCCCTATCGAAGCATGTACATGTGCCGGCTTTCACGAAACGGTGCATCAATACTTCCAGGCCGCGATCTGATCGAATCCATTGAGGTTGCCGAATGGTACCGTAAGCTGTGGTACGATCGCGTGTGGGCACCTCAGTTCCACGGCAGCGCCCATATCCATCCACATCGCTGGCTCGAAGCGCTCGAGCGGACACGACCTCTGCGGCGACAACGAAGCACTGCAAGGACGCGAATTATTCGCAGCGCCTACGACAGCCTCCGTGAAGGCTACGTCTACGCGGGAAACATCACCGCTCTGCGTTCTGAGTTCGCGGATGGCGCTTGGTCACCGGCAAGCCTACGAAAAGGCATGGAGACATTTGCAGGGTTTTGGGGTTATCGACCGCGGGTTATGAGCTCGCCGCATAACACCTGGACGCCGTCGTTCGTCCAGCATCTCGTTGCGAGTCATGCAGTCTTTGGCATCGATGCTGGCACTGGTCAATGTGCGACGCTCGTGATTCCAAACGCGACTCAGCGCTCCGTTTCATGCATCGATCGTGAACCGTGGGATACGTTCGCGGGGCGTGCCGCGCGTCTCGATGCGCGCATGCCGCTCATCCAGGAGCGGATTGCGGCGTTGAGGCCGGGATTTACGAGCCTCGCCTGGCACGCACAGAATGCACTGAGCGCGACGACATCGCCCCGGGTGGCTGCTGCGCACCTGGAGCATCTGGAAACGTTTGTGCATTGGGTACAGCGCCAGAATCATACTGTTTTCGTGACATCCAATGAACTTCATCAAATTCGTTTGCGTGGATGGAGCCTCGAGGTATGGCCAGATGCATTCGTTTATCGAAATTTTCTCCCATACGACATACTCGTATTGGTTCCGTGCCTTGAGGACATGTTCTCAGGAGCTCCGCCATGGGAAGCAGCGCCTTTACGCGTCGTCCGGCTTGATCAGCGTCTCATCCGCGCTCCGATCTCACAGTCGAGTCCCGAACTGACGCAGTGCCGACCCTGGTCGGCACTGATGGCGGATTCACAGCACGCGCATGCACTGCCTCGGAGCTTACGATACATTCAGCGGCAGAAGCAGAAACGGAAGCAGCTTGCCGCCACTCCGGCCTTTCGAGGTTGTCGCTGTCAGCGCATTCGATTGCCCTCGTTTATGGATGATGGCGTCCTTCTTCTGCCAGGCAACAGTCATTGGATCGAGGTTCGGCGCCTGTCGCACGAGTGAATCTTGACTGTAAATCACCGCCATGCATGCATGTTTGCATGAATCCATGCTTCCATAACGTACCTCATGGTCGATCACCGCACTGTCACAGCGATCACTGGCTATCAAGGAACACATGCACACGACTCCACGAATGCTCCGACTGGGCAGGATGATCCGCCGTCCGCCAGAGACGACGCACACCGCCCAGCGCCTGAGGATGTACTCGCGGAGACGCCGCGACACCCGAACACCCACTAAAATAGCCCCGGCGATCGAATCACGCCTCCAGCGACCGCTGCAGTGCATGCAGCGTTGTAGCAACCGGGCACCGGGTGCTCGAGAAACACGAGGCCGCTCGATCGCTCCTAGCCTCGATGACCAACGGTAGCGAGTAAGCAGCCGGGGGAGCGCTCAAACTTCTACGGATCAACAGTTATCTGCTGCAGAGTTATCGGGAGTCCATACTTGACCAAACCAACACGGTTCGACGCGCACCTGTTTTCCTCGGCAGGATAAGCGCATGTNTGCATGCGGATGCACCNCTCTGCGCACCAGAGAACAGGGTGCCGGATCGAATCGCCTGCAGCGCCGCGGATGCACCACACGAAGAAATCGTGACCCGCCGGCGCGGTACTGGCGCACTGCGCGCAGNANTCGAGCAGNGCNGTTGTGCACCAGCGTTGACGACTGCCAGAACACTCTTCCGGAAAACCTATTCCACAATCAGAACACGAGGCAGTCGCTTAAAATAATGCTTACTTTCGAAGCGTTTGTAGCGGGTGCTATCTGGGATATTGAGCGCAATGGCTCGTGGCTGGCACCGCGCTGGCGCCGGTCAAGCGTGAAGCGTCGGGCGCCGTTGGGGCAGCGCCCGCCCGTGAGCGGAACCCGGAACTTGGCGGGAAAAGAGCCAAGCGGACCAGCACGGTCGGAGGGTCCTTTCTTTACCTCCAAATGGGGACGCTCCGAGAGCAGTCAAGCGGGATCTCAGGCCGGTGCAGGTCGCCAAAAGTTCTTGAACAAAAGCGAGCGCGTTCCCGAGCCGCTCGAAGACCCACTGTTCGAGTCACTGCTGGGACCGGAGCCCGCTGAGAAGCGCAGCAAACACAAGTCTTCAAAGAAACAGTCCGTAGACAGGCTGGTGCGAGGAAAGCAAAAGTACTTTTTCGAAGGCGCAGTATCTGAGACGGAAGCGTACAACATGTTTGCGAACTTGCTAGAGAGCGAGTCGCTCACGCAATATGCTGCCCGTGCAGAGGTCGAATGGTTCGATGCGAAGCGCCTTGAGGCAGCGTCTAAGAATAGGCGTGGATTCCCCTCCGTTGGCGAGATCCAGGACCTCCTGTACGATGAACTCATCGACACCGACGGCAAACGGTGGCGCGAGACCGTTGTGCCATCGGACAATCGCGTGCTCCTTGTCTTGTTTCAGGTTTCCCCGATTGACGTGGAATTTCCCAGATACTTGGAACATTTTCACGCTGCGTTAAATCTGACGCCAACGGATGCTATCCATTTGATCGCGGTTTCGCGGGAGAAGCCATCAACGAATCGCAAAACGATGCGCAAGCTGAACTTACGCTTTCCGCTTCTGAGCGATGAGCAGGGTGCACTTGGTGCGCTTTTTGGGACAGGAAATAAGCCCCATATGTTGATTTTCTATCGAGAGAAAACGCCGAGCGGCATCGAGGGTTGGTTCTTCGATCGCTGTGCGCGTGCCGAACTACCCAGCAAACTTTTGGAGAACACCGTTGACTATGCCCGCAAGCTAGTTGCCCAACGATTGCAGGCGAGCATGCGGGCAAAGCAGAATCCGACGAGCACCGGCGCCAGAGCGGCTGGCACTGATTCCGTTGCGAACACAGGAATGCAACCGGTGCCACCGGGACCAGGTGCGTCACGCTCGCCGCAGGCCGCTGGTGCCCAGGCGACGTCCACGTCGACCGCGGGTGCCGCAGCACCAGAGCGCAGGATCGGACAGAATTTTTCGGCAGCAGGGCGCACTGAACTGCAGCAGCAGCAGCAGCAGCAGCAGCAGCAGCAGCAGCAGCAGCAAAGCGGTGCCTCTGCATCGACACCAACCGCTGCCGAGAGACTCTCTGCGGCATCGAAAGCGGTACCGCTGGCAGATCGAACGTCTTCGACACCCGCAGCAGCGGGTCGCGGCACCGTATCAAAAAACGAGGCCAGGGCGCGGCTCGTGCTTAATCATTCAACACACTTGGAAGGCCTCATTAGCGTTTTAGAGCGGCTGGCGGTCTATGAAAGCATTCGCAAAATCGTTCCAGGAAGACTTTACACGGCACGGAGCAATGCAGAGCGCTTGAGCATTCGCGTCACCGTGCCTGTCGCTGGAGGTTGGAAGCTTGTCGCTCGCAAGGGAACGCAAGTTCAGGATGTGTTCGTTACCCTGGAAAGTCCCTCAAGCGCGTATGCAGTGGCCCACCAGAGATCCATTTTATCAAAGGAGCAATTGCAGCGACTCGTCGACGAGGCCATTGCGGCCTGACCTCAAAGACCCGCGACACGCAATTTCTGAGCAGTCTCTAGCCAGCAAAGTTCCGATGACTACCGTGAAGGCTGGGCCAAATTTGCCGACTATCGAATTTGGCTCGCAAATGGCGGCTCTTGTGCGTCGCTGATGCGTAAAACACAGAACGCTGGGGCTCTGTGGCTGGCTCTGGTGCAGGCTCATCCCGCGGAGGGATTTGGGCGTCTTCCACATGTCCACGAGTTCAGCAACGTAGCGTCCACCAGGACAAGTGCCCAGAACGCAATTCATCATACTGCGTATGGTCGACGCTTGCGTATGCTGCCGTGGCTGCCAGGGCCCTCGAACGCCTCCTCTGCCGTCAACAGCGTCCCGTGTACACAAAAAAGCGGTTCGCGTGACACACACACACACACACACACGACTCGACTCGCTCGAGAGCGGCACGTTAGCCTCAGCCCTCAGGTCTCCATGTCCGTTTGTAGACGCTTGCAAGCGAGAGCCTATCAGTCATCTCAGAATAAAATGGAACGGCCTCTCGAACTCGGGCGTACACTCCAATGTTTGGATGTTGTCCCGTGATTGTCAACACCAGCTTTTGCGGGATTTTCTTTTCTGTGACCGCTTCCGTTTCGTATCTCTTACTTCCAGCTTTCAAGATGCGGGTCACTCCTGTCCCTCGAGCTCCACTGGAGACAGTCGGGGGATATTGATGGCAGCTTTTTCGTCCCGATTTGGCCGCCTCCAGCTCTTGTCGACGCAGTTGACGTTCAGGTGAAAGTTGCGATCCTCGATTCGCGTGCGATTCCCATCTTTATTGGAAGTAGTTCTGGTGCGCCCTTCACAAAGCAAATAATTGGCCGTTGTTCGGTGTTCCCCTGGATCCACTGGACCTCATCGACCGAGCGCCATCGTGCGGCTCGTGAAATCCTGCCTCAGCGCTCGGCACCGGCCCATGACGGGTACAGAACGCTGCACTCGATGTCGTCGCCTGTTTCCGCGCCCAATACCGTACCCTTCCATCACGTAGTTCCGCTGAGCGATTCTCTGAAACAGTACGTTGTCTGCCGTACAAGCAAGCGCGCTTTGTTCCATTTGATAGAGGATTTATGGAATACGATGTTGTCTATGATGAAATAAAATGCGGGAAGGACGATCCACGCTGAGGAACATCTCGAACAATGGCGATCCGGTCTACGCTTCCTTCATGAAAAGTGATGTCGT
>JGI24721J44947_10006565_pt1 | contig 15655 bp, 10 predicted proteins | sample YelNatPaOPGAMG01_FD_44947 | JGI IMG/M metagenome (IMG submission 44947)
TTCGTGTTCACCGCGGGTCTCTTTCAGACAGCCTTGGCTCAAATGTTGGTGAAGCGCAGCCAGTATAAGAAGCCTGGCTTGCGGTTGCCCTTCAATCCCGATAGTGAACTGCCTCTGCAACTGATCCCGACAAGTGAAGGCTCCGGTGCTGCACCAGCTCAGGTGAAGCGCTGCGACTCGAATGCCGCAGGCGCCGCATCCACTGCCCCGCGCGTGGCGTTTCGTTGCTGGCGGCAATCTGCGCTGCGGCACAGCGCAACGACTCTACAGACTAGGTGCTTCGCTCTGCACACGGCAGCCTGCGGGTTTGGCCTGCGCTAGGCTGACTTGGGCTAGCCAGCTCTACAACCGCTCCACCGCGTCTCATGGTAGGTCAAACAGAGCTGGAAGTGCTCGCCGCAGAGCGTCAGCGCAAGGCGCTCCGACGAACACCCAAGCTCCGAGCGCGGTCTCACGCAGTGCTGGCCAGCACTGGCTCTGTTCAAGGTCATGCCACCGACACTACGACTTTCGGGACTCTCTATGGAGTGCTGGTTGACTTTGGTAGCACCGTATCCGCGAGTTGTGAGAAGATTGCGTCGGTTTGCAGTGCGCTGCCTGGCTTCCGGTCGGATAGTCTGGGATCGGAGGAGCTCGCGTCGAGCAACGCCCTGGAGCAAGTGCGGGATAGTTTGCAGTCCTTGTTGCGATCATTGGCGAAACTTTTCGCTAACCTACGAGATGCACAAGTTCGTCATCGACTTGATTCCGTGGAGCTACCTGCTTGCATCGTTTCGGATATGCGACAGATCCAGAATAATTGGCTCGATCTGAGTTGCCGCATCGCAGCCAGCATTGTTTGTGTGCAGCAAGCAAACCAGTGTATCGGGGACCCGCAGAGCCAGAGCTTCACAGCTCTCCATAGCGTACTACAGAAACATCTCTACCTCTGTCGCAGAGAACGCATGCTTCTGGAAAGAATTCGTACCATTCAAAAGGAGTTGCGGCTGCGGGAAGCCCGCATCGACGCCCCCAACCGCCGAGAGGCGCCTGCCCCCGAAGCGTTTCAAGGATGCAGCGGCGTGCTCCGGCAGACTAGGTCGATGCAGAACGAAGAGCGAACCTCCAAGAGCCCGAAGAGATGCGCTGTGAGAACCAGGCTTGAAATTAGCGCACCTACGACACCGAACTTGCCAACTGCGGGACGCGAGGCGTTTTTTGTCGGCGCTGTAAATGAAGCCGCTTCTCGTTCGCGTTGTTCGGAAGCGCTTGCTCCAACGCCGTGCCTGTTTCGTCTGTTCGAGCGCAGCAGCGCCACTCGACAACATCCTGGAAGCGTTGGCGAACACTTGGACGGATCGCGATGGACGTCGCTACTCCATCATCCAGCATTGAGTAGCCAGTGGCAAATATTGCGTTTCCGGTCAGAAGGTTTCCACGATGAGGGTAGTTTGCAATGCTCGCATGGATCAGGTAGCCTTCGTGTCCTCGCAGACTCATTGCGTACGGATGCCTATCATTACGCGGCAAACTTTGTGGGCTCACCGTGCTCGTAAGCATTCGCAGACGCAATGGAATGCTTTCCATTGTACGTATTTCTCATCGAATACCGGTATGATGTCCATAACAGTTGTGCGCTCGTGGATTGCAACTCTTGAATGAGCAAATTCTCCATAGAAATCAATTTACAGGTCTGATTTTTTGCCTCGTAGCTTGGCACTGCATAGCGTCTATCGGCATGACGCAAGGAGGATGCGTCGTTCGGCGTGATGAAGCCTCGGATAATCGCCGTGTGCTGGTTGAGTATTCGAATCGAGTATGCGCTGGTAACCTTGAATGGGTAGTTCCATCGTATCACTGCAAACGACTCTCCGTGCAGCTCTGGTTATATGGTATCGCAAGCAACTGGCATTCGACCAGGTATCTCAGAGTACACAGCAGCTGCCTGCACACAATCCCGAGACGTTACGGAACGCATTCCTCAGGTGTGATCTTTTGTGCCTGATCCATGCGATACTGGGCAGCGCTGGCTGGCGCTCAAAGCACGAAACTGCATCGATAATGACGATTCCTTTCGCTTGATCCATATGGTGCAATGCCCTGATGATTTGCGCCCAAGGTACGAATCCGCTTGTCATGTAAGCCTTGATGGATGTACATGAGCAGATGCGACACCTGTTCGAGGCAGGTTCTCCATCGAGCGCTCGAGAACACGAGCGGGTCAAGGCGCACTCTGGTCGGCAATGGAAACGACCCNAAGGNTTCGCTCNATGCTNGACCCTTCTTGAATCCGACNTGACTTGTAGATCATGGATACGGTATACGGAACTGCACAAGGTACCACATTGCGTGGCGCAAACGTCAGATTCTTCAACTTATGAGCATATCGTCAATACTGCCCTTCTGCGTTGGCACGCTTAGCATAAAGTCGTATTGAGCACGCGTGCCACGACGCCTGTGCACTGCTTGGTCGGTAGATCCGGCTCGTTCAAGGACGCGTGTATCGACATCAGGCGCTCTTCAAATAGCCCGAGATAAATACCGCAAAAACTCCTTGAGCATTTTGCGCTCGCCGAACGTTAGCCGCGGTTGCACCGTCGATACCAGTTCTTGCTGCTCAGTCTCGGTTAGGGCCAATACAACGCGACCGTCGACGAGCTCGCGTGCTAGCCACTTGCATACTCGAGGAGGCAGACCAAAGCTTTTCGCCGCCTCAGCTACATCACGCTCGGTCCATCGTTCGACCTCCTTTCGCGAGACACCCCAAATCTTCTTAGGGGACTCCTGTGCCAGGCGCAAGGGAAACGGTAACTTGGTATTCTCCCGTGTTTCCGTCAGCATNTCAGGAGCGCTTGCTCCATATAAGCGCGCATCGAATTGGGCCAAGTCTTCCCGGACGCGCTGCAGATAGGATTCCTCGGGTGAGGTCTCGCCAGGAGTGGGTAGCTGAATGTCGTCTGCGGCTTGCAGATCCACACGCTGTCTGCGTCGGCGTGAAAACAGCCAGTATGTGCCTACAGACGCGATGCAGAGCGCTGGCCATGCCAGCACTGAAACCGACCCACTCAGGGCCAGCACCGGCATCACGACCGCTCCGGTAAGAGCGACTCCACTGATACAGAGCAGTCCACCCAAGCCGAGGAACGATACAGCACCGAGCAGGAACACTGGAACGCCAACCACCAGTGCAAGCATCATGAGCTGCGATGCCACTGCAAGCAAAACAAGAAAAATTGGAATGACCAGCGCCATAATTGCAATCAAAAACAAACCAAGGATAGCAGTGGAAGTAGGAGGATGTCGCACTCCTGTTGTCGACCAGGCAAAGTACTCGTCTTGGAACAGAGTTCTGAACGGCTGCTGCCATAACCGTTGCCAGCGCGCGCGAGTCTCTACTCGATTCCTGAACAAGTCGTCAGCAGGCCCTTCGGAACCTCTGCCCGAACCCGAACCCGGACCATTTCTGCTACCACCTCCCCAAGCGCAAGAGATGTCGCATAATCGCCGCGTGCTACCCCAGTGCACTATTCGAGAGCGTTTCTGGAGCGCAGTGCCGGTCTTCGACCACGAGGTGCCCCGGTTACAGTGCCCAACAAGTTTGCCGCTAACCCGACTACCATACCTGCACCGACAATGCAACCACTGTACTGGAGTGCCAATCCAGCACAACCGTGCGAAACTACTCATATCGAGTTAAAGAGCCGCAACGCGGGGCTCGTCAGCGCGAAGGCAAGTCCGTAAAGTGACGAATCTGGCCGCACGATATCGTTGCGCGACTTGCTGGCGACACACCTGGGCATAGAGACGCTGTCACTGGGTGTAGGATATACGGTGCTTCCACTGCAACAACTGTAAACGAGGCTCACTGTATGAATGGGTCGATAAACCGAGGCAAAAGGTTGTCCCTGTGCGATTGTAGATGCCAGCTTGGTAGGAGAAGGGAACTCGGCGCTAAAATCTTGAAGCAGCCTCAGCCACTGCATGAACCTGTCAGGATGCGTTCCTGCGGGCTCCAGGAGCAGTGCACGGCGGTCGACCCAGCAGCGCCTAGACTTCCAGGCGGCAACGCGTTTGTGCATGAGGCATGCACCCCATCTGTTTGGGGCACTCAAAGCTCTGATATTTCGAGTAGCTGCTCCGAAGCTTCCAGAGTGGCCGTGTTCCGCACGAGACGTGGATCAACCTTTTCCGCACCTGTAACAAAGAGAGAGAGATTCTCGGGTAGAGAATCCCGCGAAGCGCGGCGCATCCTCGCCTGTATATCCTTAGCGCCACGGGTTTCGGACAGCTGAGTCGCCTACGGTTATTGGTGTACGACGCAAAAGCCAGTAGTGTGGAAGAAGCTCATGCGAGATGTTGCCCGCTACAACGGCACCTTGCTGAGCCAATTACCGCCTTGTCGGCTCCGAGGTAACAAAGCATGCCGTTGGGATGCATAAGTATTTCGGTTGCTGGCGTCGCTCTTATGCGCTGTCATCTGTTCACGCTTGTGGTACATCGTTCTATGACGTACCGCATAGGCATCTTCAGTCGATGTGCACGCTTGCAAACACGCACCTGAAGCCCTAAAGACAGTATCCAAGCCAGTGCCGCATCGGATACACTTTGAAATATCAAATAAGGGAGCATCGTTGTCGTGCACCAGGTGCCAGGGACACCTCTCCCTGGTGTACATACGAGACGCTCTAGCTCTCCTGAATGGCTGCACAATGCGATACGCCTGCTGCGCTCCCGGAGGAAACCGAATGCCCCGCACGCTTCCGGTTTTTTTTTCATTGGCGAAACGTTTACGTAGGCCAGCGCTCTCTGATTCTGCGCTTTTTCTCTTCTTTTTGGGTTTTTTTCAGTGCGCGTTGAAGAATCCATCAACCCCCTACCTCCAAGTTACATGACCTATACTTCTTCTCGGGTCTTCTGGTCGTTTCATACGTCCGATCGTGTGTCAAGCCTGATGAAAGCGACAGCAATAGCGTCTTTACCGTTGGTACTGTTGCATCACGGAGACAGAACGGCGTTGCCGTACCACAGAGGGCGTCCGCTCGAGGCACGCTCTCGGTTCATGAGTATTTTCTCATCAAAAGTCCTCAGCTGTTCCGCAAAATACCCACACTGAGCACCAAACGATTCCTTCGAAAATTCGCTCAGTACAAAGCCGCTCGAGGCCCAGAAGCACAGGGGCATTCCGAATGTTGATCGAAGGGGTAAAGTCTTGGCGCAGCGCCTGTCTGCGCCTATGTTTGCCGGTGGAAATACGCCATGTAAAGCCTCTGACATTTGATTAGCTCGCCGTCCGACGTTCGCTCACCTAACCATACAACGTCTTGTGCATCCCGCCCGATTTCACGCACATTCTCCATTCCTGTTNCAGCGTGCTCCCGCGCGCTACGAANCCACCTGTTGCCGCCACACACGCACCTGTGCTCTACGTGGCCATGGATGGCCATGCTTCACAACGACGGCATTGCGGCGGTTCCAGCGAGTTATGAGCGACGCACTGGTGCGACCCTGCTGGTCGCAGCCTACCGTCTTGATCAACGCAACCCTCGACCAGAATGCGAAACAAGGCGGTGCTTATGGAATCGTTTCCTACAGTCGCAAGCAAGCGCTTGCGCAGCTAAAGCGCATACAGGATTCTGCAGGCATGCTTTACGAACGATGGACGAATGGTACCAAAAGCGTGCTTAATCCGACCATGATCGCGCCCGAGGTGAGTACCCGATTATGCTGGACTGCGACGGAAGCGTGGCGCCCCAATACTGGGCTCAGTAGAGCAACTGCAATCTCGGGGAAACACTGACTCGCGTTGAAGAGCGTCGCAAATGTACCAGCAGCGTCTCGTGCATTGCTATTCGCAACGGATGCACCGACAAGGGCCCAGGGAATCGTGATGCTCGTTGCCCACGAGATACCAAGGACAGCCTGCAGGCACACCGCGAGTACCACATTCCGAGCGCCAATGGTTGCCAGCGCGAGTAAAACGGTGGCCTGTACCACCAGAGAGAACCCGTACTTCACCTGCATTGGTGAGAGTCGCCAAACTCGATACTGAATCTGCGGCATGAGCATGGCGTACAAGAATGCGATGATGCTCTGCAGCGCTAGAGCGACATTCGCGTGACGTATTCCCGCTTCGTAGCGTTCCCTCGCGATGCTCCCCGCGAGGGCATGCGGATCACCACCGAAAACATTGACCCCGAACCAGGAGCTACCGAAAACGAACAACGAGAACCATCCGTACCATGTACCGAGTTGTATCAGGAAAACAACCCAAAATGTCGTGGACGCAGTCTTCAGTGCTCTCCGGCAGTGCTGCACAAGGCTCAGCAACTGGCTCGCCACTGGCTTTAGCGTCAGTNCAGTCGCGCGCATCATTCCGGGCGATCGAGAGGCGAGTTCGCGGCAGTTATCGCTTTCCGCTTCGTCCATTGATTCGGTATCAGGTATCGGTAGGCGTACGTTATCACTTTCGGGTACGGTCCATGGTGTCGTCTGGGCTGGGCAGGAACGGTTGCGTGCTAGCGGCGCGCTGGCGACCCAACAGACTGCTGCAGTTCCGAGAACAAGCACAGCACCGATAGTGTACAGCGCTTCTGTATCAGTCGAGAATACATGCCGCAAAAATGTGTCTCTAGTTAATGCCGCACCTGCCATAGCACTGCCAACGAGGTTTCCTATCGCAATGTAGACCGCTATGGCCACATTACCGCGTTCCTGCTCAGCGGCTTCGACGTGGTCGAAAATCAAGGCTCTCAAAGGCCCTTGCATGGCATTTATTGAAAAGTCTAAGCACCAGAAAGCGGAAACAGCAACAAAAAGCGGCGTCAAGAAGCGAGAGCGGCGCGCTATCGGCACCGCGTAGGCGAATGCAAGTAGCGAGGCTGACGTGAGCACCGCACCGACCGCTACAAACGGCCTGCGTTTTCCGTGCCGACTGGAGCTCCTGTCCGAGAGCAGGCCTACGAGCGGCTGTACAACTAGGCCTGCAATTGGTCCTGCCAACCACGCCAGTGAGACCCAACGTGCAGTCATGCCAAGTTCCAGAAGTACCGCCGTCGTCACCCCGACTTGCACCGCCCACGCGTACTGGATGCCTAGCATGGCCGATGTCACCAGGTATAGACGTAGGGTACTGAGTTTAGCGGCTTGTTCCTCCATGCTCAAGAATATACGGTTCCTATTGCAATCTAGTCCTAGATGTTGGCACCATAGCCTCTGTGACTCGCGATAGTCGCGTTGGAGTGCAGCTCCCTACTCGGCTGCGTTCCGCGAAGCACAATGTTGAGCGGCAAGACGGTGCTGACGCCCGCAGGTGCGGCATGGAGCGCGCTGCAACAGAGGCGAACTGTGGAGAAAAGAACAGAAACGAAGCTCGAACGACCAACGAAATAGTACGGTCTATCGTCGTCTAGGGTCAACGGTAAGAGCGGGAAAGCTTTGCTTATCGTCGAAAGTTTACTTTATAGGCGGAAGGTCCCGCGAGTCCGACGAGTCTGCAGGGCACACGCTCTGTGCGACTCTGCAGTGTGTGGCGGGGTGCTTTAGTGAGAGAGCTACGCAGCTCGTCCGCAACGCGCTTTATCCTGGGACGACGAGCGGGTACGCTGCAACTAGGCATCATGCTGGTCACCGGTTTATTCTAGTATGTCGCTTCGCGGTGCCACGGTGAGTACGTTCGTCTGCGCATCTTGCTGGCTCCTTCAACGATGATGGACTCCGATTCCATACTGAATGAACCACGCATCGAGCCGACGCGCTCACTGGTATGGCAAAGCCGTTCTGTCCCTGCGATGCATCCGTACCAGCGCTATAAGCGTTACGGTGGGTACTCGAGGCACGCTCTCTGCGAACGATAGAACGTACGGAACGACCAGTACATCAGAAAGGAACTATAAGTTATAGAACCTGGAGACAGGGTGCAACAGCATGATGGACGCTTTTTCGATCAACAATATCCACCCATCCGGCAATCTGCGATCCACGGTGAATGGGAATGTTTTGTCAGACCAGAAAAATCGTCCACCGGCACTGGAACCGGGCGCAGGGGCATATGCTCCGAGCCAGTGTTCAGTTCTCGAAGCGCTTCTGAACACGAACGTGAAGCGTTCTCAATAGAACTCTGGCGTTCAAATGAATAGGTTCAATCAACGCAACGTCCGTGCACGACGGATCTTGCACGGCGACTCAGAATGATGACGACACAGGCCCGACGGTTCCTGCGAACCGGGCCGGGCACGAGCATGAGCACCCCACGTCCGTCGTCACTGAGCCCCGTTTGTTGTAGGGCATCGTATTCCAAGAGCGCCAGCCAAGAACGCTTTGCAGCACCTCTATCCATCCGGGGTATACCGGAAGCTGCTGCCGCAAACTGGTTGTTATGAATGAGGCACCATGGGGGAACAGGTCTCCGTCATACGCGTTATGGACTGACGCGTCGGGTTCAATACGCGACTCGCGCTTCGATCCGAGAGCGCATACTGGCATCGGATAGCAGATGTGGAAGCGATTTGCTTTTTCATTCAGTAGAAATGTATCTGTTTACGTGAAACGATGAGAGGAGGCGGCAAGAAGCGATCCAACTGGACATACGTGCCTGGTACCATTTTTGGCACAAATGTCCCACAGATGTCCTCGCGCAACGCACGCATCCATGGAGACACGTGTACCTTTCCGTGTGATTCTCATTTATTTCGAGATGGTGTTCATGCTTCTCGTTGGAAGCGTTGAATTCTCGTGTAAGTGATAGCGTGGCTGGCTATGCTTCGGCGTTTCAACCAGCCAGTAGTTGTGGTTTAGCTTTCGTGCGCAGGTTCTAGCGGCGATCTCTGCACATCGGAAAGCTCTGCGCTCCTCCAGCGAGAACCATGTACGGATTCAAGTCGCACTGTCTCGAGTCGGAACGCATGTTTCGTTACAGCAGGCGACGCAGGGCCAGGCCTAGCTCTCGCGGTTGCTTTGGTTGCGATATACATAGCGAGAAGTGCGCTGGTGTGTCGGTAAGTCTAAACCAGTAGGGGCTCTATCCGCGAACGCATCTTTTCTTGGAGCATGCGTCGACCAGCGCATACTTACCGGAGAAGCGCGCGGGTCTTCTCGCGGCCCGTACTCGCACCCATCAGGTCGAAATCGTGTTACTGGGGCAGGATTCTGCGCCTGCGCAGCACCGTACAGATCCGGTGTTCTGAGTTCCCTCGTCAGGCTTTATGCGGTGCATACGGATGCTATGCTGCAGCGTTTGCAGTCGGTGCCTGCGGTGTCCCAGTGCCCGTCACAGACGCCGAATCCACATTCTGGTCGGTTTCAGCGCGCGTATCGCGCAACAGTGCCCGGTACAGGCGCCAGAGCGGATACCACCAGTCTGATTCGTCTGGGCTGGAGATATCAACGCCACGAGCTTCCAGGCGACTATACAAACGGGTTGCCGCTCCGACACAAACCTCCGGTTTCAGACGGCTCGTGAGAGCCATCCCGGCAGCTTCGGCGAGCGCTGGATTCGCTGGAATATCAGCACGGAAGCCGAGCGCCGCGTCGATGACGGCATCAAGCAATGCCTCCACACCGTCGCCGGATGTAGCGAAAGCGTATCGAGCGGACAATGCGCTTGCCACCCGGCGAGCGCCATCGTGGCCGTCTACATCAAACGACATCTGGAGCGCAGCGAGCTCCACCGCAACCCGCTGGCTCAGCGTGCGACGCTCGCGGATGCGCTGATGCACCCAGCGTGCCGCGACCGCGAGAATGTCGTTGCCAGTCGACCGGGGCTGGAGGAAAAGGAGAGGAATGGCTTCCATGGCCACTGAGGCTGGTCCAATTAGGATGCGTTGGCAAAGCGCAAGCACGGCATTATCGCAGACAGCGCGTGCGCGAAGCAGATCCCGGAACAGGTCGCGAACACTGATGCTGAGTGTCTCTTCGGTTTCCATGCCGAATGCCCAGCCGCGCCCGAACGCGATGCTCCACAGTGAAAGCAGCACTTCGAGGCCGGTCGTCACGATTTGGGCGTCCTCGTCATGCTGCGCAACTTGCCATATTGATCGAAACGCTAGATCCCAATGCTCATACGCCGATTGCGGTTCATTGTCAGCGGAGGCGTCGTTTGAATAGCTCGCATGCCACAATACATCGAGAAAAAGAATTCGACAAACGAGCGACGCCACGGTGGCGGGAATTTTCGCTGACCCAGCTTGGCGCTGGGCCAAGACGATGTAGAGGACCCGTCGCAGGCCATCCATCGAAGCGGAGTCTTTCGGCGATATCCACTCGAGCACGGCGAGCAACTGGTTGCAGCGAGTTTCTGTGCACACGTCTAAAGTGTGCATGCAGCATGTACTGAGGAGTTCCTGCAACCGGATAGGGATGCTGTCGCTGTCGTTTTCCGTCCTGTTCTCGAGCGCGTAGAGCGCCCGAACGATTGCCCGCATCGCTTCTAGCCTCTGGGCATGACGGTGGAACGCGTCCATAAGGAGCGGCTCGATGACCTCTTCATGAGCGTGGAAAGCGTCACTGCAGAGCCGAACAAGCTGTGCGAGGGCGGCAACAAGCGCCGGATCTGACTGGAACCTGCGCATGAGGCGCGGAAGCGCTTCGCGACATGCTGCGATCAGGAGCGTGCTTGCGACAGCAGGCTGGAAGGTCCCCTCTGGATTCGTTGAACACCGCGCGCTGGACTCTTCCAGGCACTGGACGCGCTCCGCCACAGCGACCCAGAGACGAATCAGCGCCAGCCGGTCAGCATCGGTCAACGGCTCCGACCCATCATCTGGTTCTCCTTCCTCCAGTAGTTCCACGTATGCGTTCCAGGTGCAGAGCGCCGTGATGGCTGCATCGTGCCAGAGCGCCTCACAGACTCGTGTGTAGGAGTTTTGATTTGCCGTCAAGATTAGAAAAACGATTTCTCGTAGCATCGCTTTGGGGGCATGTTCTACCCCGAATCGCTGAATATAGGCGCTATTGGCGAGCTCTATGTAGGTNATGGAGAGAGCGCCAGCAGCAGCTCGGACGGGTGCTCTCGGATCCTCGGTAATGAGGTCTAGTACGCCTTCGAGCTCGGCCTTGCCCAGCCAGTCCGCAGGGAGCAGCGTCTGTGCGAGTCGAATGGCTTGAATTGCAATCTGCTCCTCGCGGTCGCGAGTCATTTCTACGAGTCGCACACGAAAACGTTGCAAAAACGCCTGCATCGGTACCACATAATTCGGATTGGATACGAGCTGTAAGATAGCATCCAAGGCAGCGTGCCGAACCTTGCTGTCCTTGTCGTAAATCATCCATCCGAGATACTTGAGAAAGCGATCTTCAAGAAATCGAGCAGGAGCGGAGCGAATCCAGCGGCCCAGGGCGCTAATGCAATGGAAGCGGATGTCAGCGAAAACGTCACGGTAGCGCTTTGCAAATACCGTCTGAACAAGGTGCTTCACCAGATCCTGAATGTCACTGGTTTGGAGCCGGATTTTCTCGAGTGCTGATCGATTCCGCACGACACTCCGTTGCACGGCAGCAGCCTGATCCTGTAGCGCTCGTTCTACAGCGAGCAACCCGTCCACCGTATGGAGCGCTGCAACGACCGCGGCGAGCCGCACCGCTCGCAGACGACTCTCTGTCAGGTAGGCCAGCCATGAGACCCAGGCATCGATCAAATCGGAGTCCATCCAGACGGACTCTGGGCAAGTCTGCACAAGCTGCTGGAAACAGGTCTCATATTTTTGCGTAAAGCGACGAGCATCCCGCGTTGTTGCACTTAGCGGTGGGATTAGAGCTGCACGTCCGAGTTCGCTCTCCGAAATGCGCGGCAAGATCGCCGTACTAAGGGCATCCACGAGTACTTTGGCGTTCTCGGGGGTAGCTACCCGATCGGGGCCCTCGATGACGCTATCGGCCAGCAGTTGAAGAATCTCCGAGCGGCAGCTTGGCTCTTCGGCAAGCGTCACTGGATGCGCGGCGAGCACAACCAACTCTAACAGTTCGCAAATCGTCCACTTAAAATCCGTACTCGCTCTGCTCCAGAACTCACTCAGTGGCCGACTCAAGTCCGCGGAACGGAGTCTCAACGCATCGTAGAGGAAACCGCCGCCCGAGTGCACCTGATGGGTGAATGAAGCAGAGCGCGGGCTGCACGGGCTTGTTGTCAGGTCCGGGACGCGCGTCTGCTCAATAGGTTCTTCATCAGTACGAAGTTGGTGTACCGGATCGACGAGAGCAGCCTCCATCCGTTTCAACAAGCTCCCAGAAACGGAGTTATGCTTGCCAAGGAAACCCCGAAAGTCGCAGGCACTGCGGGACGTCTAGAGTTCCAGGAATCAACCGCACGTTCAACGACTTGTTCTTCTCAAAGTAGATTGCTTGCGTATACAAGTGTGCTGCCGCACCGTTTCTGTCCGAGAAGCAAAGTCGCGTCCACAACACGCCTCTATGTACGGGCAGTGAGCACCGTTCGAACAGGAGGCGCGCAACCTCGTTGCTGTGAAACGCAAGGCAGTACCGAGGCGCTCGATCCTCAAGTCACATTGGCGCCAAATTCGTAGCGGGCAGCGTCAGGATCGTTTTGTTCAGAATTCCGCGTTGATGGATCGATGTTGCTTCGTGAACGCTGTGGAATCTCCGAGTGTCCATACTTTCTCATTCGATTCTTTATGTACGTTTCGCGACCTCCGGACCAGTACCGGCCGTGGAATGCCTGGGACTCCGGGTGCGTGCATGGATGCTGTGTCCATGAGCGGCGGGATGACCGCGTGTCATCTAGGCTGCATGGGCATCTCACGATCTGGGCAATGGTGTGCGNTTTTCGCTGTCTGCAGCACATGACCCCCTTTGGCGACCACGTNCTGTTCGGGCAAACTGCTCGCCGCAACGCAAGGCCATCGTGTGNGCCACGTGCGTTCTCTGGCGGAGAGCTCACTAGCAACGGGTGCTTTGCATGAACAGACTGTTTCGTTGGGCACTCGAATGCGAATCCAGCCGCTCTTGCGCGATGGATGAAAGCAGAGGCGTCCGACGATGTCTGCGTGCGCTCGTTGCCGGATTGCTTTTCTTTTTCACTGACGAAACGTTTCCATAGGCCAGCGTTCTCCGATTATGCGCATTTTTCNTTTCTTACTTTTTTTTGTGTTTTTTTCAGTGCGCGGTGAGGTATCCATCAAACGCCCTGCCTCCAAGTCACATTACCTATACTTCATCTCGGATATTCTGGTCGTTTCATACGCCCTATCGTGTGTGCCAAGTACCTGCCGAAAGCGACAGCAATAGCGCCTACAGCGTCGGTGCGATCGCTTCACGGAGACAGAACGGCGTTGCCGTACCACAAAGGGCGTGCGCTCGTTGCCGGATTGCATGCCGATGCCGTTCGTCGCCGGACACGGCAACAGAAGCCGCAGCGAGCTCGGAACAAAGCTGCTGTGGGAGCGTTAGCGGAGGCGTACCCGTCTCAAAAGTTTTGACATCAGTGTTTTCACGACTGCTCACCCGGAAGNAGCAACTTCCAANTGGNCCGAAAGCTTTTTCGGTACGAATGCTTCCTTTGCTTTGCGGGACGGATCGAGTCAAATATCAAAGCATGTTTTTGTTCTGATCACGAGGCGGGAGTGTCTGACAAGAGGTACCTGCTTGAGTCGTCTTGCAGCGTGCTTGGAATCGTCCAAATCTTCACCTATACTCGGTAAGAATCATCGTCGTCACTTGCTTGCCGTAAAACTTGATACAAAACAGGGGTTTCGCTGGCGTCCACAACGGTGCTCCTTCTCCTGCCGTGGCATCAGAAACGGCGATTATCGCGACCAGTTCCATGCTGCTGGCCGAAGCCCCAAACTGAGCCACTCGGTCGCGAGACGCGAAGCCTCAGTAGTGGCATCCTGGTTCCACGCTCGGTGGAGTGCTGTCTGGGAGCGCCCTGCACAAGGGAAAGACGCCCAGCGCAGCTCGGATGCAGCCAAACCGTTAATGCGTCGACCTCCGAGTGCTTACAGTCTCTAGATGAGGCTCGGTGGAGCGCGGGGCATTCTAAACCCGTGACCCCCTCCAGCGTTCCTGTTGTCAGCGGTGATGGTGAACGCTTCCGATGTCGAGTGCTTCAAAACAAAGCTATATTTATGGAGGAAAGCGAAGTATTGGCGGTTCAAGTCTAGCAAGACCTGAACCCGACCGTCCGGGTGACAGGTGCGCCTTTTCAGTCACCGGCAAGTGATCCTCCTCCGGGAAAGGCTCCTCGTCAAATGGCATGAGAAGTGGTGTTTTCTCGCGCGGCAGACCGCTTGGAGATAGCGAGCACAGCATCCCATGGACCAGGCGGTGCTCTCTACTTGGATCCAGATCTATATCCTGTTCGGCGAACGAAACGAGCGGCTCGTAGAAGAGCGGATCCGTTTCTGGCACGGAGATGGCATTCGGAACGATCTCTGGTTCCGGAATACCGTCGTCGTGATCCAGTAGCCTCGCATCCAGAGCTACGACATCCGGTGAAGCGAGTTGCGCATCCAGGTGCCTCCACGAGGCATCGCTGGCAAACTGCGAAAGCGGTTCATAGAAAGCTACCTCCGCAGCACCGGGCGACGGTTGCGTGGCGAGACCCCAGGATGTCCTGCTCGTCGGCGTCGCCTTTCGACCAGTTTCTGGAGACTTTTCACGCGCTCTCCGGCCTCGCGGTGTCCGGTGCACATAGTGCTTCTTCTGCTGAACTTGCCCATCGATTCGTGGAATATTCGCAGCGTCACCCAGGGGTCGACGCCGCGCTCTGACCTCCGAGGCTGCCGCTACGTTCTGCCCGAGCTTGCTGGTCGCTACCTGTTGCCAGTTTTCTTTTTCCGTCGCCTCTCTTTCTCGAGAAAGGTGTGTGTCACTATCAGAACTCCAAACTGCAGCGCTTGCTGGTCGTTCCCTCATGCGCGCAGTCTTCCCCGTACCCTGAACACACACACACACACGCAAGTCACCACTGCTTCAGGTGACTACTTGACGCAGTCGCAGTTCCAAGAGCGCTGCCCACAAGGATGCGGCCCGTAAACCGCCGCGCGATACACGAGCAGGCGTCTCGTGCTCGGCCGCCGCGTCACCAGCGAGCGCTCGCTGCAGAATACAGGGCTCCTGGATCTGCCGCTGCGGCTGCTGCGGCTGCGGCTGCGGCCGTCCGTTTCAGCATTCCGCCACCGTTACGAATGATCGCGATGCCGCGCTGGCATTCGTGGCGATTTGAATTTGGAAAGCACGGGACCAAGATAGTACAATAATGAATTATAAGGTACAGTTATATACCTGTTCAAGGTGAGCGCTTGCGATCGGACAGTATCCAGGCGGCAGCCATGTGTGCGTCCACGAAACGGTCGCCGCGAGCAAGCTGCAAACACTTTGCTGTGCCAAACTTGCCGCAGTTCCGCGTTGTGCGACGACGTCTTGCGATAGACTAGTGCTTCATCAGGCTGCACTAGGTCTTGCAGTTGGCGAACAAGCAAACGAAGCGCTGCTTTCCAGAACGAACAATAGTACATTGCAAGTCGACTCCTGGTGTGGAACGGCTCGGAGCGGACGCTCGAGTCGCGGGCGGCCTTAGTGTGTTGGAGTGCAGGTCCGAGTTGCTGCGCATAGCACTGACCGAACGTACTTACGTATTGCGCATCGGTTCAGCGGGAATCTCTTGGTGGGCGCACTGCACTCGAGCCGCTTCTCACATCCGTTAGCGCACCTGCTTTGACGCACA